>Ga0123354_10007789_pt1 | contig 16211 bp, 11 predicted proteins | sample TergutLab28metaG_2_FD_97872 | JGI IMG/M metagenome (GOLD analysis project Ga0123354, IMG submission 97872) | Labiotermes labralis P4 segment gut microbial communities from Petit-Saut dam, French Guiana - Lab288 P4 | ecosystem: Host-associated > Arthropoda: Insects > Digestive system > Gut ...
CGTGTCTCTAGTATCTAACGTGTCTCTAGTATCTAACGTGTCTCTAGTATCTAACGTGTCTCTTGAAAGAAAGATGTCATGAAGTCTCGGCCTTGGTCAGAAATAAGTTATGAACCGGTGTCATGTCGTGTTACTATTTGGGTCGCATAGACCCTGGCAGAAGTTTCGGCCGTTTGATCTTGTAAGGGAAATGCTTCCACATACTTTGTAAAATGATCATTAAAGGTTAGAAGTTATTTATTTCCTCTGGGTGTCGTCACGTACGGGCCAGTAATGTCTATGGACGCCACTTGAAAAGGGGCTGTTGGCTCCTCCACTTCACCAAGCGGGTCTAAAATCTCTCGATTTCCTTTTCGCCGCTGGCACAGGTCACAGTTCTTGACGAAACATTCTATAGATTTCCTCATTCCTGGCCACCAGTAACCCAGCGCAATCAGAGAATAAGTTCTTTCTATGCCCAGTGAGCTACATATACTGGGTCATGGTTTAGACTCATGACATCATGTTTCAGGGTTTGTGGAACTAACAGCTAATGTTCGCCGTTGGACTTCCGCTTATACAAGATGTCATCGGTATCCAGAAAGAACTCACGCTTGCTATTGCAAGTTCCCGAAGTATGCTTAACACAGAAGGCGTCTGTCGCCTGTTCACGTAGAACAATTTCTTTGCTCAGGGCAGCTTCGTGTTTGACAGCTCCTACATGGCGACTGAGCGCGTCCACGTGGCCTATTTTAGACGCTGCCCTATGCTCAACTACGAAGTCTAGTTCGGATAGTTTGATGCGCTCCAGCGTAATGAACGGCCGTTCTGGTCTGCATAATTTTGAAAGTAGGTTAGCGGGGAATGACCTGTCCTAAGTAGGAATTTATTTCCATACGTATCTCTGTTCCGCGATATTCATCTGTCTAATTGCGTATGCAATGGTCCATTCGAGCCCATCTTGCACCTGAGACAAGATGGCAGCAACAGCTATCTAGGGAGCATCTGTTGTTAGTATGAAAGGCAAATTAAAATTTGGATAAACTAGCACGGGGCTGTGCAGAGCTTATCTTTCATACTATCGACAGCCTGTTGTTGCACCGGACCCCATGAAAATTTTTGGTCCTTGCGCGTTAAAATAGTTAGAGGTTGTGCTAATTCAGCAAATTAGAGTACTAACCTCCGGTAGAATGAAGCTAGCCCCAGGTACGCTCTAACATCCTTGACGAATTTGGGAGTTGGGTATTGTTTGACGGCCTTCACCTTTTCGGGTGAATTCGTACTCCTTTCTTAGATAGGAAGAAACCTAAATATTTCACCTGGGGTGCAAACACATTTTCCCGGGTGCAACTGCAGATTGGCTTCCTCAAATCTGCGTAACACATTCTCCAAACTCTCTCTCGAAGCATACGCTCTGCTACGGGATCGTCTGTCTTACACAAAATCTTCTGGTCTAAACCCTTACACCTATCCACAAATTCTTGCGGAAATTCGCCTTTTTCCTGTCGCGCGGTCTGCAGCTTCGTGAAATGATATTGGTCCGTGTGGACATCCTCATATCTGCGCCTAAATGTGTTCTTGAAACTTTTCCAACTTGTGCCTTCTCCGTGGATTTCAGGACATCCCTGGTAGAACAATTTCGCAGAATCCGTCAATTTTAAAACCAAAATTTCCCGTTTATCAGGGTTCTGCCAGGGCCCTATTTTCGCCGCAGATTCAATACTCGATAAAAAAATTACTCCAATGTAACCGATGAATCAGACCCTTACCATTTGGTTACTAAGGTGACTAAGGATAGGTCTTTGTGGAAAACCGGCGCTCCCATTGACATATTCGATATACCTTCTCTTAATCGCTCGACCTCAGCTTTAGTTTCTAAAAGCTCGGGTTGTAAACGAGCTTCTGCAATCTTAAAACGTTGAGGTATGCAAATAAATTTACAGTAAATTTTGAGAACCAAATTCTCGGCTTTACATCTTTTCACGTATCCTCTTTTTCACTAGTCCATGTATACAGTCTACAATCCCAGTCCTGCGTAACAAATAAAACTCACACGTGGTAATCTTCGCCCGATAAATCCTATCAGAATATCCTACCGCTGCCACAAATTTTGTAGTGCCTTCCTACTTAAACGATGGAGTGACTTCCATCGAGTTATCCCGCAAAAAGACACTAAAACCTATGGTAGAAATTTCGCCGCCACCAGCCAAACAGATTTCGCAAATCTAATTATAACAAGGGCTCAAGGATTTGCTTAACAATCGTTTAATTCATTCCTGATTAGGATAAAAGTAAAACATGCATATTCTTTTGGAATAAATATTATATTACAATGGCTAACAAATTTAGAGTTATCAACTAAATCAATGAAACTGCCAAAATGAAGTGTAAGTTATGTAAATAATTAACTTGCCTCTCTCTCTCTCTCTCTCTCTATATATATATATATATATATAAAGTTGAAGCGCGTAAATTTGGATAAAATCTAAATATAACCGCCAAACTGCTCAACTCGAAGTAAAGTAAATTTTGAATACAGTCAATATGCCTTACCTTGAATAAACAGTAGACGGTACAGCATCGTAGTATCGTTACAACAATCTTTGTAATAATTATATTCAATCACTGTCATTCTTCAATCGTAGATACGTGACAGCCGATGATCAATTTGTTAGAGAGTGAAGGCGTTTACCGGGTCGCGCTAAGCCTTATAGAGAAGAGCTGACAAGTCATGCATTCTTAAAGGTACAATGATTTGATCAAGTCACTGCCGGGTTTGAGCTGATTGGTACTGCTGACTTTAGCGGCTGTGACTGAGCCATCTCTTCATGGATTCAAAGTATTAAAATTTTGAAGTTTCTACCTAATAAAAATATATATGTAAATTTTACATGCATTAAAATACCGTTATGACTAGGACCGCCGGTCCAATTAAGCGCCGTCTGACTGAAAGTCATTCACGTGTTAAAAATATTAGGTTGTTGATAACAGGAGAATCGACTCAAATTAGGCACGTCTAATCGACACCTTGTCAAGTGTGACGATGTTACCTGATATTCTTATAGGGTCAAGCTGAGATACCAATTAACCTTTTGAGGTTCACACTATGGTTTTCCTTTATCCTCTCCTATTGATTGCTCTATCATGGCAAACATCTCACATTGCCTGAGCGTACTAACACTTTTTCCAGTCCTTCTCTAATGTGAAGCGCAATTATTTCAAGTACATACATGCATTTTAGGTAGTAAGTATATGAATAGGTCTTGGTTATGATGCTCAACTGGGAATATTGCAACGATCTAACATTGTTTACTAAACGAATTATTCATTCTTCTCTCAGAATTCTCTCCAGCCTTTCCCCATATGTACGCTTAAACTTTCACCAAAGTCGAAATTATTTGTGCCAAGCAAAATGTTGTATTTTGTATTCTCTTCAGGAAAAAATTATTTCTATGAACTTCATTAAGGCATAAATTTTGTGGATCTACAGCTACGCACATTCCCAAACTTGGCGCTAAATGAAGGTGAGTGGTCAGCTTCACACCGCAGTCATTTTTCGACGCTTTGAAGGGAAAAATCTTTCCTAATTCTTGCCTGAAATTAGCCATTTCTCTTTCGTTCAACATATAGCCTAGCCACTATACCGACTGAAACGTCTCGGCTCATTATCTGCTCTACATCAGGTTACAATTAATCTTCCTAACAATGTTTATCGTATTTCTCATTTTATGTATTTGTTATTTCGCGTGATTTTCTACCGCATTCCTTTGATGTATCAAAATATTTTAGAGCTCGTTAACACTTGACTTTGTTGTTTTGGGTATAGCTTTTAAGTACTGACATAGTGTTGTTTGACATAAGTTTTAGAGCTTTTTATTTTCGCGGATGAATTTTTTAAATATGTCATATCATTACATATTGTTCATTTGTGTAGGGTTTTACTGTGCAGTGGTGAGAGTTCAGATTTAGAGAGTGATGACACCGTATGTACAATATTTGTGTAACATCCTGTACATATATTGGATTGTCTTCTCTTCAGCTCTGATATCATAATCAGTTTGGAACTATTATAAGGAAGGAATCGGGCTGAATGTTAGAAGAATCTTAGCTCGACTCCCGTCATGGGCGAGAAATTTTGTCCTCCCTGGCGTCCTGATCGGCCCTGAGGCCTAGACAGTTTGTTATTCAGTGGGTTTCGGGAACTCAACCAGTGGTAAACGGCCAGGCCCTAAAGCTGCTCGCTCAACTCGATCTTGCGCCGAAGCTGAGATTGATATGAGCTGTAACTCCATTTCACTATTCGCATTTATATAGTGCGCGGAGATGCACTTATTTTTACGTAGTCAAAACATCCTTTGCCTAATTTCCTCCCTTTATAAGCTACCTAAACTGAAGGACGTCAATATACATTTCTTTATTAACAGTAACAATTTCGGTAAATTATACCAGCGAATTTTAGGGAATGTATATGTTACGCACCACACATATTGACATTTACTAAGGGTTCGTCCATTTTCGATCAGCATTAAACATTACCGCTCTGAGCTGTTGTAACATTTCCGACACTATGAAATAACTTGAAATGCGAACTTGACGCAACGAGGTAACTTTATTAATGTATTACTTAGCTCGACATGTTTCGGTTACATACGCCCATTATCAGGAGCATTAGATGTTGAGTTACAGCATATGATTTTCTGCACCGAGTTTCTGGATGGATGGTGGGCTTGAGAGCCGCTGGGGATGGTGCCGTGTGTACGGTGCAGATGATGCCGTGTGTACGGTGCGGATGGTGCCGTGCGACTGAAACGTTATTTATAGTAGTTAGTCTTCGATGGGACTTTGTTTTGCTTATTAGCAGCCCATTAGTTATTTTGTGCTCACCACGGCGTTTTATATGACACGTTTTGTACAATGTGCCATATTCATTTTCTTTGAAAGTGTAACCTCAACCACAACTGCACATTCTTTCCTGTCGTTTTTGTGGACCAACACAGAACTGCGATTCATTCCTTCTCTTGTCACACATACCGACACCTTCGACTTTACGTGTAACTTAGTTAATATATAAAACTGTTTCCAAGTCTAATATTATTTCGGAAGCTTGGTGAAGCTTTGGTAAGCGTATGGCAATTTAATGGATTGGCATAATAATATAATTTTCTTCTGTGGCTTTGCAGAGCTGCTATCCCCTTATCTGTTTCTAACAGTAAAGTTTACTTTATTTCAAATTCGTTATGCAATTTATTCAAAATTAAATTTCTCTATTCAGTTGTCTTTATACTATAACTCACACAAGAATTTGCAAGCTATCCAGCACATTATAATAATATATTTATTTACTGCAATTGGGTTGTTACCCGGTGGCAGTGGTTATTTTACATGTAAACAAAACATGAAATTGGTTACTACTAGATTTAAGTCGGGAGCGCTACATGAGAAGCATGTAGTGGCAACTTGGAATCTTGGGAACCATCTCAGATTTTGCTTATAGACGCAGGGAAATCAAGAAAAACCTGTGTCGAGATGGCCGGTCGCAGGACCTTCCGAGTACTGACTTCTAGCCAGCAGTCCAGCATCTAAAGTAAAAAAAAAACAGCAATGCACACACAGTACAAAAAATACACATAAGATAACTACAGTAATACACACGGCCAACCAAAAACAATTACACACAAGACAATTTAAAACTAACAAAATACACACGATACAAATTAGAATTTACAACATGTACAAAAGGTAAAAACACCCAAGCAAATGTCTTTACCTTCTTTTATTTGAAGACTGTCAATTACCAGCGTTTAGTTATGTAATAAAGTTTAAATAACCATCGATAATCTTTGGATATGTACCAAAAGTTGATTATGTGCTTAAAGTACGTGCGTTTCACATAGTACAAGTATGTCAAGATGTACATCCCACTACTAATAACAGCTTTTTATATACTTCCTTATCAGCTGGAATTGCTTGGTGTCTGTTCTAACGCGTAATTCCGCCGGCACAAAATTTATGTTTATTTATGCCCCCCTAGGGTGAGTGTCACGTATATCATCCTGCAGGAACTGAACACCCTGTTGTGCCACTTATTCTTATGAAATTTATTAGGAACGCCCACTAAAAGTATTCTGCTCCGTAGGCTAACTTGATACATGCCTTAATTAATACAACGCAATATCATTGGAGAGTTATACTTTGGTGTAATTAAGAACACCTCGTTAGGTATTTAGCCAAGTACCTACAGGGTGTTTAAGTAGGCTTCAGTTTTGGCGGTCTATCCCACAAGGAAGTATGAGCACAGCAGACTTATGACAATTTAATTCCTTACGCTACACCTGTCCAGTTAATGAGTCAGTGGTGAATCTCTGAACTTACAGCGAGGGTATGAGACCTAATGTTCTGTCAGCTCAGCGAAGTGGCAAGGCTGAGAGCCGGTGATATATGGGTATGGTATATTCTTTTAATGTTGTGTAGGAGGCAAGAATCAGGAGAAACTTTTCTTAAGATAAATCAGGTCCAGTGCTACTGTGTCCACTTCTAACCTCGCAGGAAGGTACCGATACTCCGCTGTGAGAAGCAGACTTCGGACCAACTGAGCTACAGTATGGCACTCTTGAATAATTATTATCGCTATTACTTTACGCACGTGTTTTGTGTTTTATTATATTTTATAATTGTTGCTTGTAGTTGGTTTTTACTGTTGTCTTTTACTTCAATAAAGAAAATGGATTTATTATTGTTGCTATTAGCAGTAATATTAGCAGAAACAGTGTATTTCTTTTATCATAGAGCGAAGTGAGTGCATAGACAACTGATCGACACGAAACAGTCAAATCATTACGAATAGCCTCAAACCTAATTTCAGTAATCAATATGGGAAATATTTAATGGATATATATATATATGAAGAAGCGATTAATAAATAATTTCCCTATTATTAGGAATGCATCGTAACAGTAACCACAAATTCTTGCATTTACATTATTTTTCTCTTTTTCGTACTTTAATGGATCGTATCTTAATGTATCTGTATTAAAAATTACCAGAAGGCAGAATTCTGGTGTAAATCAACGTTGCTGCTCTTGTATTTCTGAGACCGGCCATCCTTCCACCAGATTCTCATCTGTATTTTGCATAAATTACACACTAAGTTACGTGATAATATAAATTAAATTTTGCACTTAAGATAATTTAAGGACAACACGAAATTACTCGGCCAAAGCTGAAAATTGTTTGCTGAGTACACTGAAGGTCTTCATCTTTAGTGCGTGGCGTTAATTAGTGTCCTGAGGTTAGAGGAACAGTCGTGTTAATTAATGTGTAGGTAGTTCAGACCACAAATTAGGATGTTACCCCTTCACGTGTTTAAAATTTGCAGTGTTTTATTAGCCCCTACTCTCAGTAACACATTGCTTAAGGAATTTCCAGATGTTTAAAATTAAAATTTGACGGATTTATTTATGTGTTGTGATACGATGTTGAGGAATGCAATGTTGATCAGAGGTGACGAAGAAATGTTATAAGCCTTATTATCCTTTCACTCTTATGCTGTCGAAGCCCTGTATCACTCAATATGTAAATCAATGTATCGAGCATAATTATCTGCCAGTGATTTAAGATGTTGCACCTACGTCGGCCGATACGCGCTCCTCTGCTTCATGGTCATGCTGCCCACTCACCGTGTTCGGTCAGCGGCATTCCACATTCCCATTAACTTTACATCACCTACATTGCCAGAGGATTGGGCACAGAAGCAGTGACGTTAACCACACATTAGCCACAATCTGAATTTACATACGTAATGTGCAGTGGAAATGATGCTGTCACCCGCATCACCGACGAGCTCTCTCGTTAGAGATTCTGACAGCTAAAGCACAAGTCTGATTGTACCGTCAGTTTCAGAAGAGTAAGATTAACCCTAAGGACAATGGATGCTAGTCGTCTTGGATGAAATAATGTGGTTGATTAGGAAAGCTGAGGTGTTCGTAATTAGACATCACGTAATGAAAATATGTACAGACGCGCTAGTGAGGAGTTCCGCATCTGCCCCATCTGGGTTAGACTGAGATTTTTAGTTTCAAATACAAAATGACAAAAAAAAATCAATGTAATTGCTGGATTCCAAGAATATTAACTGGACTGTCTATTGTATTAGATCTATGGACTTCTACAATAACGGCGATAGAAAGTTAATTGAAAGAGCAGCGACAGATAGAGCTGAAGTGCATATAAAAAAATCAATTTAACTGCTTGAGATGCAGAACATGTTACATAGCCACAAAGTTTATATCCACAAAGCTACAGAGTGTGAAATTTGTGTGTGTGTGTGCGTGCGTGCAACATTTCGACCCACATTCAGAGAAGCAATATGGGGTTGACACTGTGTTCAGAAAATTGTCAAATCAAAACTACTAGCCGGGTGTCAGAAATGTTTAGAACGGCTGTAGGTCACACGCTGTATGACCGTACAATAAATCAAGAAATAAGAGAAGAATTAAATATACATAATTTAGGAAAAAAATTATTCTGGAATTTAGAGGAATATTGGGGCAAACTATGTGAGAAATGGACGATACACCCTTTCTCAAGTTAGTGTATTAATGCATTTCAACCGGTAGAAGAAACACGGTTCGATCAGGTACAAGATGGAGAAACCAACACCCATGATGAAGGAAAACCCTGAAATTTCCTTAAACTTGTTCTTATTTGTGAGAAATGAACATGACCTTGGAGAGGAGAGGTCGCTTGGTAACATAGATAACAGATTTTATTAACATGAATCATAAAGACTTTGCATATAAAATGTATTAAAATGTGTAAGGACAGTGAATGTTTGTGAGCTCGTGTGAATGCTGCTTTCAGATGGGGAAACGTTGGATAGCTACACTACTGCTAGCTTTTCGATAATGATTTGCTCCAGTTTAGTCCAGTCGAATCAGCAGGACTCAGCAGTTCACTCTGTTAAAGTAAAAACGCAGCACATGTAAGGTAAAGCAGTCCCGTTACAGGCCCGGAGGTGCTCAGAGGGTTCCAGGAAGTTAAGGCTCCCAGATTTCATGACAATCGGCACGTGAAGATGGTAAGGTTGTCAGCCTTACGCACCGGCCACCTTTACCCCCAGGAAATACTCCTGGTACTCATTTCTGTTAGAGGCTGAGTCGACCCCAGGGCCATAGTGCGATCGGAAGGATTTTGTCAATGAAAAATCCACTGTCACTAGCTGGGATCGAGCCAACGACCTTCTTATTTGTAGCACAGCACCTTAACCACTGAGCTACCGCGGTGCCCCAATGCAGCACATTACTGAAGAATAAAATTAAAAGAAGTGGATTGTAATTGTTCTTCCTTATACTTCCATCCTTTATTATTATACTATAAAAAATATATTAAAAAACGCGGAAAGCTCTATGAGTTACTAGCATAAGCTCACGAATTTCAATACTGAGCCCAAAAGTATATGAAAATTGAATTTATTTAGGGTTTTATTGAGGCATCATGCAAGAGATTAACTTGATGTTTCGTGCATATGTGTTTATGACGTGATACAATATGGCTGGCTAATGCACAACAATTTACGCTCATATACAAGAAAATGAAAGACAAAGTTATAATGAACTTCGCCTTCTTTGACGTATGTGGGCGTAATTTATAAGCTACGTGTTATTCTGCATGTTTTCTATTACAGTAGGGGCCTAATTATCTGACCTTCAGTTATACAACATTCCTTCCCATTAAATGTCCTGTCTTCATAACGCGTCATTAAGTTTATCAGCATTAATTTTACAAAATTTCGATATTTTAATCAACAATGAAGACAGCTTCGAGAGCCGACTGAGTGTAATTGACACTAAAAATACGAGTGTCGTATTGCACTGACTACGTCATTAGTCCTGTGCTTGTCCTTAATGGCATGCGTGTAACACGTCAGCGATGGCTACAGAGGAAAGGGGATTAGCTTGTGGTTGTGGTGAATGTGGCATTCGCCCTTTTCTAATTACTTTCTTTTAAGTCTTCTTCCTTGCCGACCCCAGTGGCCGCGCGGTCTATGTCGCAAATCGGCGGCCGCTCGCTTGCTGAGACTGTGGGTTCTAATCCCGTTGGGGACATGGATGTCTGTTCCTTATGAGTGTTGTGTGTTGTTAGTTAAAGGTTTGTGCGACGAGCTGAATCACTCGTCCAGAGGAGTTCTACCGACTGTGGCGCGTCATTGTGTGTGATCTAGAGACCACAAGGCTGAGGAGGCCATAGTCCGCGTTGGGCCGCAACGCCACAAAAAGTCTGCTTCCAGACAAGAAAGTTATGCTGGGTTTCTGATGCGCTCTCTCCGGTAGGCCGCAGCACGCTCTTATGTACTTGATCTCTCAAGCATTTATTTAGTTAGGAACTTATTCCCTGCTTATTTAAATTTTGAGTTATTTGTGCCCCCTATTCAATTGTGTGGGGTTGGAGTGGCAGGCAGCTTGTTGCAGTCGTGGGTACTGTGTGAGTCAAGTTGGACTGTTTCGTTATTTTGGCTTTCAAAAGGCATTCTTTTGGTCAGTTAATGTTTACTCTGTAGCCGTGAGTACATTTTAGAGTGTGTTTCCGTTGCAACCTAATGGAACATACTGAAGAATTTTATGTTTTGAGCGTTTAAATCATAAGTCATCCTTATCTTGTATCACGTAATTGAAAATCAATTTTATGTGATTTTTTTTTACGCTATAATATATTTATTTACACAATTGGTTTCTGTTGTAAAAAAAATCCAAACGAACACTATGCAAATGGATCCCAAGCTGACGGTGGAATATTTCAGCTTTCAGGTGTATAAGTTTTAATTGACGATGTTTATACATTTACGCTGTTTATTTTCTGATCTTGAGTAAGTCAAATTTTAGTGCGATTTCGTTACTGGCTTCAATTACACGCGTGCAGTTTGTTTTGCTGGTTAGCGGAATTTGTCATAAAGTAGTGTGACACGTCAAGTGGAAAGAGGGAGTGGTTGTGTCAATGGAGCATAAAGTTAAAACCTAATGAAAACTCGACAAAGAAAAACTATACAAACGTAGTGGCAGCATATGGCTTTGGCCGTAATACAGTTGGTGGCTGGAGAAGGAATAGAACCTAAATTGGAAACAGATAGCGTGAAATGAAGGACTGAAAGCAGAAGAAGAAGAAGAAGAAAAAGAAAAAGAAGAAGAAGACGGAGAATAATAATAATAATAATAATAATAATAAGAAGAAGAAGAAGAAGAAGAAGAAGAAGAACAGAAAGACAAAAAAGTTGTGTATAGGAAAATGTGCATAACTTCAAATTTTGTGGTTACACAAAGAAAAGAAGAAAGTTCACCAATAACTGTACCTTCTCTACGAGAACAAATGCGTAATAAAGGAGAATCCGACTGCCCGGCTAGTAAGAGGCTGGATATATCACTGGCGGAGAAGTTATGAGTTGAAGCAGTCCTACATCTCTCAGGCAATATTACCGACATATTCGGAGTCCTTTTAGAATTAGAGAACAATTTCGGCCCCTTATAATGAAGGAAGGCTTGTCATGATAGTGACTCTACCGATGCAAAGTAACCAGTTTAAATATTACAACGTTTCTACCAAAAACTCTTGTTTTCCTCTCAGAAAAATCGTCCACTGGCAGTAACAGAATCAAATAAACACCGATTGTGCTTGCCTTCTGTTAAGTCCTAGGTAATCATAAGGGAAATTTGTTTTTTGGAAAATTTTTTTAATTTATGCGCCTTCAAATATATACCTAACTGCAACGACATTTCCGGTTTGGCACAGTTCCAAACAATTACGTGGATGGACTCAAAAACGTTTAAAACCTGAATTTCTAATGAATTCGTCCCTTCAATAAGAAACGTTTAGAAACTGAAAGACGTGGAAATAGACGCGGTTCTAGTATGTGATAAAGCGCCTTCCATGCTAACAAACAAGAAATAAAGAATGGGGGAATAAGCCTGATTTTTTTAAGCCAAATATCAGGTTGTTGTGTCAACCTGTGGATCAAGGTGTCATTCAAACAATGAAGAAAGTAACGTCAGCTTAGTCACAAGTAGGCGTTGCAGGCGGAGGGAAAATAATAGAAAATTTGAAGAAAATAAACGTAAAAGACTCTTTTTATTGGAGAGCTCGAACTTTGGAGGAAAACGAACAAAACCGCTGTCACTTTGTTAGAAGTTAAGTGCAGGAGAATAAAAACAAGTTGTAGATAAACCGCAAGAAGAAACTGTGGAAGAAAACCAGGGAAAATTTTGTTCATTTGTTAAAACTTACACTAACTTTGAAAGTGTGAATAATTGTGACGTAACAAGAATGGACAGATCAAGATGAACAAGAACAGCTGACGGAGATCGATGGAGTAGATCTTGCGCAATATTCTGGTGACTGCCATTCTATTAGATGATAATGAAGGAGCAGAGAATTTTGTTGGACTGAGTCATAGTGGGGACTGAAGACTGCTGAGACCTCACTGGCTTACAATCAGCAGTAACGGTGTTTGACATCTACAGACGTGGTAATTTCCAAGCGCTGTTTTTAATGTACGGCAAAAGGAAAAATTTTAAAGATACTCAACACTGTTAAAACTTTAATTTGCAAAACGTTTCCTGAAACATTATCGAGTCCGTCATCTGCATCACTTTAATCTCTGAAACATCAGTTGACGCAGGAAATAACCCCCGCGAGTTCTAACATTTCCATTTCGTATTCTGGATGTCTCGGGTTCACATTTCCTCGTACAGACCGAATATTCTGAAAGAAATCTCTTGCAGTTTTTAGCAGTTGATTGATGCCAGTTCCGAAATTGTAACTTATATTAGGGCGCGACTAATTTATTTTAAATATATTCCTTGTCGTTCTTCGTGTGGGAAACTGAGAGTGCCTAAAAATTAGCGAAACAACTCCAAGGAACAGATGTATTTTTGAGAAGTTAATAGCATCTTAACTAGCCAAAAATTCCCCCAAGTTATATATATATATAAAGTTCAAAGTAAAATTCACCCGATAACAGGCCACGAAAGCCCAGAGGGAACGTAGAAGTATAACTTTGCTCCTTCTTGAACCTCTGCGCTAGAAGTGGTGGATATTAAACGCCACACCCCGGCCTCTTTATACCCTGGAATGACCCGGTAGCCACTGTATAGGATGCTGGGTGGGACCCAGGGCCGTTCTGGACGGGTGCGAAAAATATCGCCCCCACCGGTATTCGATCCCCGGACCGTCAACCCGAAGCGAGTTGCTCTACTGATTTGGGTCTCCTCTTCAATATATATATATATATATATATATATATGTGTGTGTGTGTGTGTGTGTGTGTGTCACACGTGAATTTAAAAACGTATGCCTTTAAAAAATAACATTTTCTCATGCATTATAGCTCATGGAACGCATTATGGAATACGACATAATACTATTAGAATCCCAACAGAGTGGGAAATTTGCAAATATATTTCTTTATTCTTAATTATCTTTAACTGATCGATGACGTAATGCCTAATATCGATACAGAATCCCTCTCACGGTTGCGAAACTGGACCGCTAGTCTCTTGATGTCAGTCTTCTTGTACATTTAGAATCTAAAATTCCATGCGACCGATGATTTCAGCTTTGTTAGGTATTTCAGGTTAGATGAAGGTACATGGGAATGCTGTGCGGCACACGGCGCCTACTTGTGCCACTCTTCTCTCAAGAATATTTGTCCTTGATGGTTTAGCTGCTCTGTCTGCTTTTGGTAAGTGTAATTATATCCACTGAGCACGGCAGACATTTCATTTCCCTTTTACCTTTCAGTCACAAAGTTTAAATTGCTTCAGAAATATTTATTTTTACTGTTGTCTATCTCTTCGTTATGGTTGCATTTGCAGTGAGGCATAATGTGTCTTACTCTTCGAAGTGTGGGTGGTGAAGTCTTGTTGCTTTGAATTCATGCAGACCGGCTGTTCGGTGATGATTAAATCGGAAGAGAAACTGGTTTAAGAGGCTAAGTGAAGTTACAAATGTGTTAATTGGGAAACGCTGGTGCCTTCATCCTCTTGATCTATCAGTTGAAGGTTTACCTGTTAACACGGCGTAATATACACAACAGGAGACCTGCACGTACATCAATATCTCAGTGAGAGTCTCAGGTCTCGCAAAAAGAGATTTACTTACTTTACTTTACTTCACATTACTCTTTCTCTATTTGCTTTTCTCCAGGTTTTGTTACTTGAATTATCTTTAGAAACGGACTTAAAATTAATGTTATTCTCTTCAATCAGCATTGGTTTTTGTCTCCTTGTATTCCTGCCCATTTCCAGTGACGAAAGTTAATTTCTCTTCCTCTATGCAAGTGTTTCTCTGTATGTGTGTGTATACAAGAAGATTTGTTAATAAAATCAGAACTTTCTGGCCTAAAACATTAAATTACAAAAGTGCAACTCAAAGAAGCCCTTCTTATTTAAAACGAACTATACATTAAATTTGATGTGCATTGGACCGTGCATTATCTTGATAACTGAAGAATAAAATCCAATTAGATGCCACTTATTACTTTATTATGCTTATGTTAGGCTCAACATGTTTCGGGCACCATTAAGCCCATCATCAGGAGCTCACGACGATAGCGTTGGTTATCACATAAGCCGTCTGGTTCTGTAAATATGTATGAAGTAGCTTTAGTGTAAGTGTTTGGTATTTGTGGTGTGTATTAGGTGCGAAATTTCGCACCTAATACACACTACTGCACTAACGCTACTTCTTACATCTTTACAGAACCAGACGGCCTATGTGGTAAAAACGATATCGTCGTGAGTTCCTGATGATGGGCTTAATGGTGCCCGAAACATGTTGAGCCTAACATAAGCATAATAAAGTAATAAGTGGCATCTACTTGGATTTTATTCTTCAGAACTATACATTAGTTCGACTGGCAGTAGAAATTTGCAGATCCAGATCCAAATAGCAAACTTGAGAACTTTGTGGGTTCGGGAAAATTTGAGACAAATCACTGCAAAACCAGCGCTCAAAGTCAGCTAGCGGATACTGAATTGTGGGGCATACAAGTTTGTACTTACGGCGTGCCACCAGCTTTCCAGTAATTTTCAATTAGAAGTAAACCAGCAAAGAAGTGCTTGAATGCAGTGAAACGAACACATCAGTATGTTTTCATAAACTCAAATCCAGCTCTCACAAACGCACTGAGCTTCTGTGATTTGCCGAACATACTGGCTTTTCTACATCTCCAGATTGTATCTCGAAGAGCAATGGATTGGTTTTACTTTATTTTATTTATTTAATTGGTTTTATTTATTCTGATATTTATTATTTATCGTCCGAAATGAAAGAGGTGGATAATAAGTCTCAGAAGAAGAAGGGTACAAATTTGGGTTGGGATATTTGGTTAGAAAAAGAGGTGAAGGATTTAAAAGATTTTTTTTTTATGGCTCGACAGCCCAAGGGGGACTAGGTCTCTTCTATGAGGTTTCTTGTTAGGAAGTCGCTGTAGGAGTGATCGGCCCGTCGCAACACATACAAGAGACAGACATCCATGACCGCGGCGGGATTCAAATCCCAATCCCAGCAAGCGTGCGGCCGTAGAACCACTCATTAGACCGCGCGACCACCGTGATAGGTATTTGAAAGACAAGCTACACGTAATAATATATATATGTATATATATATATATATATGTTTATTCATATACAGTTGAGAACAGGAAAATATGCTTGAATATGAATCAAGTCATGCGGAAGGAACAGTATGTACGTCGGTTTATTCGGTTAACATGGTTTCGATTGAGAATTTTGTTACTGTAAGGTATACAGAGAGATGTAGAAGAAGGAAGATGCTCCCTACCCATTGAGACGATAAAGAGATAAATGTACAGGATGAGCATAAAGTCTTTCCCAGATTACAAGCATTTATTGCAAGAAAACTACATGGAATACAAACGTATTTTTTAACACTACTTAAGTTAGTTTCTAAAATTTTATGTCATGTGTTTATTGTAAAATTTGTAACATATAGCTTTTGGATGCAACATTTCCAAACAGGTGGATTGAGAGAGATGGTCCGACACCCTGGTCACCACGATCACCAGATATCACACCCTTGACTTCTTTTTATGAGGGTATGTTAAGGACAAAGTGTTTTCGACACCAGTTCCAGATATTACAAATTTGAAGGCAAGAATAACAGACGCTTTTGCTACAATAACTGAACACATGTTGGAGAACACGTGGAGAGAAATTGATTATCGA
>Ga0123354_10007790_pt1 | contig 16209 bp, 12 predicted proteins | sample TergutLab28metaG_2_FD_97872 | JGI IMG/M metagenome (GOLD analysis project Ga0123354, IMG submission 97872) | Labiotermes labralis P4 segment gut microbial communities from Petit-Saut dam, French Guiana - Lab288 P4 | ecosystem: Host-associated > Arthropoda: Insects > Digestive system > Gut ...
CACACACACACACACACACACACACACCTGTACATACTGGAAAACTGGAGTAAAACTACGTAACCTATACCCACTACACGCCAATATATCAGAGAGCACACTGAATGATATCATTAACACAGGGTGCTTAAAAACATATAATACTCCAAAACAACAAGGAAATTCATCAGCATATATTGGTTTTTACTTATTTATCTATTTTATCGAGACCCATTTTAAAATAATGTTTTATATTAATTACAATTCCATTTTGGAATAATAACGTACTTTTATAACTGGAGACGCCTCTTCCTATATAACACATTATTGATATTGATTCGTTGGCTACCTTACGATGGCCGTAGAATTTGGCCGAAACATGCAGTAGGTTCGTAGAACATATAGTGTTTAGGATTTGTGTTATTCGGTCCTTGTATTTGATAGTTAAAAATTCTTAGCTTCTCAACAATGACTGCTTTACATAATATATTACGCAGTACTGCAGTATTTGTATGCCTAACGTAGGAAACTTCGGGCTTACCGGATGGCTGATGGCTCATTTTGTTGTTACAACTTTACACTGTATAATAGAAGGCGAGGCTTTATCACAACAGTGTCTACTACTTAAATGTAGGAATGAACAAAGAGAGCCCGAGCGATAAAGATGTGCATCGTAATTACAGGTTGTTAACGAGACCGCCTCACGATTGTATTTCTTCTTCTTCTCATCTTAGTGAGTTACTGCAATCTCTTCCCCTCCCCGCTACCCCTTTCATTCCTCGACCACCATACTAGCCTATCTTCACATTAGCTTAAAGTCTCCCTTTTAAGAAAATGTAGAGCTTTGACAATAACTTTTCAAGTCTCTTAAGTAGTTACAATAAAAAGAAAGTCTAGTAGGTGGGGAAAGAGAAACACCCTTGCAGTGTAAAGACATAAACACAGACTTAGTACCTTGTAGGACTGTCTGCTATTATCATAAACAAAACTACATCTACTACTCTTTCCAAAAACATCATGCAACATGCCTTAATATGCTTAGAGACCCATAATGTGTTTAAAAGTCGTTTACGATGTCTGCAGGAAGGAATTTTTTCGTAGCGGTAGATGAAATGTTAGAATTTTTTTTAACATAATTTGAAGGGCATGAAATACGTTTTTACGAGAATATCAAAGCCACCAGCAAAGAGCTAATTTGTAACGAAATGTTCTTCTAACAGACAGCAGATGAAATGAGAGTGTGTTTTAGAAATTCGCCAAATAAGCATCAATGCCAAATGTTGCATAAATGGACACCACTTCATTGGTTACTCTACTCCGAGACGTGGATAAATTTGTGGTCTAGGAAGACACTTTTCTCTTCCTTGAGCTCCAGTTATCTGCGTTGATGGTTTTCCAGGAGCATGGCCAGGAATCACGCTGTCTCACTAACATTTCACACCGTCTTTTGATGGAACAGTAAAGGAAAATGTGACATGCAGAGGTACAAGGAAAGGGAAGTGGTAAAAGCCCGCCACACCTTTAGCGAGATAGAACCAGGAATAACATTTCTTTGGAAATAAGACATAGGATTCGATGAAGGGCGTCCTGTGTCACGGAATACGGAAGGACAGAACAAGGCAGTACAAAACCTGCACAATGCATCAAATTATTCTTCATCTAGATCCCTGCTTTGAATTGCTCCTAAATGTCTAATTTTGTCAGTTCACTTATTATGTGCAGGCACATCATATTATTGTATCGTATATTCAAATACTTGTTTTAAAGAAGTGAGGTCATTTATAATTTCGACCTTAGAATATTTCAAAACTGTAAACTACAGTTGGTTCATCAAAATTACGGCAAACATAATTCTACTTACATTTATTACAGTTAGGTTACAAACAATATGATACGAATGCTACAACAAGAATTTATTATATTTTTCATCACTGTGGCTTCGTCCGTTGTTCGTACGTTCAATAGCGAATGGGTCTCTTTATGTACTAAATAGTGCAGCATATGTGGAAATGGAGGTCTTCCCTACAGTAACTATTAAAGTTACGGTCTTCAGTCACGTGACGCCACGTAGTTGTGTATGTAAGTACTATGTCACAGAAATATCCTGCTTCTGTTTTCTGAAGATGAAGGCAGCAGGTCCTTCCGAATTGTTGGCACCGATTACCCAACAGCATGACGTCACATCGCAGAAAACTAATCTTAAAAAGTGTAGTCCTATGTACCGATTTGCAGTGAAACAGGGGTGTACAGTTGTCGCTTTATGTATCATGTAAGTGAAACGGTCTTCTATTATGCAGAGCAGAGATGAACTATAGAGGGTAGAAACCGGCAAGAGAGAAGGATATGGTGACATATAATCCATATGCTACCTTCCATTAATCCTCTTGAGTCCAAAACAAGACAGGCAATATAGGTACAACTTAAAATACAGGTGCGTTTGAGCAAAAATTTTTGCGTTGAAATGCCCTAAGTATTACATATTTTGAATGTGTGTTTATAGCCTTAGTTATCCAGAATGCAACGCACATGCGCCGTGTTTTCAACTGTGGCCTCTCCAGCTCTATCATATTTTCCACGTTACCTTATAAACGGCACGATTTTCGGATACTTTATGCACATACAAACGTCTTCATGTAAGGTACCCGTTATTTTATCATATTTTAACCAATCTTGAATTATCTCGACAGACTTTCGAAAACTACTCAAATCAAAAATTTCTTGAAAATACGTCCAGTGGGAGCCGAGATGTTCATTGCCGAACGACTGACGGACGGACAGACAGATATGACGAAGCTAATAGTCGCTTTTCGCAGTTTTGCGAACGTGCCCAAAGACTCTTTCTTCGTCCTTTGTTAGAAGCTTCCCACAGCAGTTCTGACAAGAGTAGCGTAAAAATAAGGATGAGTATGGGGCATTAGTGGAATTTTAAAAACAGGGAAAACCCAAAGTGTTCAGAAAAGAACATGTTCCATTGCCACAAGTACTGGCTTGGGGTCTAACTCGGGCTCCAGCGGTGAAAGGATAGCGACTGGTCGGAAATCAATCTAGATTATACGGAAAGTTATTTCCTTCCTGAAATATAACAAATTGTGACAGACAGCGCCATGAAGACGAACCGGTTAATGGTTTTCAGGGAAACACAGTTTATTCTGGGGGCCACATGAAAAATGCGAATATTCTAAAAAAATTCAAGAATTTTTATGTTGTTAATTCTGTCAGAACGAAAAGTAACAAACTGTAATTTCATCATCATCGTCATCCTTCATGGATTAGGTCGCTTGAACTTTTCCGGCATCGACGCAATGCCAGCGTTTCCTGGGGCGTCCACGATCTCTTCTTCCTCGAGGTTTGTAGTTGAGGGCGTGTTTCGGGAATCAGGTGTTGTCCATTCTTTCAAGCTGGTTGATCCAGTTTTGTTTCTATTTGAGTCTCACGTCTTGTATTCCAGAGATCTCTAGTTCTTTTCTTATGACTTTGCTTCTTATTTTATCCAGCCTTGTGTATCCCGTAACACTTCTTAGAAAGCGCATTTCTGCAGCTTCTAGGCGAGTCATGTCTCTCTTCGTGGTCACTCATGTTTCGCTGCCATACAGTAGTGATGGTCTAGCTACAACTTTATAAAATTTCATTTGGGTATCTGTACGGGGTTTCTTTAAGTGTTTCCTAATAGTGCCGCATATTTCTTGGAATCTGTTTTTTTTTTTTTTTGGCAAAATCTGGTTCACCGTCTTAACTTTAATTTAAAGAGTTAAAAGTAAAAATTGAATATTTTTCAGTTTTGAAATGATAAAATGTCTACTTATGGTTCCGTAAATTATTTACTTCTTATTTCCATGTGTTTCACTGCAATTCAATGCGTGTTGTAGCAGGGTTAGTGTCGTTACGCTGTGTGGTACGCATTTGTTGCAGGTTTGTCATTGCGTACAGCAGCCAAGTCTCTCATAGCTCCAACACTTTAAAAAACACAGTCTTAACATTTTATACCGCCTGTTTTAAAATTAAGTAAGAGCATTTTTACCACAGACTGTATATGTGTATTTCGTATGAGAGTCACAATAAAAGGAAATCGTTCCCCTGAACAGCATAAAATAAACGGCTTATGCAATGGAGACCTAATGCGCATGATTTCAGGCTTCTGCAGCGAAACAAATGAGAACTGCACTCTTCTGGGTTATTACGAAACGAGAAGTGGTAATGTCTTACTTACGTTACTCAATTATTATACCAACAACTGAACATATATAAAATTTATAAAATTTATATATGTGCAGTAGTTGGTATAATAATTGAGTAACTCAACAACATGCACGTTGTAACAACGAAAATAAATTCTTACTTACGTTTCGGGGAAAAACCTGTCGGTCCCATAGGTTGTCCCTAAACGTCGGTAAGGATTTACCACTGCTCGCTGCGCAGTAACCCAGAAGAGCATAGTTCTCATCGAGATGCAGTGTGTTTACTGATGGGTAGGAAATTCATTTTACATGATCTTTGATATGAATTTCATGCCTTGAAAACAGTGAATTATTGTTCTAAATTAATTATTTCACCTTTAATAATTAAATAAAAATTCCGCATTCCCACTTTCAAGCCAGTGTTTCTCACCATTTTAAAAGCATTATTTTAAAAATACCCTGTCAAAACGACGAACGAGCGAACTTCCGAATGGTATAAAAAGAAGTTCATTCCCTCCCCTCTCCAGGAAACAAACTGCCCTTTATTCTTCTCGTGGTTTCCTCTCTCAATTTTACTCTAATATTATTTCTTAAACTTGTCTCTTTCTATCTTGAAGTTTTCAAGGTTTAATGAACGAAAATTTTTAATTTGTACTTCCTCTGCCTGTTTGTTACGTACCGCGTGTGTGGAGAGGAGCTGAGGAAAGGAAATTAACAGAGCAACTCATTAGTTATTAAATAAGTTACACAATTTCGTTATTTGTGAATAAGAGCACCTACGGGTAAACAGAAAAGGTCCAGTTTTCCGTAGTTTAATATTTTAGAATTTTATCGTAAGACTAATAACAGAACATTGGAAATCCACACAGGTCAGACATGAATGAGCGAAATCATCCTGGAAATCATGTACTTTTCGAGTTTTAATTATTAATGTATGTGATATTTCTTCAAACACAAGATGAATTATTCATCAATGCGTTGAATATTAGTACTCCCTCCTATAGATATTACTGAATAATATTTATTAAAGTAAGGTTAAACAATAAGACTTATTTCATCATAGCACGAAACATGTACTTGGCTGGGAATGTTACATCTCAGTGAATGTAAATTCGCGATTTGACGGTGATTTGTTTATATCAGCACAACAGGTGACACGACTGGTTCTAAAATGATTAATGTTACGAAACTGGCGGTCACCGACTCTTGCCACCATAAACTACAAATGTTTTAACCAATGTACGTGTTTGTATGCACAACAGCAATAATAATTTGACGGCTCATTATTTCCAACGTATTCAAAACGGCTCCACGCATATGCTTTACATTCCCTCCGAACAATTTATTTATCACGGAATAATGTACAATGTGAAAGACTACGTTCGTCAACACAGTACACTAGTCACGGTTACAGTGGCGCTCTGAGCGCCATTATTAATGGATGCTGAACCAACTCTATACTCTAAGCCATGTGTAGGCTGAGTATCCAGTACGTATTAAACGAATTAAAATGCTTAAAAAATTTACTGTTAGGACAAATGGAAGTGAGATTAGAATATACGCTAACTACAAGCTGATTGGTGGATTTTTTATTGACATAAAATTCTTCCGATGGCACTATGGCCCTGGGGTCGACTCGGCCTCTAACAGAAATGAGTACCAGGAGTATTTCCTGGGGGTAAAGGCGGCCGGTGCGTAAGGCTGACAACCCACCACCATCCTGTGCCGTTGTCACGAAATCTGGGAATCTTAACTTCTTGGAACCCTCTGGGCCCCACCTGGCCTGTAACGGGACTGCTTTACCGTTTTTACAAACTGATTGGCTGATTCATGAAGCACAGCCCTTCTTGAAATGTTAAAAATTTCTTATTTAGTTAAGAAGTTCTCCAATTTTATGATACTCGAAGGTTTCAGTACGGCATGCTGTGTTTTAATTTGCTGATGGAGAAGGAGGGGGAATGAAGGGAAGGAGAGATAAAGGTGTTTTATCTCACGTGGTTGTCAATTGTTAAGATCATATCGCGTCGCAAGCAGGCGAATGTAATATGAGTATGGAGCAACGATGGAATAGTAATGACAGGGAAAAGCCAAAGTAATTGGACAAAAGAAATTCCAGTGACACGTCACACACCATTAATTCCGCGGTAACTGACCTGGGGTAGGACCCGATCATCTGCGAAAAACGGACAGCTACTATTGGCCCTTTCCGTCTTATAGCTTTCAGATATGGAGGGTAGCAGTAAATATACTGCATAAGAAACTGAGACAATTGACAAGGATTACTTCACCAGCTTGGGCTCTGCAAGTGTCACTGTAATAAAAAAAAACACGTTATCATGACATTACGAGAAGAATAAATGACTCTACTAAAACTGTTATCACTCTCTCTCTCCCTCCCCCCTCTCACTCTCTACTTACCGAAAGGGAAAAGCAATAATCCTGGAACTTCTTTTGTGAGGATGTCAAACGCGGTTTCACATTTTGACGGAGTATGTAACATTTGTTTATCGACAATCCGATTAATACAACACTATAAATGATTTTACATTAATTTCTTTATCGCATTCATTGCGACATGTTTCGGCCGGTAATTACGGCCACCATCAGTTAGTGCTGCAATAATATGAAAAGAAGAACCGAGGTAGAGGCCTCTCCTTTGCAATTAAAATACAAGATAATTATTACGTTATTGTACCAAAAATGATATAATAAACTGTTATGTAGAAAAGTAAAAAAAAAAATTGGGTGTGCCGGTACATAAACAATGAGAAGTGATAATACTGAACGTATATAAGAAGCATCTAGAGGAAGAGGGAAGAAATCTGGAGGGGAGAAATCTCTTAAAGTCGTTGTGCCTCAGAAGAATGAATACATTTCAGGATAGTAGAAGTTCGTGACTAAAACAGATATCTGGTGACTAAAACACGCCAACAGAGACGTCTGCTGCCATTCAAAAAGCAAAGGTGTGTTGGGCCAGAGGCAGAGCAGAGGACAAAAGGGACGTAGGTCCATAAGGAATTCCACGGTGACGTAATATTCTTCTTCTTTGGTTGGTACTCAAATCAATATTGAAATGTCGACATTTAATTCCACGTTAAAGCGAATACTCGCCCAGTAAAATTTCAACGCAACTAGTGTCTCTGAGCGTTTAAGATATTTAACCCTGTATCGAATTCTATGGATCAGAAACTTTTTTGAGCAGCTTACTGACACTCCGCTATACTGAGGTACAGAGAGAAGTCTTTTGACTGACCCCTTCCACGTGACTCTAGAGCTGTTATGTTTTCCGCTGTAGCATAAATTTGTATATTCTCCTCTAGTAGTATAGCCTTTCTGTTCACACGAATATTGCTGCTGACAACCATGTGATAAACTTCTCCGACGACAAGGACTTTGGGCTTGTTGCCACACACGAGAGGGGGCATGGACAAGAAGTAATAGGGGGGCAAGCATTGACTGCAGCCAACCCAGCATCTATAGAAATTCTTTTAGTTAAAAGAACACAAACCGTTATGTCATAAACACAATAAAATAACAAAAATAATCAGTCAAAACACAAGTTGTGTTCTCCGAAACACGTATCCAAAGCTTATTGAAGCAAATATAAGTGTGATTTTTATCGTTGCACCGTGCATTTTGAAATCTACGTAGTTCACTCATCAACAAATGCACTATCTATTAACTTGGTTAAAAGTTTTAAATTTACATTAAAATACACAATAATATCGCTACTACATGTTTCGGTCTTTAGTGACCATCATCGGTACCGAGTGTTTTAACATAAATATAACTTTAGTCAGGTACAGATAAAGCTCTCTGATGACGGTCATTAAAGACCAAAACATGTAGGAGCGATATTATTGTGTATTTAATGTAAATTTAAAACCTTTAACCAAGTTAATAAATAGTGCATTTGTTGGTGAGTGAACTACGTAAATATAAGTGCGTTTTAACTGTTGATTAGTCCTGTTGTCCTTTATTGAAATTCTCCACGTGACCTCATCATAATAAGCGTTTTATGGAAACCAAAGTACCATTAGTGTGTTCACAAAACCTTCAGCGCCCACCTCCTCAGCCTTTCCAACATCATAGATATGCTATTGAGAACTGCGCTCTTCTGGGCTAGTACGCAGCGATGGGACCGATACGTTGTCCCGAAACGTCGGTAAGAAATTACCACTACTAGCTGAGTAATAACCCAGAAGAGCGCTGTTCTTATCTACTTGGCGGCGGAAGCCTCTAATCACTATGACGTAACATTCACAATAATCTCACGTCGAAAGTCTCACGTTTGTTACAATGTGCAACTTGATGTGACTATCACTCGCCCTCCAGTCGTCCTTAACACTCAAAAGCTGCGGTAAACAATAAACAGAATTATCTTAAAAAGATTTAGACAAATACTCTGCTTGTTTTTTGTAATTATTTCAAACGCGCTTCTTCAATAAAGAAAGGCCTAAGAAGGATAACATATCATATTAGCCAATCAGTGCTGTATAAGGCATTGAAATTAGAGCCCAGTACAGGCGAAGTGATTTTGTGTGTTGAATCCCTTCCGGGCAGCACATAAAACTACACCTACGTAAATGTAGATTTTGTGATCAGAATTCACATGACCCGTGGATTTGCAGAACTGCCCCTTCCTCCAGGGCCGAATTTTTTAAGTGTGTATTACATGTGTCTTAATATGATTACTGTGTTAGTGGTTCAGCACTTATCGCTATTATTCGTCTATATTTAGGGAGGGAACCATTTTGTTTCATCACATCCTACAGAAAATCAGCACTGTGTCAAAAATTCTAGAGTTTGTTGTTTGATGATCTATAATTACACCAGATCTCAGGACCTTATAGTACGTGGTGATACAGGGTACAGTGTCTCTTTAATTTCTGAAGTTTGCACCGCCTCCTTGTTGATAGCAGGGAACAGAAATTTAGAGAAATTGTATTGTCTATTACGGCGCGATGCTTAACACGGTATTTTGTATTAAAAAAAATCGTCATTTGGTTTGGACGGGATTAGGGTGCACACACACACACACACACACACACACACACATATATATATATATATATATAGAGAGAGAGAGAGAGAGAGAGAGAGAGAGGCATAAAATTAAGTAAGATGAAAGACGTGTATGTTTACGAACTAACACCATCATTGTTGACGCAAACTGAAACAGATTTACTTTCCGACGATCCCTTGCATGAGAAGACGTTTTTAAAGAAGGTATTCATGCAGTGTTTGTTACCGTTGAAGTAAATTGCACGAACTCTTACCGTCCAGCAACATTTAACAGTAATGACATGCCGCTGTGTTGCTGAACACTGCATAATGCCGTAAGTCCTTGCAATTTGCACTGTGCAGTTGGACTTGCGTCTATTCTTCACTTCAACTGATTGGTTGTTGTTACACATACTGTTCTATTTATTATCAACTTTGAACATGTTACACTTTCGCAATGATATAGAACAACCAGTATCCTACAATGGGTAATCCGGCTGAAAATTGCAACCAATCGTGGGAATCCGAAATGTTTCCAAACAACCACATTCATAAAATAGTAATACAAAAAAATGACACAATTATAATGACATAGGTTTGATGTTTGTGTGACCGTGCATCTCTGATACAATAGTATAAACAACCAACTAGATGCAAAATTAACAATTTATTAGTAATTTCAATGCACCGACGATGCTGCCTACTGACAACAACGCCGGTGCATTATACCACAAGCCGTAAACACAGTCTAGTACTCCTGAAGATGGGCGAAATTTTCGCCCGAAACATGTTGAGCTCATTGAAATTACTAATAAATTGTTAATGTTGCATCTAGTTGGTTGTTTATACTATTGTATAATGACATAGATTTATATACATAATGACCTACTACTTGTCTCCGCCCAATACGTGGTCATCTTCAGAGATGTAAGAAGTTTATATATTCTCTAATGGTCATATACGTATGTGGAGAGGCTACAGACGGTCAATAACTCAAGATATTTATAATCCTCCATATTTCGTTCGGATTAAAATTCCAAAGATTGTATTTAGAATATGTACAAATGAAAAAATACTCCTCTACCTCTTGTTCTTGAAAAGACAATTGTATTTCAAAATCTAGTCATTCGTAAGACAAATCTATTAAAAAAAACCCCTATAATTACTTGCTGACTTACTTATTCCATAATTACTCCATGGAGCAGGGTCCTTGTTGAGAAGTAAATCGGTTCTCAGCTAGTCAAGAAATTCCCGGCATTTTATGGAAACCCAAGGTTCATTACCGCATTCAAAAGTGCCCGCCAACCGTCCCTATACAAAATAATTATATTTTTAAAGTTTTAAAATATATGTAGGATATGCTTAGGTCACAAACAGTATAGAGTGGTTATATCAAGCTTATGAATTTACGCCCGACTGCGGATGTGCGTCCTCACGCACACATGCAGTCGGGCACTCTTAGCAACATACCCTTACACAACAAGACATGCTGCCACAGAACCAGGATTATATAATGAAAGCTATCAGTAACTAATTTTTAAAAGTGACTTTAGCAAGGAAAGTGTAGCTCCCTGAGGATGATTCTTCGATCGAAACATGTCGGAACAATTTTAGTGTTTTAATGTGAAAACGTTTTATATATGTGCATCAGTTGGTATACTAATTAAATAATTCGACGATATGCACGGTGCAGCAACAAGAACAGTCAAATGGGTTTGTTTAAAAGTGTCCCAGGATGACGGAAGTCTGCCACAACAATACCAGCAGTTGGAGCAGCGAAATATATTAAAACTTTATTATTATAAAAACGCATAAGCGAGACATTTTTAACACTGGCAACACCTGCCGAATATACCAGTAAATACAACGACTGCATGATTAGGAAAAACATGTGAGTAGAACTCCGTAAGTGTATCAGTATATCTCTATACGTACATATCGATTAATATTGTCATTTTTTCAATAATAATTTGTTTCTGTGCGCATCTCATTATTGAACTATGTCTTTAGACATTACGTTACTTACTTACTTACTCCATGGTGCAGAGTCCTTCTTGAGAAGCTAACTGGTTTGCAGCTAGTCAAGTAATTCCCCGTATTTCACGGAACCCGAAGGTTCATTACCGCACTCACAAGCGTCCGCCACCTGTCTCTATTCTGGGCCAGCCCAATCCAGTCCATATACCCACATCCCACCTCCTGGAGATCCATCCTAACATTATACACCCATCCACGCCTAGGTCTCCCCAGTGGTCTCTTGCCCTCCGGTTTCCTCACCAAGACCCTACATACCTCCCTCTCCTCACCCATACGCGCCACATGCCCAGCCCATCTCATTCTCCTCTATTTTATTACCCGCATAATATTGGGTGAGGAATACAAATCATTTAGTTAGACATTACGTTAAGTATTTTGTGTTAAAACTGTGGGACATAAGGTCAAAATGTCGCATCTTTGCTACTGTGTAATTTTATCAAATTCTATTTCAAGTATAATACACATCTGTGTTGATGACCGATCGCAGTACCAGATTTAACATGCCCAGCTCTGATATTCGTCTTAGTTACGGTCTTATGACCAAGAACTACAAAAAATTTCCATATTGTTGGTCTTTTTAGGCACTTTTTACAAATTTGTGCAAAGCGGCTGTTAGCTTAGTCATGTCTGTCCGTCTTTCTGCCTGTCCGTCTCTCTGTCTACCCTTTCGTCTCTCCGCATGAAACAACTCTTCTCCCACCGAACGGATTTTCATTAAACTTGATATTTGAGAATTTTTCGAAAATCTGTCGACAAGATTCAAATTTCATTAAAATCCGACATGAATAGCGTTATTGTACTTGCAGCCCAATACACATTTATGATTACATCTCGCTCAATTATTCTTAGGACAAGAAATGTTTCAGGCACAATTTGTAGAGAAAATTGAAACATACATTTTATTTTCTATTATTTTTTTTTAAATCGTGCCATATGTGTGATAATGTGGAAAAATACTGTAGAACCGGACAGGCAACATATGACAATATGGCGCATGTGCACTGCATGCTGGATAACTAAAGCTACAAACACACACTCGGAATAAGTAATACTTATCGCTTTTACACCGCAATAATGGCTGCACGAAAGCGCCGCGCATTAATATTACGTAATACGTAAACTGCATGTCTCGATTTTATTATACAGTCTACAGAAATGTCACTTGTCTCTTTTTCCAAGGAATTTTACTGTACATAATGTCAGGACGTAACGTTAAGTGATGCTATTCTCATTCCCCATTTCATCGTTCGAACGTCCACCATACTTTGTTACTGATTTAGGAAATTAGAGCTACAGCTTTGGAATGCCGTACATTAACAGAATATTCACATCAAGTTCTGTGGTTCTAGGTCGAATGATTAAAGTTTTCGTATCGGGTGCACAGTGACACACGTAGAAGGCAAGGTGCTGTTACAAGCCTTTTTTTTTCTTATTTTAAATGAAAGAAAATCTTACTAATTCTACCAACCATCAAAAAGGTTTACATAATAATTACCGTAAGGACTGGAGCCAATATATAAGACTAGTGGAGAGCAATAAACTAAATACCAAAACTGACAGTGCAACAGAAGCTTAGCGTAACAAAAACTCAGATAAGGCGATAAAGAAGCGACAAGGACCCGAAATGAGTTAAGTAGACTAACATATCACAGGATAACGATAATCCTGAAAGTAATCACGCAAATTCTTTGTAGGTCCTCCACCAATTTATCTGACACATTGCCTAATATATTACCTCAACAAATTATTTCCATTTCAGAACATCTCTCTACAGTTGCTATTAGACCATCGCATTTCTCATTTTAGATACGTGACTTCACTGAGTGGCTCCACTTTTGAGTGTCTGCGGTTCAAACACGCCGCTGCTGTTGTGCATGACAACATACAGTAATATTCGGCAGAAGCACACACATAATAACCGCCCGTGCCATGGAGATCTATTGTTGATGATAAGATGAAAGAGCCATAAGCTTCAACACCTTCTCTCCGGATACTATTTGTATATATGAAAGTGTTATAGAAGGGCTTGGTAGGAATACGGGGATGAAAGGGGTGAGAAGCGGGTTGGAAACCCGACTCTAATTGGTCTGATTTACGTACGTTTTCCTGTACAACATACGCAACAGGTTCTCTCCCTCCGCCGCCCCCGTCACGATGGCTTATCTTCTTGGCTGGATATTTTATAACTAACCTGTTCATATCATTTATACTACGTTTGCTCTTGTTTTTATACTTGTCGCCTGCATTCAATTAGCTCTCTAATTTTTTTTACGCACGCTTTAATAAATACACAATTTAACAAAAACAGCCCAACTAGAGCAGCGAGAGCTCTGATTTGTTTGCTTTCATGGCGCATTATTTTACTTCAAGTTTAATCCCCTTATTATGGCAGTACAGTGATGAAAATACAACATATTCTAAGTAAGTCTGCTTTTGTGTAACCAGTTACGGAAAAAAATAAATAGGCGAATTTAAAGTTACATGATGCTAGTACTGGGAAACGACTGACTAGAAATGATTATTTGAAGAAGCATATATATATATATATATGTGTGTGTGTGTGTGTGTGTGTGTGTGTGTGTGTTTGTGTGTGTGTGTGTGTGTGTGTGAAGTCTGGTGGCTAAACCTGAAGTAAAGTGACGACTTAGAAACTCTGCGTCAGCGTTTCTAATCCATAATCAGTCTAGGCACCCCTGATTTTAAATTTTCGGAGGCATCTTATTTGCATCTAATTACAAGTAATTTTGAGTGTTTCAAATGCAACAATAAACGCAAAGTTTTTTTTATTTACATTTTATTTATTCCATGCAGAGAAAACGTCGTCACCAAACAAATGCAGAAAAGTTTCTTAGATCCAGTGGACCTGTTTGACTTTGCACGAAATAATCTACATATAAGGATAATTCACACAGACCCGACTGCCCTATGAGGCTTCGAGTATCTCATGGTTCAGGATATCTTAACTTATACAAAGAAGGGATAGTAAACTTAAAGACTGTGAGAACAGGTGAACTGAGTTTATCTGGCGGCTCCAAGATCTTGTGAAAATGGTGATACAGCATCGGATTCCAAGAAATTTGGGAAATTTTTTTATAAAATTGAAAAATTCTTAGCTTCTCCATAAGAGCTCTGCTCCAAAGAGTGATATTTTGTTCTATTATGTTCAGTCTACAGGGCAGATCGCATATCGTACTGTCTAAAGATATTCGTTTTTATAATAAAAATAAAGACGAAGCAATCCCATGACCAGTTTTGACAGGCCCTGAGGGTTCCAGGAAGATGAGGCGCCCAGATTTCAAGACAATCGACACATGAAGGTGGTGAGGTTTATAACAAAATTATCAGTATAATTGTACAATTCGTAAACCACGCAAAATAATGACCTAAAAGCTACCCCTTTTAAGTTCATAGCAACTACTTATCACGTAGTGAATTGGCTTACCTAAGATTAAGCTGTAAATAGTTCGGTCTAATTTAGGCCTGGAGTTTAATTTTTGCAAAACTAGCTGGCAGAAAAATAGGTTATTTCTGTACCTACTTGATTACTAAAAGGATTAATATTTGGAATAAATCCGAGAGCTTTTTGTACTTTCCTAATTACGTTGATATTTTCAGAGGAAGAAGAATATCACTGAACCCAGACTTGTCGAACTACTACTGCAAAAGAATCACGACTGTTCCATCGCAGTAGTGTTATTTTTTTTCTGTGTTAAAAATCTGCTCAGATACGATTGTTTTCTTTTTCGGAATTCTGTTCCAGCGGGTCTAAACCTTCTTCGCATTGCTCATGTTCCCTGGCTACTATGGTCTTCCAAGGATGACAGAAGAAACGTCCCAAATAATCATCCAGAAGCATCCACAAGGACCCCAGGCTTTTTTGAGAAACCGACTGGCATTAAGTTGGCAAAGAAAGTCTCCTTCTTATAAAGAATTAGCTGTTTCATTCGATGTTTATAGCAGGCAGTCACTTGATTCCACAATCAGTCAGTATACTACTCCACAATGTGGCACACAATCTATGAGGTACATTTTACAAGTTTACTACCCTGTACTTTCAGGTCTCTCGAGAATCATCGTCCCTTCAAATTGTAACATTTTTTATACATTTCCTTTTTCCAATGCGTGCTGCACTAGCCGCCCATCTCAACTTCCCTCACATGTTCACTCTAATGATCCTGGTGAATAGTAAAAATTATGTCTTTGTAATTTTTCCATCCACCCTTCTCTGGTCCAAATATTTTTCTCCACAGCCTCTTCTCAAATGCCCTCTAACTTTGAATGTTACGCTTACAGTCCTCTGGGATGTCAAATAGCGCAGTCTGGTACAAACGTACTGACAGTGAGAATCCTGCCACTGCCATCCTAATGACAGATGATTTATTTTCCCACCCTGAAGAATGAAGCAGCAGCTTTCTCAGAAACATCAATAAACTTCTGATCGACTATATGACGTCACAAACAAGAAGACGTTGATCTTCATAAGCACAGCCGTGGGAAACTCAAATCCTTCATTCTCTCTTTTGTGCTTCCAGTGCCTAATGTTTTGATCCGCACATCAACTGTATGCTGAAGAACTCGAACAGACGTGTGATGAGAACAGCAGGTGTAGTCCTGGCACATAATCAGCGTTAAATATCGCAGCTTTGCAAGGATGACTGCATCGCGAGGATCTCGCGTGGCGTTTGCTTCCACGGACTGCCGACAAAGTCGGTCGTGCGCCAACAAGTTACATACATTACAGACACGCTACTGTGTATGCACTATAGCCCATGGAACACAAGCAACTTACATACATTACAGACATGCTACTGTGTATGCACTATAGCCCATGGAACACAAGCAACTTACATACATTACAGACATGCTACTGTGTATGCACTATAGCCCATGGAACACAAGCAACTTACATATATTACAGACATGCTACTGTGTATGCACTATATCTCCTGGAACACAAGCAACTTACATACATTACAGACATGCTACTGTGTATGCACTATATCTCCTGGAACAC
>Ga0123354_10007791_pt1 | contig 16208 bp, 12 predicted proteins | sample TergutLab28metaG_2_FD_97872 | JGI IMG/M metagenome (GOLD analysis project Ga0123354, IMG submission 97872) | Labiotermes labralis P4 segment gut microbial communities from Petit-Saut dam, French Guiana - Lab288 P4 | ecosystem: Host-associated > Arthropoda: Insects > Digestive system > Gut ...
AGCGGTGTATTGCGCCACTATTGCTTTCAGTGAGTGGTGTATTGCGCCACTATTGCTTTCAGTGAGTGGTGTATTGCGCCACTATTGCTTTCAGTGAGCGGTGTATTGCGCCACTATTGCTTTCAGTGAGTGGTTTATTGCGCCAATATTTCTTTCAGTGAGCGGTGTATTGCGCCACTATTGCTTTCAGTGAGCGGTGTATTGCGCCACTATTGCTTTCAGTGAGTGATGTATTGCGCCACTATTGCTTTCAGTGAGCGGTGTGTTGCGCCACTGTTGCTTTCAGTGAGCGGTGTATTCAGCCATCACATGCCAATGACATTAAAAAGAAGTCCATTGATAAAATAAATATGCTGAAAAATAAAACTGAATGTAATATAACCACTAGTTCATATAGGGTATATACACTGAAATATTGGTAATACCGAATGTTGTAAAATGTATTTGCATTGCAATGCGCAATTTATTGAATATGAAAGTACATCTTTTGGACACACCAACAAGTTCAGATGTGTACAAATTTTATTCTTGAGTAGCTACTCGGACATGATGCATTTGAATTATCGGACAGGTATTTCAGCACCAATAGTGACCCTCCGAGTCGATCGAACACCCTGTTTATACAGTATCAAATATTGGCGTTGGTTTTTGAGGGAGATGTGCAATATTTAGAGAGCTGGTCCGTTGAAAACTTGGTTACGGAGTTCATTTGTATTGTGACCTAAGTATGTATGAACAAACGTTCGGCCCACTAAAATGTCGAGGAATAGAAGCTCTCAGAATGATAAAATACACATTGTCTGTCGTACTTCCTCACCCCTAAAACACCAATAAGTATACTCGCTCACACAACGCACATCTAGGCCTGAAATGTTGCTTATATAGCCATATTTTTGTAATGCTAAGTTTCCTTGTCCGACTTCATACTTAGGACAATAAAAACGCACAAAATGCGTAAAGGAATCCATTTTGATAATGACAAGCCTTGTATCATGCGTCACAATGCAGACAGAACACAGGGAGGGCAGAAGCTGATGTTTTTAAACGAAACAGCTAATGAAAAAATGTAAAATGTTCTACGAGGTTTATGGATAAATTCACAACTCAAGTGTAAAATTATCTGTAACCATTAATGTTTGTGTATAAAATTTTAAGTGTCCTACATAACCACTTCTGCACACTGACAATCGGCGTGGCAGAGTTTGTTTATAGGTTGCAGCAGGAAGTCTTTAGAGACAGCCTAATTACACCACCGAATTAGGTTCTTCATGTCAGGGATTCTGTCAAGACGTACCTAATTATCTTCAGCCATCAGGCAGCCCGACAGGAAAATATTCGTTTCCGTGAGATCGAGCGTGGCAGGAGGCCAGATACTGTTTCAGTAACAAGAAATGGGTCGCGGTGGAAAGTCCTGTAGAATGTTCATTGATGTTTTGCAGCTTGGAGTTGTGGTCGGTTTAGGAACGAATAGTATCTGTGTAGTTGTTTATTAAAACACAACATATTACGACAAGGCAATCCACATGTCTTTCATTCGCCTGGAAATGTGTGAATAAGGTTGAGATTGCTGTGTCTGTAGGTTCGATTCGCTCAGCTTTGACCTAAACGTGCGTAGTGTTCGCCGAATCTCTCACTGTGATCTGCATAATCACAAATTCCGAATTAAATTATCCTGTGTCTAAATGGGAGCAAGGCGTATCGTGTACAACTTCTCTAACAATTCTTGGATTCTCTGCAAGGAAATCTTGTGCGTTTGACATAGACTGGGGCTCATTTCGACCACGTACACACTTGAGCATTCTGCCGCAACCTAAGAACGTTACGTAACATGGAATGGCGGATGTGGACGGTGTCACTGTAACATTCTGTTTGTTCGGTTCGCTGCGTGGTCTGATCCACCTTGCTGTCGGTTTTCCAGTGCTCATCACAGGATGTTAGATTACACTTCTGCAGGAAGTTAGGCCATGTTTCTGTGCTCGCTGCGATCTACGCCACGCGGGATTTAAATTCCACCGTATGACTGGGGCGCACGAAAGTCATAAAGTTTAATTATTTCGTGAAGTTGTATCTTCGACTGCAACATCTGCATTTAAAATGTGATTCAGAAATGGCTGTTATTTGATTGTTGAAATTTTCCAGATTTTTAGAAGTGAACACGTGACAGCAGAAGGAGACATTGTTGCAGAAACAAGTAAAACGCAGGTAGTTGATTCACTGCCGGTGGCTGCACCACCAAAAAGAAGATGAAAAGTAGGGAAGGATGCAACGAAATGCTGGAGAAGGCATTCACTATACCGACATCGTCAGCAGGGGCAGCCGCCTCCGCAGACGACGACGACGAATGGTGACTTTTGGTAGTTTCATTTCTAACAAGTTACGAAATTATTTGCCGCGCATCAAGAACCAAGTGCAGCATGCAATAAGCAACATCATATTCACTGCCGACCATGGGCATTTTGAAGTTTCATATGCAGTCTCCGCCCCGTCCCCAGCATCCTATGTTTCCTCCCCCACCACTCCTTTCTCTGTTGCTGGTTCAGTAGACGTAAATCTTAGTAATTTTATGTGCATTTAAATTGTGTAAACTAAGTGCAATTTACATTCACAAAATGCATCATCCTACAATCAACTTAATGATAAACAAGCTATCTTTCCCAATAAAATCTTTGACGTTATCTTAAAAATCGGAACATAACTTACATACTCACCACACCAACCCACCCACCCTAACTTTCACTCACCTATCATACCTTTTTCCATTCAACTGTCTTCCGGCATTAAAGCTACACAAAACAGTTAAGAACAGCGATAAGTATCTAATTTTCAGCTATACTTAAACTTTACATGAAACCATATTATATACTTCATATATTCTCACATACTGTATGTTCAACAGTAATTATACAACGAATGAAAATATTGATAACTATATAGCCAACGCATCAAGAAGTAAGTAATTAATTTATCTGACAGATTGCTTGTTTAGAAATTTGGAAAAGATGTTGCAGACTGATGTACGAGTCGCCTGTGTCCAAAAATCGCAGTGTTACGCTCAGTGTCTCTTGAACTGGGACAGATTCTCGGAATCTGGTATCCATTTTCACAATTTTCGGACAGACTAAATTAATTAGTAGTTCAAAACCTGCGGTTGCCATTCGAGTAAATTTTTTGTGATGTCCACTAAATTCTTGAGACTTCAAATCTGCTAACAAACAGGTACCACTCTAAACAGACCTCTTTCTGTACAATTCCTTTTGCCGCCAGCGTATTTCTCCTCGCTTTCTTCTTCTGTACGGCGTGCGATATACGAATATGAAGGCCGCGCTGGCTACCTGTAAAGGACAAGCAGAACCCCGCGACATTATGTTGCGCTGTTAATTTGAGGCAGAATTCTCCAGTCTGTACGCGGACTAACAGGTTTTAGAAGAAAAAAGTGTTTGATACTGGGTTCGAGGCAGCCCTAATGTTGCTCATCATCATCCTCTACTTTACTTTAAACGGCTACTGCGACTTGTGATGTGTTCATCTACCATTACTGGTTCTTGTTTCTTTCGAGGATGATGCGAATTCTGTTGAGACTCTCGGTGCTGAGTTTTTTTTTTCACTGTGATGGGATATTTCGTTGCTAAGTAACTGCGTAATCGTGGCCTACCAGCAACACTGAGCAGTGGCTTAATGTTACTGGCTTGATGGATGACTGGAACGTTTGTCAGATCTTTGATATCCGCTTGGTTACATGGTGGCCAACATGTAAGAAACACGTTCTGCCAGCATCCTTGACTTAAAACCAGCTTACGCTGTGGTGTATTGAAATCATCCCCGACAACGTTTTGCTAAGTGTAATGACCTCTGTGTCAGTCAGAATAAAAAACCTTCGAGGGAGAACACTTGAAGAATGTCATATTTAAAAGATGATTTTCATAGAAAATTCTACATTTTGATATGGTATATATATGTATATACTATATATATATATATATACACACATTTTGATAAGGTGTATATATATACCATATATGTACACATACTATATATGTGTGTGTATATATATATATATACATACCATATATATATATATATATATATATATGCGAAAATCCTACCTCTTCTTCAATAATTGTTTAATTTTAAAAACTGGCCGGTCTTTCTGCCCAATCCCGCATAAAATCTGTGTGATGTTACATCCTACAGATTTCATAAACTGCATTTCATAATTAAATTTAGCGTTTTCTGTGTGAATGAGATAAAAGACGAATGTATCCTCTTATTATATGGTTGTGAAATTTATTAAGAAACACGTAGGTGGTTAATTATAATTAACACTCTAGAGTTTTCTTTCCTCGTTTGTTACATTTCGTTATTAGGTTCACACATTTCGTATAGTACCTTCCCTAAAACAATATATTTTAGGAAAATTCACTTCATGACTTTTTGGCGTCATTTCGCGAGGTTTCCAATAATTTTAGGTGCAAAATGTGTGGAACATTTAGTGTTACTGTTAAGCTTATTGCAAATGGGACATGAGAAAAAATATTCAAAGAAACAAACTTATCAGTATAAAAACACTAACACAGCATTCTGGACAGAGTGACTAGGATCAAAGAAGATTTCACTCATTTTGCAAGATTTGTGATTCCATAATGGAAGCCATATTGTCCCAACAACTAAACCCGTAAGTAATAACTAATACATCAGTGCCTTTATACATTTCGAAGGTGGAATCTTCGGACACAGGCGTTATGGAAATAACTTCCTCTTTATTCCTGACATGACAACGACATTGAAGAAGAGGCGACTGCTATATTCTCCATGCGAATGGGATTCTGGCATTTGACATTGGTTTCCGTCAGTTGAAAACGACATTACTAGCACATTCTATGGCGTCAGTCCTTTTACAGCTCCCATAGGCCACCGCGTAACATACAAAACCAGACTTCAGAGACGCCTTTATAGCCAAAGCTCCGACTTGATGCTACGTATGAACAGTTCACCTACTACCTGGAACTGTTACCCATACCTGAATATAGAATCTCTAGGGAATCCACAGTTACGCTACTCCTAATATACAGTGTCTGTTCCTCAGATGAGATGTAAAGCAAAGAGACACCCTTAGTGATCAGAGTGTTCAGAAACTACAGATTTCTAGGAAAAACTCTGTTACAGTCATGTTTGTATATCCCAGAACTGGATTACCAATACGCATGCACCAACAGGCAGTTCTTACACAAAGCTATAGGTTCTATTCCTATATATATTTTACTAAATATAACGAATCTAAATCCATAAATGCATTGTTGTTATATTTTATAATTAATTTGTTCTGACGTCCATTTAGTGCAGATATAAGTCCTTTGTTCCAGGTAAAGTATATTACTTACCTTACTTAAAGTAGAAAGAAGTTACTTTTATTTTCATTAAAAACCGTGTAGGCACATGGGTGAGTATAGGTTTATCTCTTGTCATATTTAACCTCGACACCAGACGGGCGTAAGTTGCAAGCCTCTCTCCCAAGCCACTTTATATGCGATGTGATTCCTCATTTATCTTCGAAAATAAGGCTGTGCTAGCACATCTGTTCATCTGCACTTTGTGCAAAAGAGAGAAAATTCTTGTTGTTCCAGAAATCGAACCACTCTCCTCGGAGTAGCAGCCCATTGCCTAGTCAGTATACAGACGCCGCTACTCCGAATTGAAGTACTGTTAAAAATTCCGCTGGCGATGTCACCTAGTTAAGGCAGTTTAACGAAATAAGCTTATTTCTTTATGTGGATATTAAGAAACAAATTCCTTATGTGGGCAAAATAGGGAGATGATCAGTTATTGGAATTACTGTAAGTTACACAAAAACTTGTCAGTCGATTTTTCCAAAGTTCGACGTTAAAAAAAGGTAAAGTGATCCCGTTTCAGGCCCGGTGAGGCCCAGAGTGTGGGCAGAGGTGTATCTATACTCTTCCATGACCTCGGCACTAATTTTTGAAGTTGTAATTTATAAATCACCGAATTTTTTCTTCTTTGGTTTAATCAAAAACGCTGTCAGTGTCTCAGGATATATATACATATACCATAGGGTAAAATATTAGTAAAACTTCGTTATTAGTTCAGTTGTGTGGCTTGAGGTGGTGTCCAGGTATTTGCCCAAAAAAGATGAAGCAAAACCCGAATGTCTTTAACAGGATGGTTTTGGACCACAGAACTGAAATGAGTACTTCCTTAATATAAGTCTCAAGGGCTACGGCATTAGCCAAAATTTTCTCAGCTAGATTAATATGTCAGAATAATTACATACAGTGGGACAAAGCGACTGTAGCCTAATTCGAGGTAATAGTCTTGTGCAAATATAAAGCCTATTAAAGTTCCAGCGGGAAAAATTAAAGACTTTAATAACTAGTTATGATTTCGTTTGATGCACTCACACCAACCGCATCCACGGAAAGTATGAATTAACAGTGTCACTGGAAATAGGTGCATTGGCTCTTGATATGTAGGTGAGTACGTAAGTGCCTAGATAGCTTGGTGAACGGGTCGGTAGACAGATTCGATTGGAAGGACTCAGAAAAGCTATAATAATTTTAAACAAATGGGTGTCTTGAGCACGATTTTAAACTTGCGCAGTTGGAAGAGAATTATTCGTGTTAGCACTGAGCCATCTTTGCCGCTTCATCGTCTTTTAAGTCTAGATAATACGAGTAAATAAACAAATTTACTACACTAAGCCAAAACGTCAATAACAATAATGTACGGAATAAATAATACACAATGAATTAAACTTTGCACTATTCATTCCGTCATTTGTTTTTGTGTTATACTCCCTGATGTTGGCGATATAATCGCTGAAACATGTAGAACTGATAGAAAGTTTACTTGCATATTTACGTTGTGTGAATATGTTGGTTTTATAAATGGAACCCTGATCTTTGAGTGTCTGGGAATTGAACTACCTTCCCTTTCAGAAAGTAAGGTTTCTTCCTGTATGGGAGTCAGAGCTATCCACCAGATCCAGTAGAAGATTGCGCTGTAGAAAATGGAGTCAAAATACCCCGGCACAGAATGTCGTTGTAAATAATGAATTCGATATTCTGTTTACTATTCTAGAGACCTGAAATTCTTCTGAGTCACTGGTAGAAAACGTTTGGAGAATATTTCTTCCATAAAGGAAGACTAAGATAAGCATATTCTATACAGTTTAGTCAACTGCTGGCTTTATTATGGAGTACTTATTTCATCTTCCCAAATTCATTTCCTGAGTGAAAATTGTAATTTACTTGAACTGTACTAACTTCGAAAGTTTAATTGGTTGCAATCTTGAAAGAGGGTGGTGGCTTGTCGTATGATTAATATTGTTGCGTTTTCCTAATCTTCTACATGGAACCCAGCTGCTTTAACTCACCAGTAATGGCAGATAAAATAACCTTCAAGTGGAGAGATAAACCCTTACAAGCCCTATTTCTGAAAATATTTGAAAATTCTGTGCATACAAATCCAAACTTGGCTGTTATCCTTGCAAATACAAATCAGAAGATCTGTTACCTATACGTCTTCTTTGGTGGTAATTCATGCTAACATAATACATCTACTAACACGCAGAATTCAAAATTTCTATTACTCGTATATCCTGCACTGATGAAATCATAAGAATATTCTTGAAAGTCAAAGTAGCTTATCAACAACGAACCCGAAGTTTTATAAAACAATCTCTCGTACTGTAACCTTCTCATTATCCACTCTTTCAGATCTGTTTAATATTATCTCTCCAACAGTCATGATTTCCTATGTGTTACGTGTTTCAGGCCATAACGTTTTATGCTTTTCTCATCTTGCGCGGCATTGATCTACTAATCCTCGTTGATTTGTTAAATAAAGAGAGAACAACTTGATGTCACTTGCTTTATTATTTCATTATTTAATGCTCAACATGTTTCTGATATAAATCTGATGTAAATACATCCATCCTCAGGAGCTTGCGACTTATTTGTTGAGTTATTTCATGGGTTATATTGTATTGTATTGTTGTACTGTCGTAACACGAATGCACATCGAACCAGAGCAATACAACCCATGAAATAACTCAACAAATAGGTTGCAAGCTCCTGAAGATGGATGTATTAACATCCGAAACAGGTTGAGCATTAAATAATGAAATAATAAAGCAAGTGTCATCAAGTTGGTCTATCTTTATTCAACTATCAAGATGATGCACGGTCCAATAAACATAAGATCCTCGTTGATTTATTCGTCCGATTATCGAGTAAGGAGTACAAACTATGAAGTCAATCATTATGCAGTTTTTTCCGCTGGCTTTCTTCCTGTGTTTTAGTAATATACAGATATTTGTCAGATTACCGCGTCCTTAAACAACCTCAAGCGATGTTATTTCTTAAAATTATGAACAACTAAGTAACACAGAAGCTACACAAGAATCTTATTAAATACTACGTGAATGTAATTATTACAACAATATCAGATAATAATACAAATTAAAAGTAGCTCTTCTGTGTAATTTACTATATATGTCTGCTAAATTTTCTTTCAAATCCATTTGATTATTTCTGTCTTTTTGTCTTGGTTTAAAAAATGGTTGAATGATGTAAGAGATTAGACATTTTAACGGCAGTAATGTATAGACTGTAGTCTACTGTGTTATAGCAATGTTTAATGTTGTAGGTAAACACAAATGTGTTGGAGGCATCTACTGCTTCCTTTTGTTGTAAGAAAGAAGGCAAATCATGATGGAGATTCTAAGTTTCTTCTAAATACTGGTACATATGTATCAGACTGCATACTGTCGCAACTAAGAAAATCATTATTTAGATATTGGAAGGGTATGTAAAATTTGTGGTTCTGATTCGTAACGGATGTTGAAGTGTGAAAATACTGCCAGATTTGCAAGGTTTTCGCAGATTAAGAGTTATAACTCATTTGTCTGCCACCTGGATTTCGAATAACGTAAACAGTTTATTAGTACTGAGGACAAAATCCTTAGTACTTAAGTACTGCAATAGTTTTAACAGACACACGGAGCAGGCAAATAAGTCTCGTACTTCTGAAACTGAAATTTGTGCACAGTCTGTAGTGAAGGCAAATACAAGCTTACATTCAGGATGTTGCTCTTAGTCTCATCCTTCCGACCTAAGGGTAAGTAAATGCGTAAACTTCGACTGCATGCAGCAGGGAAAACGGGGTTCTCTTTTCTGAAAAAGTAAACTTTAGCCTTTCTTAAACAGGCCAGTTCTTGCATGTTTATTTAATGCGTTTGTTCTTTTATAGTCAGAGAAACTTAAAATAACAACGGTGGTTTGTTAAGTATCTATTATACTCATAAATCCCGAACAAAGGGTTATTCGGAAGTGAAGGCAAACTCAACAGGTTGGAATGATTTTCAAAGCCTGCTGCCATTTAATTCACCGTAGAATGCAGGTGTTATATATCATGGCGGTGGTGAGAATAGTTACGTCTATGCACTGGAGGATGGAGATAATTATATAATGCTTATATTCATAATGTTTATTCGCCGTCACTTATCGACATACTGATCAAATCTAAAATCAAGTAATTGTCATGGTTTGCAACACGTACGAAAAATAAGAAATTCTAATACAATCTTAGTCTAGGCATAAAAAATCATTTGCAATAATTGCAATAAAGAGGAGAACGATACAAAATGTACCTGAAAAGAATCAATATGAAATTGAAGACTAAATTAACGAGTCCCAGAATGTAACCGTATGGCCGGCTGTCGTGAAAACAATAATAAAAAATAGGGATGTAAAGTGGAGAATTTTTAGTCAGGATTACGAGAACGATTATGCTATAGAGACTTAACGCTATACAGGAAAAGTCATAATATGAATTTGGTAAATACGTGTCAGTAATTAACCAACTAAATGCACAAATTCTTGTTTTATAATAAGTTTATTATATGCCTCTACATGTTTCGAGCACTAGTGCTCATCATCAGGAGGTCAAAATTGTGTTATACAGCATCTGGTATCATCACTCCTGTAGGTGGCCGTCCGGTGTACCGGACGGCCACCTACAGATGTGATGACACCAGATGCTGTATAATACAATTTTGACCTCCTGATGATGAGCATAGTAGTGTTTGAAACAGGTATAGCCATATAATAAACTTATTATAAAATAAGAATTTGTGCATTAAGTTGGTTGATTACTAAGATTATACTGAGATGCACGGTCAGGGAAATTTAAAAAAAAATGGTAAATAAGTGTTACTCTTCAGATTTTCCTAATTCACTTAATGTAAATGTCGTTAAGATGAAAGTCCCTAAGAATGTATGCAAAAAGGAAAGTACTGGGGAAGTTACGGGTTTATTGTTAGGAGAACTGTAATTATCAAAACATGAAAATGGATGATGAACGTAAAAATAAAATGTACTCAGATTTATCAATCTCTCTTCACAGTTATGCCTTTGTCTACTACAAAGGCACTGACATTGATTTCGCTTCATATTTTGGAGCAACTTGACTCAAGTGATAAATCCAGTCCACTGTCCTGTAATGAGAGGCGCGAAGTTGCAAGGTAAACGCGGGTGCGTATATCGCCCTTTAAATTTAATTTATTTTCCAGTCGCTTTACGTACTGAATAATTTCAAAAATACTAATCCAAACTCTAATCAGAGCTTTCATATTAACCGACAATTTTTTTCCCTACATAAAAAATTAAGTCAAATAGCAGCAACAGTTAAAACAGCACGGCAACTGAGAGTAAGTATATTGCGTTCATCAAATTTAAATTATATTCAATTAGGGTGGCAGAAGATGAAGCATAAGAATTGAAGAGTGAAGATTTTAATGTGGTTATCTCTTGTTTTTAATTGAGCTACTGACCGAATTTACTAAGGTTTATAGCTATACGAGTGAACATTTGTGTGAACGTGTGTATGTACCCAACAGGATATAAACTTACACTCAAAGTGGAACGAAGTATTTGCGGCAGAATCTAATTTAATAAGTACGTTATATTACCACTTCATTGCCTGAAAAGTGTTTCAGAATTCTGGTGTTCTTAACTTCGCAATCTGAACGAGTTAAACGGGAAAATAACCATCTTTTAAAAAGGAACATATTTACATAATATTTCATACAAAACCTAGTGCAATTTCTACACGAACATTTAAGATTTTTCCGTTACAATTGTTTTTACGGGTAAAGCTTCCTCTGATCCATTCTCATTTATCATCATCTTTGAGAGATACTCCAAAATCGTGGTATCATTGAGAATGCTGCCATTGAACATGGAACGTTTTGGGATCAGAGAACAAGTTCCACCGTAAAAAAAAAAAAGATATAATTTTCATTGACAAATTTCGAGTCCGCATAAAAAAAACGTAATCACTTATTATCTTTACATTAGTCACCTACTGACTGCTTGAAAACAACAGTTTCTTTTTCAGAAATGATTCCCACCTATAGAGCCTGTTCGTAACTATGTAAACTTCTCCGTGCGTGAGACCTGAAAAACAACACAACACAAATTCCTAGATATATTTTAAATTAACTCTATATTTGGTGTTTATATTATTCGGATTTTCCTTCTTTATTAGAACTGAAGATGGGGCACGAGGCGATAGAGTTGATCGAGACACTGCACTACAAACTAGAAGGTCGAGGTTTCTATTCCCGACGGGGTCACCGAGATTTCTCATTGACTTAATCCTTCCGGCCACAATATGGCCCTGGGGTCGACTCACTAGTAGATGGGGCTGAGTGGTAAATGCCACGCTCCGGCCGTTTTATCCCCGGCAAAGAGATTCATTACCCATTGTACAGGAGACTGGATGAGCCCCCAGGGTCGCCTGAACGGTTGCGGAATATCTCACCCCCACCGGGTTTCGAGCCAACATCTACAGACCAGCACAAATTAAGCAGACCGCGGGCAGAGTAACAAGGCAGATGTAGCATGATTTGATGGGAGAACATACAGATGGAAATTGGCAGTGGCTGGAGAGAGAGGGATCCGGAAGTAATTGGCTCAAAGCATGCTCATACTTGAGCTGGTGAGAAAGGTAAACGTTTTCAGATTTCCACCAGTGGAAAATTCTTATGTATAGCCAGTATAAAGATGCTATACCACTGAAAAATAGGTAATTACCTCACTTCTCTATTGGAAAGAGAGAACAATTTAGGTACTTCTTCCGAAAAATATTACTTTTTGTTACACGCAATTTGTATAGATATTTGCTAAAAGGGTAAGGTAGCGGAGTATTGGCAGCTGTCCTTGCTGCTTGATATTTGCATGCGTGAGAGATCGACACAGACAGAGAAAAAAATGTACTGCACAGTGTGTGTTAAAATTTAACTGACGTGACGATAATAACAGCTGTTATGCTTATCGCTTGTTTGAGAAAGGAGTGACAGGAGAAATACTACAACGAAAATTACGGCTAGGCTAGCGGAAATATTGCCGCTTTACTCACTGGAAAATTCACAGCGCTGAATTTTATTATTTGCCAGCCTGTTTCAGTACTGAGGAAGCAGGTTTCCATGAAAGTTTTGTTGTGTGTTGCGGTAATTGCTACACGACATTTCAAGGGATTGTGCCACTTTTATGTTTAGGGTTATGAATCCTTGAACTGACTCATAAAACTGAAGAGCGTTTCCTCAAAACTTCGGAAAGAAAAATTGCACAACAATCTCTAAGGTATAATTTCTCATCAGTCACGAGTTGGAAAACTCAAATCACTGTCTTCATTTTCTTTAAAATACATTTCCTTCTGATAACATTCCTTATTCATTTACTTGCTTTATTGATGCAGGATTTTTACATAAGAAATAAAAAACGAGAAATTTTTCATAATATTCTGACGTCAGTCAAAATGAACTGGCCTACATTAAACTATTACTTACAACCCCACAATCTCTACGATCTGGTAACTGAAAAATTTACACCACTCAAATGTTTTTTTTGTGGTTATATTTATATTTATTATTATTACTACTACTATTACTTTTGGTAATGCTAGATGATTAACCATTAATTTATTGGAGGAGAAGGGGAGATGGAGGAAGGGGAAGGTCAAAGAAGTCACACTCTTCCTTCCCGCTAGACCTGGCCACAGGATTAGAATTCTTCATCGGTTTCACGGTGGGTGTCGCTCAACGAATGGCTCATTGTGATTTTAGTATAATTGTTGAATGATGCGGCAGCCACATGAAACAAATGTAGCTACCTTGAAGCTGAATGCGGCATGTTCGTCCACAACGTCGCAGCAAACTATTCTGCTAATCAGTGTGAAGAGCAGCAGAATCTTATTAGTACTGACAGTGCTGAAATGTCGTGTTTTATTGCCACAGATTTTTTATTAAATTTAATTTTAAGGAAGAACGTCCATATTAGTTCTGGGGCCCAGTCAACCTCCTTTTCAATGGGTAACGTGGCTTGTTTCTCCGGGAGCAAAGCGCCTGGAACGTGGACCTAGCCACTCAACTGTATCTAATATTGAGTTTAATAATGAGTTGTTCTGGACTTCCTCTCACACAACATGACTTTGAAGCGTGTAAAAAGAGAGATTTATGTGATGCCAACTTATGTTTTATGAATACAGACTAAAATCTCAACTAATTAAGCTGACATTTAACACTTTTTCTGCAAACAATAACTGAAAATGGGCTATTTTAATTATCATATATTCACCAAAAGGACGAAGCCTTCATCACACTCATATCGCCCTAATGCTCATTACTCTGTTATAAAGCCCGTCCCAGAACCCTATATACAGCCAGATTAATCCCATTTACGAGTTATATATCCAAATTCCACCTTCAACTTTGTCCTCCAATATTTCTCTGCCTTCCAGTTTTTCTGACCGCAGTTTCGTATTTCTCCTCACGTTTAATCTCCTTGATTTAATTCTAGTTACGTCTTCACATTGCGTACTTTTATCCAACCTCCTGTTGCTTCCTATCCCTTTGATAGAAATACTTTCTTCGCAATTTACACACAGCGTCAACTTAAAGTGGAAAGCGAGTAATTTCCACTTAATGGTATAAATTCATATAAGGTTATTCGGTTTATGTTAAAATCGATCCGCATTAATTCGTACTAATGAGATCACATTTTCATCAAAGGATATTAGCCACTGTACATATGAACTATGTAACGAACCATAAAGAGACCAAAGTGACAATGCATGTAATGCAGATGTGCGGTTCATTTACCAGAAATGAATCAAATTGTTCAGTCACCATTAAATTCAGCTGTCTACGTCTGTTAAGGTCCTCTTCAAATATTTGCGGTTTAGCAAAATTTTACTTAATTGAAAGTTTAATATTGAATACTTTAGTGTTCGCTGATAACTGATAAACAGAGACGAACCGCAAAACATGACATAGAACTTCGTTAGAAGCGGTTATGTAAAATGACCTATATAAACTTATAAGATTTGGAGCATGTGGTAATCAGAGTACCAAAAGTAATTATAATACACAGATATTAATCCTTGGAATGTATAAAGATTTAGATATTTATGAAAAATAGCTGCAGATTGCAGTGACACCATGATGTTATTAATAGCAAGCCATTTTCGACAGACGCTTTCTAATATTGTTATAACTACATTAATCCGATTAAATCCTGTGCAGTTACAGACTGTAATAAAATATTCTGATGTGGAATTTTCTGAGACTGTTATCCATAAATAAGGCCCTAGAACATACCCATTTTGGAACACCATATAAAATTAAGTTTCGTCAGGAGGCCGAAGAATATGGTCAGATTGTCGAACATTGTGAAAAATCTCCGCCACCCTAAGCCCTTTCTAAAATAATTCGGAGAGAGTGCTCATCACATAAACGCCGTATTATTTAAATATTGTACTTTCTCAGGGAATGCACATAGTCTAACTGCAGTAGCAGTAACAACTAGAAAAATGAATTTCAAAATTTCTTAGTTTACTGTCTTCTCTAGGCTCTGTAATAAAATAATACAACAAAACACCTCCCTATTTTATATTGCAAACCTTAGAATTGCACTTGAAGGGGCGATCATACAAAGAGTTATTTTCAGAACACATTGCTAACTCTAATACTTGGACGTAGGAGAGAATCATGGGACACTAATAATTTGTAATATTTGCAGATCTTTAATGGGTAACAAATCAAGATGACTGCTACAGCCAGCGCTTGAAGCAATTATGAAAGAAGTAAGAAATTCAACAAATGTCAAGATTTAAAATCTGGGTGGAGACTTGGACTTGAATGGAAAGATAATGTTGAAATAAAATTTAAGAAAACAGGGTGTTAATATATCGGCATTATGCATCCGGCTTTGGATGTGGACGAATGACAGGCTATTGTTAAAGACGGATTAAATTTTATGGTTCCATACAAGGCAGCTGAGCGTGCTTTAGTTTCTCGTGGACTCTTCTGTATGGAATCATCCAGCTAGCCAGATAGATGTTTAATATAAGGGGCTTCCTGTACATAAAATTGGACATTCACTGTTGCACTATTTTTGCAAGAGTTATCAATTCCCCAACACAAGGTAAATAAGCAATAAAAAACAACAGAGAAAATAAATTCTAGAGAGAGAATTTTACGACTTTGAACACACCGAAAGGGAGAAAAAATGGTTGCATCACAAGGAGAAATTCTCCCTCATCCAAAGTAACACGGATTTGTACTCGAAACTTAACACGCTTAAACTGATTCATCACTCACTCCTGCAGTGAACGTGGACACAACAAAGACCCAGAGTGGACCGGGGCACTCTGTTGTCATCAGGAAGTAGAGTTATGTCAATACGAATGAAAATTGTGCTTTTGGTTTCTGTTGAGCAGATAGCACCACAGATAAGAATGGAACTGGTGTTCTGCCACTGCTGAAAACTTATTCGTTCCTTGAACGGATCACATTAACCACTTCAGGGAAGAAGGGACGAGTGAGCCCATGAGGTTTATTTCGAGCACTTCTGTCCAAAGTCTAAAAGCAGGATTAATGATATTTGCATAGCAATTAGTTCTTGTCAAGGGGGGCACAATGAGACAAGTTATTTCATTTTCAGATCTTTAAGCTTACCGTGGACAAAGGAATGTCTTGTAAATGCTACTCAGACTTTAATAAATGTGTTTTGTTTAAAAAATAACCAACACGATGTCACTTGTGGACTATCCTTTATTTTCATGGGTAGTCGTCATTCATTCTCTACATGTTTCGAGCTTTCGGTAAGCTCATCATCAGGAGATCATTTTTC
>Ga0123354_10007792_pt1:0-15000 | contig 16207 bp, 10 predicted proteins | sample TergutLab28metaG_2_FD_97872 | JGI IMG/M metagenome (GOLD analysis project Ga0123354, IMG submission 97872) | Labiotermes labralis P4 segment gut microbial communities from Petit-Saut dam, French Guiana - Lab288 P4 | ecosystem: Host-associated > Arthropoda: Insects > Digestive system >...
ATCCTGGGCCCGCCCAATCCAGTCCATATACCCACATCCCACCTCCTGGAGATCCATCCTAATATTATCCACCCATCTACGCCTAGGCCTCCCCAGTGATCTCTTTCCCTCCGGCTTCCCCACAAAGACCCTACACACACCCCTCTCCTCACCCATACGCGCCACATGCCCAGATCATAGCATTAGAATATATATTTGTTTTACACTCAAATTTCGTAGTTCTATTGTGTTTGGAAAAGAAACTTAAGCTCCATTTAGTTACCGCTGTGGGTGAGTCTCTGAGAAAATGACGCAGATGCCAGTTTCATATACTAATATGTGTTTCTGTTGTTGCAGAGAGGACGAAGTTATTCTCATTGTCTGAGAAGTGGCGCTAATTGTTATGTATAGAATTGATTCGGATGCAGATTTTTCAACATTTGTTTGCTTGTGCTCACAGAAACATCCCCTGAGAAAATTGCGGAAATAAGACCCTTCTTTAGATTTTCAACAAGCTATACACTAGTATTTACTTTACAGAATATCATATATGAAACCACAATAACTGGTACCAAACAGCGCTGAGATATTTTATCGACACCTATTTCTGTATCATCGTAACCAGACCGAGCCTCTATTGTGGCAATATTTTCTCTCAGCAATTGAAAATGACAAACAGGATAATGGAAATGAACCACTTGTGATTTAAAAGTAAGTGTCTATAAGATGGAGAAAAGAGTGACAGGCCAGGAGAATGAGAGAAGAAAGGACAGAGATAACAGATAGATAAAATATTGTTATAAATTCCTGTGTAGACTCGAAGTGTCCGGACCCCGGCTCGATTTCCGCCTACTCTGCGATACAGAAGTAATGCCTTTCAATTTAGATTCGAAGTGTCCGGACCCCGGCTCAATTTCCGCCTATCTACATCACACATTTAATTTGCTACGTAACTAATTACATTTTTTTTCTCGAATTAAGGTTAGTTTGCGTCATAGTGGAACTGTGGCCTCTAATGGGATGACCGCCCGGCCTTCCAATGATAGATAAATGAATATGTAGCAGTGCTGGAATGATAATTGACAGAGAAAGACAAAGTTCTGAAGAAAAAAATTTTCCAATGCCCTTTGGCCATCAAAAACACAAGACGGAAGGATCTCAGGTACAAATCGGGCATTCGCAGTGAAAATCGATCTGATATTTTCCCTGGGTCGGAAAAAAGTGCACGCCATTAAACTCAATCCTTTGCCATTTATGTATTTCCAACACGCCTTTTATGTACTTCTCCACCATCACCCCTAATTTGATGTACAAGTCTAAGTTCATCTTTTCGTAGCTCTCTTGTTAGCTACTTTCAACAATTTTAAGAAATCACAGCGAGAAAACTACTTTTGTCTTCTGATATCGTATGCAAGCAGCAAGCACAGGCAAGAAGCGGTATAGGGTAGGAATTATGTAACTATGAATTCGTGACAGCTAAAGAAGAAGAAAAAATTAACGAAAATTATAAGAAAAAAGTGTAAATTATCAGTCCGTACTTCTACTAACACAATTTTTCCATTCCCCATTCAGTCCATATTTCTCGGACCAGATGCTAACACTGACTCATTCTTTTCATACTTGTACATTGCCAAAATATTTAGTCCTATAATTAGACTATAATAAATACCAACATATAATTCACCTGTGTCCATTTCATATTTTGTTGCCGTCTGGAACTACAAAATATATAGACAGCAGTCACCAAACCTTGGTTCTTTCAATTAAATAATATATAATAACCCACAAACAAGGTTGTTTCTTTGTGACTTATTTCACACCGCTGTAATTCTGATTGTACAGCGTCAAAAGTTATTATTATCATTTATTACTTATACCTTACTGTAATTGGTTTGTCACTCGGAGGCAGTAGTCGCGCTTACCTGACATTCTCTTTATGGGTCCCAACACACCGCTCCATACTCAAGTATCAGTCTCACTAGTGCCGTATAAGCTAAAAGTCTCGCATTATTTTTTCCCATTTTGAGTATACAAATTATGAAACGAAGAACCTTCCATGCTTTTCGTTGTGTGTAATTGACATGATCTGCCCAGTTTAGATCGCTGCTTATAATTATTCCTAAATATTTAAAGCTACTTGCCACCGGGATTAATTGATCTCCCAAATAATACCTTATTCTTTCCTTCACCATAGCTTTGTGAAGCTTACTGCTTTACTTTTGCCTGGATTTATCTTCATTTCATTTTATACCACCCATTTCACTAATCTGTTTAGGCCCGAATGTAATTTATCAGTGTCACTACTATCCATTATTTTCCTGTATATTATACAATCATCTGCGAACAGCCATATATTAGACTCATTGTTTCTCCAAATATCATTAACATAGTACAGTACTTAATACGCTCCCTGGCGGCAGTCCTGAGGTTACTCTAATAGCGTGACTGACGCACGGTAAATTATAAAATAAGTGGAAGGAAACGATCATGGTTACCGGAGGTACCATACCGTCATCTGTCTGGATGGACTGAGAAATGACAAGAGAACCCTCAGACTCGGTAGCCAATGACTTGCGCGACATACGAACCCAGCATTTCCCAAACAAAATTCAGGACTTGCATCGCGAAGTGAACCCACTAGAATATACTAATTATAACTAGACAAAATCCGACAAAACCAAGCAACAAAGTCTCAATAATAAAATATGGCAGACTAATGACCGACAGACAAAAATGGAGAAGGCATGAACAGTATTAATATTCAGTGCAAAAAAAATATATTAAATGTCACAGAAAATGAAAAATGTATGGTTTCCATAGTACCTTCGAAATGTATGGAGAAAAGCGGGTCTCGAGGTATAAACTCAGGAATAAGGTACTATTTTAGTTTGAATATAGCGATTCTTTCAGATGCGTGGACCAAGTTGGCAGTAACTTTGATGGGCGCCAGTTAACGTCCCTTACATCTTACTTCCATCTCATTCTGCGGCAAACCTAAGACGCCCATCGTGGCAATAGGTGCGTTGCTTAGCTTTAATTACGTATCAATTAAACCTGTCATGTCCAGCAAGTCCCGCTACATGGTTCGGAGCAAATCTCGCTGGGCTAAGAAACAAACCATCCCATGCGTACAGTCTGCTCCAAGAATGTCTACTTGTCTTCCACCACCGGCAAGCATGTTGACTGCCTCCCGGAACACAGGCTACATACATGTTCACCAGACACTGTCGGTTTTCAAAAACCACATTATCTGTTTGCAAGAAAACTTCTGTACCAGTAAGACTACATAAGCACTTGGGAGGCAGCAGATTCGAATCTTGATCAGACTGACGGCTATCCTGCTTGATGTGTATCGATGTACCTCCAAAAGAAATGTTTGAGAATAGGTAAAATTCACATCCTTGAATATGACTAAGTTTCATGGACATAGTATGGACCCTAAGGAAATCGGCATTGGGACAAAAACTCGTTATTAAATCATAAACAATTCTTGTGTCTTTCGAAACATAATTGACTTTCCATATGTGCCAGTTGTATGAAGGATACATTTTTACATTCTAGTCTTTATTTTAAAAACTTACGGTTTATTTTATCAGCCATGTGGTATATACGTATGTTTATCCGGCCGCACAACCCCTGCCCGTGTCACTGCTACTCCTAAACAGCAAGTTACGAACAAACTGAAGAACTTTAATCACACCATTCGACAAAGTTCAAGTTCGGTACTTCTAAGAATTACTACGAATAACAACTGCAGGGTGGCATTGCCAATTTGATAGGTGGGAATGGCTCAGTCGCCACTATTGGTCCGCTGCGCAGTATTTTGAATTGGATATTGTAATGAAGCGTTGAAAGTCGCAGATATTTGATAAGGTAAAGCAGTCCCATTACAGGCCTGGACAGGCCCAGAGGGTTCCAGGAAGTTAAAGTTCCCAGCTTTCGTAACAACGGAACAGGATGGTGGTAGGTTGCAAACCTTACGCACCGGCCGCCTTTGCCCCCAGGAAATACTCCTGGTACTCATTTCTCTTAGAGGTTGAGTCAACCCCAGGGCCATAGTGCGATCGGAAGGATTTTATGTCAATGAAAAATCCACTGACACCAGCTGGGATCGAACCAGCGACCTTCCGATTTGTAGCACAGCACCTTAATCACTGTGCTACCGCGGTCCCCTATTTGATAAGGTACTTCTATATTTTCCAAAATGTAAGACAAGAATATGCCTGCAGCAAGAAGTAAGTTGTACTATTCTGAGTTTAGGACGACAGACGATGAGACAGACAAGCAGATTTTATATGACAGTTGGTTGTAAGAATAACTGTAAATTCCATGTAAAAAATATGTGTATGTCAACCATTGTGAAAATGATAGCAGGGTGAAACTCGGAGACTCTATTATGGAAATTTTAAGCAGCTTAAACGTCCAGTAGTGTAAATTACTCGTTCAGTAGGCTCTAAGATTATTAATTTACAGCTTTTGTCAATCCATGCATATACAGCTTATAGAAGCGCTTAAACAAAGTTAAAGTCAAAATTTATTTCCAGAACTCCTTTTATTTGTGCGTTTTTGGGAGGGTTAGCAACTTTTGATTTAAGTTCATTTAATTGTATAACAATTTCATCTATTATATTCATGCATTTCATAACAGTTTCTCTGGCAATGAAAAATGAAAGCCTATTTTCTTTTAGATCTGGCTATATCGACCATTCCACTTCTATTCTTCCTCTGCTTCCCCAGTGAAGCCTTGCAATTTTACAGACAGAAATGTCAAGAATGGTGACAGACAACTGTCTACGAAAAATTCTTGTTTACACATCGTTCATAATTTACAAGAATAATTACATTGTATTCAAAAGATATTTCTTTACAACGTGTGTCAATGGGCTGTTTATTGTCCAGCAGGTCCAATTATGTTAAAACGTTTAGCACGTTCATAAAAGAAAACCGTTCAATAACTGGAGGGGTTATAGGGTCAATGCGCACCAAACTCAGCAGCATCTATCTTGGACGTTCTCCTTGTGAGTAAACCGCCGTCGTCCCAGGAGACCAAGTGTGGAACAACATCTTTGGCAAACGACAGGAGAAAAGCGACACTGGCTTCAAAGAGTGCAACTGCAAAGAGATAGAGGAGGCAACACGGAAACCCTCACGTCAGAGTCATCCAATGGTAGACATGAGTGAGGACAAACCACCCCTCATTAATGTTCACAGATGACGTAATCTCTGTGTTCAGTATATTCCAAGACAAGCCACTTCTTGCACTTCAGTCAGCAGACCAACACCACAGGCAGTCCTCAGAGAGCAGCTTCCCAGAAGCTAAATGGTAGGTTCGCTCTCCAACCAGGTTAGAGTTCGCCCTGGAAGGGGCCGCTCTCACCGAAGAACTTTACATGGGACACTCAATGCAACACGAAGCTCCAGGGAAAATACAGAAGTTCGGTAAAACCTCGACCAATTCGCCTGTCTTACAACATCCGGTAGAGTTCTTAATGTCATAAAATGTTACATCTGGTGTCCTTCTGCGATAAACTCGTCGACCGGTTCACCGGCTGATAACACCTGTAGAACGCCGCAAGAGAAAGATGGTCTGCTGCTCTATATTGCGACCAACAGGGGGCAGACGAACAACAGAGACTACGCTCCACAATTGTGGATTGGATTCAACGTTCAAGGTTTCCCATTCCACACCCTTGACGGGACAGACCACTGTACGGGGGCTGAGTAGATGGGAGAAGAAGTGATCGGACTAGACTAATAATGGAACAGTGAGAAACTACTTTCCCCGTCATCTGGCCAAGACGTAATTACCCTTCTGCAACAACACCAGGTGCCTATGAAACGGCCGGTTGTGACCAAGTAACCCAGATTTCAAATACACACACATGAGGTATCCACGAGTGTATACATACACATATGCACTATTTGTATGGACTTTAGATTTCAGAGAGATGTTCCAGTATCAACGTATATAACAGTGGTATTTCCAAGCTTTAGGTTTCTGTGACCGTGCATCGTGAGCAAATTGTGAACTGAGAGAGAAAACCAACAAGATGCAACAGTTAGATGTTTATTTTTAACACTTTCTCAACATGTTTCGGGCATCATTATGCCCATCTTCAGGAGAACAAGACGTGGTGTGCTGCGCTGGTTCTGCTGGATGTGGTTGGTAGAACCAGCGCAGTACACCACGTGCAGTAACACACGTCTTGTTCTCCTGAAGATGGGCATAATGATGCCCGAAACATGTTGAGGAAGTGTTGATAATAAACATCTAACTGTTGCATCTTGTTGGTTTTCTCTCTCACTTCACAGTGGTATTTCCCACTGACAGTTCACAGTCAACAGTGTCAAATCGCATCTCCTTCTATGGTTTTCACACATAACTCTCCCATTATTACAGTCTTAAAATTACAGTATGGAGGACATTATATATTGCAAGTTCAATGAGTATGTCAGCTGCAGATTTTAAGATTTCTGGAAATACAGTTTCTTGGGGTGGTTTGATGTTATGGTAGTGGTGATTATGACATTAATACACCAGAGGTCTTCATGCCTAGCAAAGAAGCACAGTTATTCCCTTATCTGAGTGAATTTTTATCTTGTCTGCTAAAAACAAGCTAACTTTGAAAACACTGAATACGGCCTCAGAGAAGAGAGAGTCATAAAACAAGCTGCCTTGCTATATAATCTAGAGAAAAATATTTCCGTCGGTGCTCGACACAGAGTACAACTAAGACATGCATCCCACTGCTGTTTATTGCTGTCTTCTGATTTTCTATCGTAAATAATTGGGATTTTCATTTTCTTTCCATGAAAACAAACAGACGACAAACATCCCGGAAAAGAAACTTCGCCGCCTTAAATCTACAATTACACGTCGGTGTTAGATAATCTCCACCGTGTCGAGTAGATTTGTTATGAGCGATCTTTCAGAACTTGACCCTACTCCTTTCACCAGGTAGGGTGTGAAGTTGGTCTCATATTTATGTAATATTAGTCAGGCAGTTAATTGTTATAACATAATGGCCGTGCAGTGCCATTTGTTTATGTCACTTGGCGGTGCTTTCAAAAGTACCAGTAACTGAGATTTTCATTTGGTTTTCATGAAAACAAGAGCCAAACAGATGGATAAACACTCCGACAAAGAACATTGTCCCGGTCAGATTAACTACATAATGATCCCTGACAGTGTCCAGTTTGTGAAGTATGTTTGATACACATGACCTTCCAGAAGTTGACTTCACTCTCTTCTTCAGGCCTATGTTCTCGTTTCTTTGTCTCTTTTACATAAACGCGTCAGTAAATGGCTAAAATTCAACACCATAGGATTGTGGCATTTTCAAGTAGGTAACATCATTTGTTAAAAAATTACACCTGTTTACATCTGTCTTACAGAAAATTCGACAGTGATCATGCAAAGTTCCTGTCGTCGCTTCAACGCGAAAGTTACTTGCTGTAAAAAACAAAGCTCTGTCTCAGACAAATATGACTATTTAAAATAATAATTGAAATAAGCGCTTTATATAATTTGAAACATTAATTGTGTTTATCACGGAAAAAACTAATTTTAAAAATTTTTATAAAAAAACACCTACCAAACCTACAACTTGAACTGAAAGTTTTGCAAAATTTTTAACTTCACACTGTAGATCCCTTCTTGATAGCTTAATAATCGATCATCTAGCCTTTTGCACAACTCAGAACATCATGAGAGGTTTTTCAAAACCCGCAAATCTAAGTAGGATTTGATTATATAAAATGTATCTTCACATATGGGAAACCTTAAAAATGTTATCCTGTGAGTGGTTTAACGAAACCTCCGATACACCGTCAGATGTAGATAATATGGTCCTGGATTCAACACTACACAGGTGATGATATTACACACAAAGAGTGTGTATGGTTTGGAATGCAGATAAGGCCTATCCCTGGTGTGAGAAATGGTCCTTACTTCAGTAACTTAAAATGTTTCAACCTAGGCTCTTCAAAGAGTTGGAAGGTAGAAAATTCATTTCAGATTCCTTAGATTATTTACACCGGATTTCAGGCTGCAACGTAAAATGGTATTAAGAGGATAAATCAAAAGGACAGAATTAGCCAGCAAGAGTGTTTCCTCTTGGGAGATAACTGAAAGGCCACGAGCCTCACTCAGATACGCAGTTTATATTTTATCCCAACGCAGGAGAGTGGTACTCAGGGAGACACGGTTCTTCAATTGGCGCATTGCTTATATAATAAATGTGATATGGCAAGCTGTTTCGGAAAAGTCGTCACTGCTGAAGGCCTAGTAAAACTTTAACCGTGGACCATCAGTTTAGTAATAAATTATGTAAATGGAATCTCCTTGCTCAGCTTCATATAGTTATTTAATGGAATGCTACTTTTGTTGGCAAAAGTTCTTTAATAATTTAAAGGAACCCCACAACTGTATTATAATTCTGTTTGTAACTATGCTTAGCACAGGTCTATACCTAATCAGAATTAATGTATTAATTTTGATTTATTTACCGAACTGCTTTGTCATAAATAATGTCCACATTCGGAAACCAACATCCTCGGAATGAATCAGGAGTATCAGAGAAAATGCTTGATTCGGCTACAATTTACGCAGTACAAATAAATTCACCATCATTCCACTTGTTCTTTCACTAATTACTTACGACCTAAATTTCTCTCATATTACAAAGTTTAAGTGGGAGTATGAGCGTGACCTTAGGCGGACTATTCAGTCCCAGTATGACAAACCACTTCGCTCAACGTAACCCAATAACACGACTGTTGCATCCACATTGCATACTAATTTACAATTTATAATTACTCTACCGTCTATATACTCAACAATGCTCACAACAAAATCGTGGACTGTAGAATAATAGGAAAAAAGATAACTATGTCTTAATTTCTACAGATCTGCGGTAAATTCTTTTTCGTTGACACACTTGAAAGACGAACGTATGTACAGACTCGGTAATCTCAACCAATCTGCTGTGAACATGTGAACTGCTTATTATATACTAAGTTGTGAAGCCGTTGTAGTCTTGTCGGTGGTTGCGTTTCGGAGTAAAATGATGCCTCTATCTTCAGGGCAGAACTTGAAGATGGAATTACAAAACTCCTCCAGATATTTGGTGTCCACCAATAAGACCACACGGGGTCATAATCATGAACAGTTTAGGTTTAATGCACACCGCTGCGAGAACTTCAAAACTTAAGGTCAATTAGCATTATGAGAGAGAATGTTAGTGTAATGACTGCATTAATATTTTAGTGGTTTATACGGTTTCATGTAAGTTCACATAGACTCAATCGGAAATACAGTTTACGTAGTTAGTAAGATACCAGTCAACTTGTAACTGCGTTTAAATACACACCGCTGGCGAAAGAATCCACTGTTTCCACTGCCAGCCTGCATTGTGTGGCAAACAAATAAAACGCTGGCGCGCCAGGAATCGAGCCCCTCTCTCCCAGACCGTGTGCTGCTCACTATACTGATTGGCCAAAGTTATGATTGAAGCAGACCAAACGAAATTCGCAAGACAATTTTACTGCACATCTCACCACAAAATTTCATCAAAATCAGTGGAGTGTATTCGGAGATGAAACAAGTGGATGAAGATCAACAGAAAACCTGCCCACACTGTTTCACTGAATGAAGTGTTGTTTAGTTAATTTCACATGTAGTGACTGAATAAAAACTTGAGAATTTTCAACACAATTATTAAACACATCAACAATGTTAGCCTTGGATCTTTGTTCATTTGCCACCGAATTTCTTTAAATTCACTGAGTTGCCCGCCCGAAATATCAGTTGAATTGCCTTATCCTGCGTTGTCAATCATAGTAGATGTTTTAAAAATATGAACAAATTTTAAGCTTTACCATTAAATCCATCACAAAACAAAACAGACTAGGTTACTCTTTGTTGAAGACAAACAACATAACATTAGTTACCCTCCTGACAACAATAACAAATAATGTCAGTGAACAAAGTGACCGCGCAAACAGTTTTAATGTGTAAGTTCTGAAGTTTCAACAGTGGATAAAGGCATTAAAGTCATTTGGGCAATCAGACGCTTTATGGTTCAGTTAAAAACAAATGGACCGGAGGCGTACATCATCTCAATCGTAGGGTCTGTGTCAGCACAGTCGACCCTACTGATGGACAGAGACTAAGCTGGTTTTGACTCGGTCGCAATCAGGACATGGCTTGGCTTAGGGTACGTACACTCCAACAGAGTTGAGTCGAGTCACACGAGTCTTGCCGAGTCAAGAGTCTTGATACCGCATGTTCCATTTTCGTCAGTCAGAATCTAGTGATCGGACGTGACGGCTGCTATCTTGACGAAGAAATGGATAATTTTTTAGTTAAGGACCACGAGGCAATTTAAGACGCCTCGCGTTGTGAAAACCGGAACCGCGTCTTACATTGACGATGATGTTCATAACAACAAAAGCAACAGCACCACTAACAACAGTAATAATTTTTTTATTGTTATTAGGCTTTCTATCTAAAGTCTCTATACCTTATTTTTGGCGTAGTAGAGAGAGACAACCGACTTTCAACTGGCTTCAAATTAAAGATAGTGTAATGTGTTTGTAGTGTATTATTATTATTATTATTATCATCATCATAATCATCATAATCATCATTATCGTCATCGTCGTCGTTTTAATTAAGGGATAGTTGAAAGATGGAAGTAATAAAAGTAACGGAATGTGCTACTTCAAATATTTTCTTACTGTAATGTAATTATATTCAGATTACGTTCGTGGCTTCAGGGAGAAAGCTTCATCCCCTACAAAGTACAGTGGGATACTTATGTTTGTATGTGGAATATTTCTAATTGGATGAACATTTAATTTATCAGAACCAAACGCCTTTCCAAAATTTGAGTTACTAAAAACACTGTTATCATTTTCATGTCCATGGGCTCCTACATCAATCAGTGTGAAGCAGCAGTTTGCATCAGCCACACCTAACACGTCCATTGAGTGAAAGCTTTTGTAATTAAAGTACAAAGATCCTGCGTTTGGTGGGAATTTGTTACGGCAGTTTTTCCTGTCTCTGCTTCCTATGCAATTAGGCCTTTTACAAATTTCGTTGAACTCATCTGCAATTCGCAATCATATTTCAGAAGTGGGGACCGTTTTATATATATTGGCTGCAGTACCTTCCAAATGGCTTTTCCGGACTCACGTACAATGCCCGGTACTTTATTCTTTCCAACTCGAAAAAATATCACAAAGACGCAAGTAATTCCCCATTGGCAAGATACCTGAAACAGACTTTATTTTTCAGACTCCCAGAAATATAAAGACAAGTGACACAACTTAAGTAATTATATGAGGGAAAGAAGAAAATCAAAAGAAAAAATATCAGGAAGTGGGGCTACAATGAGAGGGAAATGGTAATTTTATGGTGTCATGAATTTTTTGGAGTACTGCTTGCAGCGTAGAACTATGGAAATATTCCAGAGACAGTAACTGCAGCTAAAGTTTCATTCACTGATCCAGATGAAACTGAAATGGACAATTCTGAACAACTGGAAGGAGAAAATATAATTCATAATCAGAAAGTGGAAGGAGGGTCTAGTTAAAAAGAGCAGCCGTAGGAATTAAAAAAGGAGGAAAAATACAAAAATTAACTGCTGTTGAAATAGGCAGACAATATTTTGACTCCTTGAAAAAAATCGGTAGTAAATGGAGGAGATCCTGTTTTCGAATATCCGTTACAATTCTAATTGAACAAAAAAAGACATAGGTTACTCTCTCTCTCTCTCTCTATATATATATATATATAATTGAAGAAATAAAAGGTAATTAGGAGTAAATAACGTTACTATCTAGGACACTAACTAAGAAAAAAGATAGCTCCAATAATATCGAGAATCCCTTTCTTGTCTCCCACAGATTTTTATAGGACGTATCTCAAAAAAATTACAAGTCTTTCTTCAGGTGTAATCGCCCTCCTATAGTTGGTGTCTTGTTTTTGTATTTCCTCTCCCACCAGTTGTGACAGACGGTAGAACTGCTTGATATTCTTTCTAAAAAAAACCCATGGAATTTCCCTTCATCCTCGAGCAGATCCGGATACAAGTGGCTAAATAATTCGAAATCTGGTCTCTTTATGTTTATCGGGTGAACCAACATGTTCCGTCTCTTACGACGCCACCTCCTTCTCCACACAATCGTGTGCAAAATAAGCATGTTAAAATTTTCCAACACTTTAGAGTTCTTTACTTGCGCACTGTTCAAAGAGTACTGAAAACCCACTGGGACTCGCGGAGACTTGACTGGATTCGACTCGGTCGGTGTGAACACCCCTTGACTCTACAGTCTGACTGGACTGAATTGGACTCGACTCGACTCTGTTGGTGTGTATGCACCCTTAGGGTATTTTCTTATACCTGCGTTTCCAAAATATTGCGTACTGGAACCTTTTAGACAATTCTGATAGCATTATGCTTCGTGCGTTTATCAAGGACAGAAATTGCACTACATCTGGCTTATTTGGCAACATAATTTCTACGGCTGGTGAACAAGACTTCCTTGTCTTGGATCTCGCTTCAGTTCCCCGATTTCATTAAGACATATATATCTTACACTGATGCTAGTAACAATGCTCGTTTGTGATATTGACAATCGATATGGAATAGGTAAACAGAAAAATACAATTCGAAGTGGTGTTTTCTTATATTAAAATTAAATAGAATATATTTTGTACCCAGCATTTTATATTTCGCTATCGCAATCATTCAATGGTGAATTTATCTGGATGTTACCAATGTTATGTAGGTGTTTCAGTTCGTTCAAACTTCGATTTCATTCGTTGGCCTTGAGGAGTTATGATGGTGGACGAGAAGGTATGGAGAAGTACAAAAGCCAGTTCACAAGTTAAACGCTGACTTGTTTATGAAGTACCACAACTACTGTTGATATAAAAATACAACTTCAGAGATCACTGATCATTCTGCAAACCTCCGAGCAACAGATCCACAAAAACCAGAAAAAAAGTTAACATACTGTCGTTGAGTAACTGTCCTTAACTCTACGCAACTTTCCTCTGAATTATTATATTATAATCAACCTCCCCCCTTCCATATTTAAATACTTGTGTCTTTGATAATAGTTACTGGGGTAAGACTACTGCCATATCTCCAAAACTTGAAAATGTCTTGCAAAGAATGACAAAAACCTCCGGGTTGAATTGTAGTCACAAAAGCCAGAACACATAATAGAGCAATGGCGGTGGTATGGATACCCCAACAAGCATTAAGTCCCACGAGGAAGCAAACTTTTACGCCGACATCAAGGTTGTTCTTCTATCTGTGTGTACTGCACAACGGTGCCATCAGCAGCCCGTTCTTATTCCTCTCCGTTCCTCAGGGAGTTGTCTGGCTGCTGCCTTTATGTTCCCCAAGGAATAAGAAGTCCCTTGGCTCCTGCCCCAGCCACTCACTGAACCGACTACTTGCAACATGGATGCTGGCGACGACGAAGCCGAAGACCCAGGAAGCTCAAGCGGGGTGGAAGAAGGAATTCTCATAGGGAAACACCCAAGACACAACAAGTTTCCAGCACTCTTCTTTCTAGATGATCCTATTTGCTCTTTTCTGTTGTTGCTATCGTTTTTCTTCGTCTTCGTTCCAATTGTTTCGTTTCCCAAACTTCTGTCTCTTTCAATCGTTACTATCGGTTCCTTTCCGCAAGGTCGCCTCAGAGCTTCACAGCATTCTGTCAGAAAACGTATGAATGGCTATCTCGTATCAAGATAACCTTCCTAGATTGGAACGATAGATTAAAACTGTTTGTAAATCTCAGTAAAATGCCATCCTACAAGTACCTATACCTTCATGGATTAATACATCCAGTTTCATTCCGTTAGCGACGAAACGTTGCAAATAAGTGGGCCAATATGTTGGTCTAATCTGTCTGTAAAAAATTCAAAAATCACAAAACATATTTTCCTAATATATTATAGTGAGGAGTGTCACTAAAATTGAGCGCTATATTACAATTTTGGTTAAAATCAGAAAACTGTAATGGACAGTTTCCATGAAGACCTACATGTACTTCATTTGCATCTCGAGAGTAACTAGCTAAGTAAATGTCGCAGACAGAAGTTTCTCAAAAAGCACACAGAGAAAAATGAAACACATTTTATTTCGGATAAATATTTCAGTAAGTCTCTTTATCGGGATGACTAAACAACAGCAACTGAACCAGGTATAACTTCCACTTTTGCACGACAGTTCATTTCTTCTTATTCCTTATAAATCCATACATCTCACGCATTGCGTCCATTATATGCCTTTAAAAAAAAATTTGTCTTTTTATAACATTTCCGGCTTCAGCTACGTGAACCAAAATATCGTAAAGCATAACTCTTATGTTCAGGCCAATAATTTCTCGTCGCACCATAATATATAAGAATTCTAAAAAAAAAAAAGTGTACGTATCTGCACTAAAGGGTTTTCATATTCCCTGTTTTTGTAACGACACTTCCGAAAATGTGTTAAAGTACAGCAGAGCCCATAAAGCCGAATAAGACAATGATGATTATAAATGATAATTAGGGGAAGGATACGGAAGTAAGAAGTGGTGTTGTGCTTTCTGAGTAGCCCATAATTCCAGCATTTTGCTGGAGGGACTGCGCAGGATATTACCTCTATATCAGGTCAGACTGCTTCCGAACCGAGAGTCGGGACTGGTATCTCCAGAACATGAAGCAAATTTGTAACCACTTAATTATGATGTTCGGTGTGCAGAAGGTAATGCTCATTTCGGAAAACAAAATATGTAACAAACGAAAACAAAATAAATAATTAAATAATATATTTATCATTCCGAAAATCTTCATTCTGTAAGCACGTTCTTGTTCACAACAAATTGGATCTAAAGGTGCATACATTATGTAAGCCTATTCTTGTTCATGACTGCTTGAATGTAAATAATCACTCATTATGCTTCGATCCAAACGACCACTAATTTTGTAAGCATTGTCTTGTTCGTGGCTCCTTG
>Ga0123354_10007793_pt1 | contig 16206 bp, 9 predicted proteins | sample TergutLab28metaG_2_FD_97872 | JGI IMG/M metagenome (GOLD analysis project Ga0123354, IMG submission 97872) | Labiotermes labralis P4 segment gut microbial communities from Petit-Saut dam, French Guiana - Lab288 P4 | ecosystem: Host-associated > Arthropoda: Insects > Digestive system > Gut ...
CAATAAGAACGAAAGGTCCGGTTGACTCATCCATCCTTAGTAGAAAAGCTAGCTAGCTAGCCTCGTGCCTGGGAAAGTTAATGTAGTTTAATTAATGTTTTAATTTGAAATTAGGCAAATGTACTTTTGTTTTCGGTTAATATAAACGTGGCGTGACCGATTGTAATGAATGGAAGACACAGAAACCCCACAAATGCGCAAATATGGGGAAAGAAAAACGACTCAAATTATGTTTGCAACTGTACATCAAGTGTCTTCCAGTTCCGGACTTAGAAAATTTTAGACCGATGGATTTTTGTTCGACCGAGTGTACGGGAGGCCCAAAATGGAAACTGCAAAATTACAGGGAAGAAAATACTCAAAGATTCTAGACTTCTGGGGTGTTACACTGTGCAGCAGGGTCAACAGATTGTATCATCTTGCAGGACTATGATGCCTGTCTTCAAGGTTGTGGAGTCCCAGCAGACAACTTCACACCTCAGAGACCAAGGCACCATGAACATTTGAAATGTTTGGATCTACTAACTCTGCTACACAGTGCAAAAACCCAGAGGACCAGAACCCTCAAAATCATTGCTGTAGAAACCTAGTATCTTGCAAGAATATACTCTTTGTGAAATAATACAATGTACAGCCAGTTATTATGCATGTTACTCTTGATCTCATCTCACAACTTGTAACTTTCCAAGCACATAATGAGCAATTTTGCCCACCGACACTCAGAACCTTCTTCCACACTAAGATGTGTGCTAGGACAATGATACATGCAGTAACAACAGTGCAGAAGGCAACTTCTTCTGACAGCAGTTCTGACTAACATGCACACAAAGACAAATACACAAATGTTTAAATTTTGCCTATTGTAATATCTTCTTGTTACACATGTAACGTCATTAAATTCACAATATACACTGTAATTTATTTTAGAATCAGCTATAATACATAATTTATTTACAACTTCAACATATAATGACATTCACATACCAAAATAATTATGTCATTCTACACTTCAATTTGTGCCCAGCGTTTCATGGTCCTTTATTTGAAGGAAATTACATCCTTTTTATGGTTACAGACTGCTGCCAATTGTGATATGTGGCAATGTTAATAAATATAACTGCCAAATCAGTGACCTGCAAAACAACATGATTCTTTCTGGCACAAAAGTTCTTCTGAATTCAGTCCAATTTACAATCAATGATTCCATAACTTCAACACAGGAACATGTGGTAGGCCATTTAATAAATAAGCTTTTTACAAAACCAACTCCATGCATGACTCCTTCCCAAGATGTTAATAGTTAGTTACGAAATGTCCTGCCTCTTATGGAAACAAAGGTTCATTAATGTGTTCACAGCTGCTATATGCAAAGCCTCAAAATGAATATTATACAAAGCCAGACAACTGCAAATCACATCCTCACTCTCATCCTCTAACATCCTTTCCTTTTTTAAATATTTTCCTACCCTCTATACCTAGAATTCATACGCGGTCTCTTCCCTTTATTTTGTAAGAATTTCTCAGATTGTCTTCCTTGAACTGATAACCCGAATTTACAGCAGTCTATAAATAATGAGGCTCCTCAAGCAACATTCTCAAATCTCTTACTTCCCCTGTCATATGTCAATACATTCTCCTTGGCACCCTGTTCTCAGAAGCCCTCCATATATTGTCTTTCCTTAAGGCAAGAGACCAAGTGTCACACCCACACAACTTTTCAGACAGAAAGCAAGTCAGAATTATGTAAATGAATGAAATTACGTAATTCTTGTTTTCTGTAAATAGTTCAGCATCATTACCAACATTATTACATTAACTGACTAAATTACAAGAGGGACCACATATTGACTTACTAATTTATACTGCGGGCAAAGAAAGAAGTCGCATGGATTGGCCCCTCTACATCTCCTTGGAGCTATTACATGCCCTTTCTCCAGTGTACATGGATTCCCCCCCATTCATCCATCAGTTCCATTCAAAACTATACTGGTAGTGATATTCTTCTCTAGCAGCAATCATTTCAGATTGATTTACATCTGTCAGAGGGGAATGGAGAGAAATACAACAGCTGGCATAATGACAAGCCTTAAGCATCAGAATCCCCATTACACATGGGGCTTCTTTCCATGGCCTTAGCGTAACAACCATACTGAATGAGAGAAAGCATGTTCATAGCACTAGGTACAAAATAAAAAGTTACAGTAACACTGCTAGATTGGTTTATACAGAAGAGTGGTTACATATTTTTTCCGGTATCGATGTGTGGCACTCAGCACCATGACTCCATCTTTTATTGATAATGCATAAAGATGATTCAGCATAACATGATTTGGTTCAGGTAGCAATGTAGGTTCACACTGAAAATAAACATTTTAACGTGTTCAATGAACAGTGACGGTGGATACATTTAGGGCAATCAAAATAATACCCTATACACACAAGCCTGCATATCTTTAAACTTTAAGTGCCAAATATTAAGTCTAGACCAACCCCAAATGCTGAGAATTAAGCCTGATAAGAAGCAACGAAAGAATGAACACAGATTTCTCCCCCACACATCTGCCTAGCAGCGACACCCTTCAGTATGCCTTCATCAATCCCACCAATGGCAACCTACAGACACTCTCACACTCCCTTCTGTAGTCAAAAGCAATACAGTAGAAGATGTTACATCTGGCATCTCCAGAACCAAAGGGTACCCGAATATCATAATTTTCAGGATAGTAGAATGTTAGGCAAAATGCACTGCAACTTCACAGATATAACTGTATAATTTGTCATTTGATATCCTGTCCTGTTTTTCCCAGCTACATTTTCTACTTCCTTTTAACCAACATGAGGCATACATAATCTTTAAAAAAACAAAAACTTATGGCTGAACTCACAGTACTGGTAATGGATGCCAGTGGCTGATGGAACAGTGACAAGTAATGGACCTCTTAGACAATTTCCAATTAATACAGCATTCTGGATCATCCTATGTCAGATATCATGGCTTTTACTGTATTACAAATATATGCTGAAACTGAGACTGATTGGTTTGTTACAACAATGCACACCCACGATGAAAATGGCTGCAGTCCCCCACCACACTCATTCCTTGAAGCCTGCTATCTGCAACTTGCTTTTCCAAAGATGAAACTGAATCTCAAGGGAAAAATATGAAATAATGTCTTGGAAGTTCAGCACAATTCACAGCAAGTACAAACCAGAATTATGAAAAAGAACTTAATATTTGCTTCCAGTACACCAAAACTGCTGGTCAGTACATTAACTCCATAGCAGTACTTTGAAGTCATGACGCAAAATTCGGTCACTTACATAAATCTTTGTGTACAAGGGCATTGTTATAATACGTCCACAGCACATCTCTTTGCAGCCCAACTAACAATATCAAGCAATTCTAAATATTATTCAAAGGCAATTTATTGTCTCAGTATTACAAACTAATGGAACACAAAAACTCACAGACAGAGGAGTGTCTTTATTCAGTATGACTTGCAACAGATGTGGTGGGAGGATGGGCGGACCAGACACTTTCTCCCATGGCTTATTTCCTGGGACCTCTTGGGAGTACTCAGCTGTAAGCATAATAGAATATACTCGGTAACGTACTGTAATAAAACCTGCAATGTTAAAGAGGCTGAACTTGGAGAAATAAAAGATCCAACTTTTTTTACATCTAACAACATGCTCTATGGAAGTGATTCTTGCAACCCACCAGTCATTTTTTTTCAAAAAAGAAACACCTTCGTTCCCCACAGAATTAACAAAGCTTTTATTTCTCCAAGATGTACACTTTTACAATCACCCAAATTTTAACAGCATACTAATTATCACCGGAGATTCATACTATTGTTCCCACCAACTGCATAACACTACTCTGCAGTCATTTATCACCATGGCCAAACCACAGGTCAGATGGTTAAGTCACTGGCTTCTTATCATTCCCAGAGTCAGTCTTGGGTTCAACTGACATGAATGAATCTGAACTGTGATGGTCTGAAATACACATGAACAGATGATATGATGGTTTCAGTCCCAGTGTTATACTTCAGACTGCTCAGTCTGTAATCCTACCATAACACCTACACGTAAAGGTAAAGTGATCCCGTTACAGGCCCCGTGTGGCCCAGAGGGTGGGTAGAGGTATAGCTCTACTGTTCCATGACCGCGGCACTAGAAGGGGGTGAGTGGTCAGCAGCACGCCCTGGCTGCATTTTACCCCCAGGAAAGACCTGGTACCCATTTTACAGGAGGCTGGGTGGGCCCCAGGGCCGGTCTGGATGGGCAGAAAATCTCGTCCCCACCGGGATTCGATCCCGGACCGTACAGCCCGTAGTCAGTCACTATACCGACTGAGCTACCCGGCCCACACACCTACAAGTACCTCTTGCATATGAATAACTTCATGAAGACAATCACGTCATTTGTACTTTTTTTTATGTTTTGTCAACCGTGCATCCCTGTATATTCTTGTAAATAAAGCCAACTCAGTGCGTAATTTATTCTTAGTATATTTATCTATCTCTACATGTTTCAGGTGACTATGTGCCCATCATCAGGAGAAACAACTGTGTTTATGCGACACTTGGTACTTGTTATTCTGTATGGATGACTGTCTGATATGCAGGGTGCACACCAGACAGCACCAAGTGTCGCATAAATACAGTTGTTTCTCCTTATGATGGGCACATAGTCGCCCCAAAACATGTAGAGATTGATAAATATACTAAGAATAAACTGTGCACCGAGTTGGTTTTATTTACAAGAATCATGTGTATGTATTAACTCAACCCTGAAGCTCAGCGCGGACACCCAACTTAATACCGAAACAGATCCTACGCACCTATCATTTTAAAGCACCTCTTGTGAGAGAACAGTACTTAACATAAATACCTACAAAACTTTCCATGTGAAGAACTGACACAGGTGCATGCAATGCTAGTTTTTCTGAACATGGAGGCATCCAACTCCTCCAAAATGTTGGTTATCTCTACCAGGCTACACACTTCAATAATTCAAAAGATGACAGTTACAGTACTGATACAAAAGCCCCCATATAAGCATCTAATACAGATTCTTTATGATATTTATGCTCCGCCCCAAATACATTAGCAACAACACAAGCCAGAAGCTAATGTGTCCCATTCAATTCCAGTCCCTTCTGATTTTATTCAGTCTGCCAAACAACATACCATACAGCAGCAACAACAAAGCACCTAAACCTTTCAAATCATTCTGAAGAGGAAATACATCCCTGTAACAGACGCAATTTAAGTATATTTTAATTAGCCAAATTTGTTTCACGTGTAAACCAAATTCAATGAAAATAGCTCGTCTACAGGTTCACTGTATCCACTTTTTCCACTATACAATGAACGCAAAATATCTGATAAGTATTTTAAATTTAATAATTGTCTGAAAAGATGCGACTTATTCAGCTTATTACATTTCTGTAGGCAGCTCTACATCTTTCAGGTGTTAACACCCATCGTCAGGAGCTCGTACAACTGTAATTATAGCTTCTGGTATTGATTAACCAGATCTACTACCATCTGCTTACGTTGTTGAGTTGGAACTCAATTGTAATTGTAATTACAGTTGTACGAGCTCCTGACGATGGGTGTCAACACCCGAAACATGTAGAGCTGCTTACAGACATGCGATAAACTGAATAAGTCGCATCTTGTTGGACAATTATTAAATTCAATTCACGATCACAGACCCATGTATATAAAAAATCTGATCAGTAGTTGATCTGCAAGTTGGGATGCCACAAATAATCAATCATTGTCTGTGCATGAAATAAACCACGAGAGAAGAATAATGAATACAATTTTGTACACAGTTCATGATGGAGATATTTGTCAGTAATTAGTACTCCCCATGTCCCCATGTAATGGGGATTAACAATGTGGATTTTGATAAAATAGATGAAGCACAGACTGTCTGCCATCATTAGTACTCCTGAAGATGGAGAGAGCAAATTACCTCAGAATTCGTCAGACACCAGAATACAATGGAACAGTACAGCAGTAATTTAGAAATATTGAAAAGCCTATAAGAAGATCAGTGGCATCTCAAATAGAACTCTGAATCCACACTGTGGATCTGGTTAAATGGTTAGAGTGACAAGTTTACCCAGCCATTTTTTTTAATAAGAAAATATTATCTTTACTTACATTGCTGATTACTGCCTGCACTTTCACTGTCCATTGCAAGAGCTTGAAATACTTCAAAGTCAGACTTTTTGACAGACACCAAGTTATTCTTAGAACCCATTCCATTGTCAATGATGCGCTGAAGAAGAAAGAATTAATAGAATGAAGAAACTGTGTAATGAAAAAGACATTTCAAAATGTTTCCTATTCTATTCTGCATACATACCACTCCTGGGTCATGTTTCCATTCACCGTCCACATAAAATTTGTACTGATGCTCTCCTTCTGGAAGATCTATAATAGTTACAAAATCACCATGACTGGAAAAAATTAAGATTACAATTTAAAGACACAATAAGAATCAAGAATTCAGAAACAAGGTGTGTGTGTGTGTGTGTGTGGAAAGGGGCAGGTGGAGGGGGGAAGACATTAACAAAAAAGTTTTATACTTAATTTTTACTACATTCCCAATAGCATCCTGGAAGGGAATCCTCCTTAATATGCTAACAGTTGTTGAGCTAGTCAAGAAATTTACCACATTTTATGGAACCCAAAGGTGTTCATAAAACCCCACAAATGGTCCCTAGCCTAAGTCACATGCATCCTGTCTAGACACTCCCATCCCAGGTCTTTATGGATCACTTTAAGATTATCCTCTGATCCATTGCAGATACAAGGGTTTGTTTCCAAGATGTCTCCGAAATTCAGGAAAAATTGCAGACCATCCTACATAAAATTCCAGAAAGTGAGTTCCAGCAGTGGCAGAAATGCTGGACCCACATTCACACACTTTTCCTTAAAAGATACAAATTACAGAACTGAACACAGACAGATAATTTTTGCTATATATTATAACTATGAATTTCCACATTTTGTTCCAGAGTTTGTTTGAACTTCTTAATGCTATACACTATTTCAAGTATGTATATACAAGCTACTGACAGTACACTGAAATCCTTATTTCTGCCTATAGGACCAAAATATTCTCCTGTGGTCAATAGGAAGAGTGTTTACCTTTTTACCATTGGAAGAGTCTTCCAGTCAGAGAACGTCCCACTGATAAAAACTTGCTTTCCACCACCTTCCCATTTAAAAACTGTGGGTAAGACTTTGTCATTCACTTTTGTACCCTCCGAGACAGTAGCAGAACGTTGGCGTGTGGTTGCTGTGTACTCCTCTGTTAGCTGTTCCTTGGCATAGTACGGTTCTTCATCCTCATGAGATGATTGGAAAACTAATTTAGTGTTAGGTTTCTTATCAAAGATAAATGCTTGACCATCCTTTCCTGGTGATGACGGTGCTATTGCATCTCCTGATTTGTGTCTGTCACGTGTATTACTGCCAGCATTCCCCATGTTTTCAGAGAAACTTATTGGGACACCTAGCAATGGAAACAAAATGTATATCACAGTCGAACGAACGACTATCTCAGACAGTTGACGGATCTCGTCAGAATAATGCTGTCACTGCATTAAACAGTACACATACCGATGCTTCAGGCTTTAAAATAGTCCAACATAATACACGAACATTCACGCATATTTGCCGATTTACTTACCTTCCCTTATTCATTAGTTGCGTTTTTTCTATTGCTACACCAAATCGCTTCGGTTAAAGGGTATACTTGCCTCTGAACAATACATGGCGTAGATCATGGATCAGATGGCAGGAGCAATCTATGAAAAGTAATCCGAATTTCTGGTCCACAGATTAGCTCACGTGCAGACACAGATCATATAGTATGGCGTGCAGACGAGAAGCCATCACACAGGCACTGATTACAGCACGAGTGTCAAATCAGGTCGTGCTGCCATCGGACGAGGAATAGTAACACAACTTTGGCGGCAAGGATAAGTGACAGCAACGCAACCATTAATTAAGTGAACTACTAGGCGAACGAAAGGTAGCAACAGCGGGAAGTAATATTGATCATGACACAACGGGATTTCGTCTTTGAAAAAAATGGTAGTACGTTTTATTCAGTATTACTGCGTCCACCTTTGCTGAATAAAGTTACCTGTTGTAGAATCGCTGCTTACTGGTTGTCTTTCTGTCATGTATACCTAACGAAAAAAAATCCATGTGGTTAAGAACTTCTTGAGAAGCTAGTAGTTCCTCAGAGAGTGAAGAAATTTCCCACATTTTATGAAAACCAAAGGTTCAATGCCATGCTCACAACAGCCTACCACTTTTCCTTATCCTGAGTACACGGAATCCAGTTCACACCCTCCCATATATCTTGAAGATCCATTTCAATATTAGCCCCCCATCTATGCCTACATCTTCCACATAGACTTCTTCTCTCAGATTTACCCATCAAAACCCTGTATGCACCTGTTCTGTCCTTCATACATGACACATGTCCTACCCATCTTATTCTTCTTGATTTGATCACCCAAATAATGTTTGATGGAGATTATAAACCATAAAAGTTCTCATTATTTAATTTATTCCATTCCCCTGCTATCCCATCCCTCTTTGGCCCAAATATCTTCCTTGGCACCCTATTCTCAAAGACCCTCAGCCACTCAACCCTTAATATGAGACCAATTTTCAAATTCATATAAAACAACAGGCAAAATTATACTTTTGTATATTTTAACCTTTATATTTTGGGTAGAAAACAGGAAGACAAAAGATTCTGGACCAAACTCCTCAGTTCAACCTGCTCTTCAATTCGTCAGGAATGCAATTCCATTCTATTAGTGTTGTTCCTAAATATTTGAACTAACCACACTTTCAAACGATATACAGTATTCCCTACCCCGACATTGTGATTTGATACTGCATGTTGTTCACAGGACAAAGACATACACTTAAGTTTCTCAGCATTTTTTCCTTGACCAACCTCCTTACTTGAGATGAATAAATCTTGTTTTTATTTTATGTATGTTTCACTCAATAATCAATATCATCAGCACAGACCAAAAGGCGATGTGTCTGATTCATTTCTGGTTGATTTGAACCTTAATGATAACATTCTAAAGCAAAGTTGAAAAGCAGCAGTAATTAAGCATCTCCTTTTTTTCAGACCATTCTGAATAGGAAATGTATCAGACAAATGTTTGCCTCTTTGGACTTTACTACAGGTTTCATTTATACACATTTTTATTAACTTAGCCACTTCATGGGGATATCAAATTCAGTGAGAATATTAAACAAAAACTGAATTATAGGCTGTCTTTAAGTATACAAATAGCTGATTTATTGCTCCATTGTATTCCATTTTTTTCTCAAGTGTAGGATGAATGCAGATCAGTAGTTGATCTGTTATGGTGAATCCACAGTGATGATCCAAGTAATTTCTTCTGCATATTGAATCAATCTTGACAGAAGAATGTTGGGTAAAATTATGTACGTAGCTGATAACAGTTATATGCCTTAACAATTACTACAGCCTGCTTTATCACCCTTCTTATAAATAGATACAATACCTGACTTCCTGTACTTTTCAGGCATATCTGCCTTATTCCAGACAGAATTAATAAACTTATGTATCTCTGAATGTAGTATTCTACCTCCTGCTTGAAGCAGTTCTGCTACGATTTAATCAATACCAGGTGATTTACATCTTTTCAACTTTTAAGTAGTGATTGCAATCTCAATGGCACTAGTCACAGTCACTATTGCTTCAACTGTATGCATGCATTTAAACCTGCCTAACATCATCACAGTCCAAATATAGCTGTCTTTACAGAACTTCCAATTTCATTGAAGTTAGGTATTCTTGACATCTGTAACATTTTTCTGTTAATATGTCAGCAGGCTTTATATTAGTGTCTAAGAAACATTGTTATGCAAAAGAAGTAACTACAGGCAATTTAAAATCAATGAGAAGTATACATACAAACACCATACTTCATTCTGGTCATGGAAAAAAACCAACCCATACAATGCAAAAACAGAAGAAATTATGTTACAAGCATATATTACAGTTCAACATACATGTTTAACATTTTTCAGAGTTTTAGACTTCCATGAACAATAAGTCTACATGTATTGTGGAGGTACTTAGTTTGAAACCAGTATGTACAAAGCTTTTCATTCTTTTCTTTGTTCCCTGCAGGTTTACTCCAGGATAATATTTCCAAAATGGGCCATGATTGCTTTTTTCCCCATACTTGTTGATTTAATGTTCACAAATAACCTACCATACAGCCTGTGTCAAATACATCTGTCATGATACAGAACAAGAAATTTAGGTCCCCACTAATACTCTTGAACCATTTTTTTATCATTGTAAATTATATAGCAGATCTACTCACTGACATGGTGTTATTGACATTATTTTGCAATGCCTATGTCTGAAGAATCCTCCACCAGATAGACAATATGGCGGTGGTGCACTGAAGGAATTTACAGTGCCATTCATACTGCAGTGCACTTCTGACAGTTACAGACAGTATAATTATATCATATCAACACTATTACTGGTATAAAAACTACACCTGGATAATGTATGTGGTTATGTACCTCTCTGTTTGCAAATGGCAAAGCTCCTTGTTTGAATACAGATGTTTATACAAGCACTGTGATTGTGTCTTCAGTAACATCTCCGCTCTTCTGGGTTATTACGCAGCAAGTAGTGAAAATTACCATTACTTGCTGCAAAATAGCCCAGAAGAGCGGAGTTCTTAGTCACTTCACAGCAGAATCCTGAACATTAGTCTTATACTTCCACACCAGCAGTGCCTATGATGACTAGCAGCTTCTTTCACTTCACTCCCTCAGACATTTTGATTCAACTTTCTCTTGAGCATATCACAGCAAACGTATCTGATTCAGGCTGTATTACATAGTCTCATAACTAAATAATCATAATTAACTATGAAAAGCAAGTGAATATTTTAACCCTCTCACACCTGAGTAACTAGTGACCAGCATTATGCATGTGCTGACTTGTTTCTCCACTTTTCATTAAATTTGAAACTCAACAGAAGCAAGTAGAAATTTAATTATTACACATCAAAATTACTATAAATTAAAACAATGTTTCAGGAATACTCCTAACTGTTATTTTCATAATTTCTGTGATGGGCAAGGTCAGACAATATACTGCTACTGCCCAATGCAGCAGTTTCTATATCCTCCTGCCAATATATATAACAAACACTTGCAACTTTTTAAGCTCCCTTAACATTCCAATCAATATGCCTTACTGACAACCATGTGCCAGTGTTCAATGTAACATCAGAAGGCATTCAACACCCTGCATTATAATTGCACAAACTACACTAAAGTGTCAGTTAATTGTTAATGATTCTTCCATTTTTAGACTGTATAATGTAATGTGTAAAAAGATGCAGGAGACCAAACCAATACACTTATCTTGGAGACACTACCAATGCCACATTGAGCACAAAAATGTATCAGTCGGTGAAATATACTGATAAGAAGGGTTAATGTTGTTTGTTGCTCTTAAGTTGTTATTATAGTTGGGACTACTACATGATACATGATGACTGTAGTCTCCTACAGACATCATATAATTCAAACGGTAGTTCTAATTTAGGTTCGTCGTGTTAATGATTCACACACCAAGCAGTTTACACGCATTCAGAAAGTCACTTCTGGGGAAACATTTCTGAAGATGCGCTAATCAAATGGGCAGAAAGAGGATGCCACATTACATGTGTTCAAAACCTTATGGGTTAAACAGTTTAAAAGTAAAGATGAAAATATGCAGAAAATGGAAATAAATTTTTCAGAACTTATAGAATGTTTGAAAAATGTATGGAAAATGGTTTTTATGGCATAATGAAAACGAATTTACCTGGAAACTGAATAGTGAAATGTTTTCTGTAAATATCCTTCCATGCAGATAAATTCCAGCTTGTGAATGGTCTAGATACAAGTTTTATATTATTTATTTACTCAGTAATTACATCTTAATATAAATCCTACTGCACACACACAAAATTCAACTTCAGTAATGCCAAATTATGTAGTGAGGAATATTCTGTGTTATAATATGATTTTGAATTGAAAGTAAATTGCAATATTTCAAAACAACTTAATGCATTCATCTTCATATCAGCTATTCCTATGCAGAGGGAGAAGACATTAGGTTCTTTTATATGTTACATAGTGTTGAAAGCCAGAAGGCTCTACTACACCAAAAAAACTTACACCTTAGAGAACTAAACTGTATACATTCAAAACACCATCTTGCTCAACACAATTTGCAAAACTTCAGGTTACCAGTTTTGGCTTTTAAATTTAGCCATCATCAGACCCATTCATTATCAACAGCCATAAAAAAACTGTTACCTGCAGTGGGATTTAGATCTCATTCCCGTATAATACATGGCATAAAATCATATGCTAAAATACATATAAGTTTTAAAATTATAGGGTAGTATTAAAAATGATCGTTCTAAAATAAAGTTGGTAGGCAGTTTATACTGATACATTACACACACTTCAGTCTTGTATTTTCATGGCATTGGAACCATCTGTTCATATGAAGGCAAGTTAATCCAATGTTCATTATTATTCGAAAGTAATGTGTATGATACACTATTAATTTTTCTGAAATAGTGTTCATCCTCATCCTATTAGTTTCTTTTGGACACTGGGGTAAGTAAAAATAGAATTTAAATAAATTTAAATTAATTTATGAATTTTTTAAAATTTTTAGTCAATAATTTTAATAAAAAATAATACAGGTGGTTTTTAGAAGTTTACTTACTTGTTTTTAACATTGGGACCTTGTTCACTTTGTGTTTCCATGCCTGTAGTAGGTCCATGTTATATAAACATTTATGAATTGACATTGGTGTGTGTGCACTATCAGGTACCTCTGCCCACTGTGATGTGGGGTACAGAGTATTGCTCTTGAAAATTAACAGGTGTGATGATGTCTTAATTGAAAAGCCAGAACTAGTAACCTGAAGATTTGTAAATTGTGTTGTGCACAATGATGTTTTAAATGTATATTTTTGACTGAAGTACAAGAGGAAAATTTCACTTAAAGAACTAAATCGTGTTTTGTTTTCAGTCACATATCCACTGAAACAAAAACGGACACAGATTTCCTGTTACATACATATGCAATGGAACTTGTGTGTTTATCCATGTGTAGTCCATGAATCAGACTACATCATTACAACTCTCTATTTCACCTGAGCCTTCGCTGTCTGAGTCACCACAAACACAGCTTCTGCCTCCAACACCATTTGGCAAACACAAATATCCTTCTCCACAAGTCCCACTTTGAAACTGACAGGCATTTGATACTGAAACAGAGAGCATAATAAAACTGCTTATCAGTAATTAAATGCAATTAAGAAGGGCATAAAGGTAATTAATGACTTTCTGTGCAATAAGGTATCAGGTTTGAGACCGGCTGGATAAAGTATAAATTCTTCTACATGCCTTATCCTTCTGTCCCAAAGCATGGTATATGGTAAAGACCATCTTCCACCAAAATGCAAATCGCACACTTAAAAATAGGTCTCCTTTGCCAATCACCATTGTTGTTTTCATTTCTGTCATCATTGTCTTCCTTATGATGAAGTCAGGGGCAAAATTGAAATCCTGCCCATTCAATGCTCACATAAGGAAAGCAGATTCGTAATTTTATCACAGGCAAAGAGGTAGCAAAACAGTCACAAGACAACACTTGAATGCATAAGCCCTCATGACAGTAGAGTAAATACATGCTATTCATTGGGTTACATTCTTTAAAAATCCTACCAATGGTAAACCTTAAAGGAGAAATGGGGAGAGGGGAACCAAAGACACATGATATATAATAATGTGTAAATTATAATTCATAAATATGATAACAATCGTGTTGGTGTTCACTGGAATGATGTTAGCGTTTTGTCATACATTCACCCAAAGCCTTACACCATAAACAGAAATGATATGATCCTTTGAGACTTTCAGACCTGGAGTAGTCTTTTCATTTTTGGATTCAAAAGCACCTGCCCGTATTTTCTTCAAAACCAGGGCTGTCTCATCGAGGTTAAAGACGTGCTGTGTTAAGTAGTCTTCCTTGATTATCTTCTTGAAGTGCTCTGTATTTAGTACCAGCCACATGATCAGCAGGTACTGATCCTCCCATTCTCTTTATGTTTGTTCAGGCTAATATGCTTTATAGAATTTTCAAACCACCCTTTACTGGTATGGAAGCTGCTCTTCTCCTCACCCCAGACTCTGGATAGTGGCTGTGTATCTGCCTGGCCTTCGCCCTCACCATAGCATCACTGACTGACAGCCATATCCAACACCTCCACTTTATCCAACAAGGGCATGATTTTCATTTTCTTTCATCCTTAGGGTCTTTATCACCATGTTCATCATTCTTTCCACATATATTTAGAACATGAGGGCAACAATCAGTTCTAAAAATTGCGAGTACAATCAAGGTACATTCCGTATTTATGATACCTAGGTAGCTGCAGAGAGGGACATGTGAGCAGATGTGGATCCTTTGTATAAATGTATGATTTGAAACATGACTATGAATAGGTGAGGGAAGCACAATGTGACACACATGGGTTGCCACAGTAATTGTTCCCTGAATAATCATAACTGTGACCAACAAGCCTGTGAACAATGCAGGTCTGCTGTATAAAAATCGTGGTCAACTTTTACTGTTCTGCAGTTCTGATTTATCTCTAACTACTACTACTAACATTATTACAACCACTACCACCACACCAACACAACCATCACCACCACAACCACCTCCAACTTATTCTTATTGTTATTCTTCTTCACTGGTATGGCAACACTGCCTGACAATCCTTACATCTGAGTATCATCATAAAACTGCACTAAGACAGGTAAGATGATAAAAACCTGTGCTCTGGATTCAGATGAGCATTTTACCTCCACTTGTCAAACACCATATTTAAATATATTTGCACATCTTACCTTGCCTTCATTCTGTTGCTTCCTACGCTTAGTTTGTTTCCATACCTTGTATTGCATACATTCATTTGATGATCCAGTCTTAAAATCTCCTTCACATACTTCTTTCCCCAAACCCTATATACTCATATTCTGCAGCTTCCATCTCATACATTTTTCAAAAGTCCATATATATATATATATATATATATATATACACACACACACATACATGAAAAGAAAATGCACACACACACACACACACACACACACAGAGTCAAAAGGACAATATGACTGATGGTCAGCTGGTCAGTTCATCTTCACATTGAGACCCTAATGAAGTTCTTTGCCAGATACTAGTCTCACGTTTGAAATTTAAAGTTTTGGGGTCTTGAAGAGCCCTCTCTGATGACAGGACATGTCATGTTCCTTCACATAATTGTTTCCAGGCTTCACAGATAGTGCCAGTTTTCTGTGTGTCTACATGAGAGCATATGTCACACAGAGGTTATGCAACTGAACCTTTAAAATTAAAATGCCCTCCAAACATAATTAGTGTAAAATAGTTGTGGAATCTTTAAGTTGAAGAGGCACCATGGTTGTTTCCTCACTGGTAAAGTGGCCAAAGCAAGCAGATGATGATTTACATCTCTTTAGTACCAAGTTTAAGCATGCTTGTAGTTGTGTGTCCACTCTTCCATACAACTTCACAGTATGGTGTTTAATCACACTCAGGGAAAACTGGCTTTCAATAGTGCTCTAAGGCTCCACTGTTTTGGCCTAAAAGATAAAAGTGGAATCCAAACAGGAAAGAAATTAAATTAATGATGATCCACAACAGAATCAGAAAGCGTTCCAGGTATAGTAATCTGACATTCATATGGTGTTAGACCTCAAAAATGTGACAGAAAAAAATTTTCAGACCAAGAAAAGTGACATGTGTAAGAAGGAAAATAATCCATAAATACACAATACTAGTGTACATAAACAAATTCCTTTTTTTTATACAAAAGAAGGTATCAGCACTCAAACAGCAAAATAAGTGTTTAAGTTATTTATCTCCATTAAAAAAAAACAAGTGCAGGTATTTCGTATTGTTGAGTGCCACTAAAAAGAAAACATTGTTTAAATTTAAATCTTTTAAGATTCAATCTTCTCTTTATATATATATATATATATA
>Ga0123354_10007794_pt1 | contig 16205 bp, 11 predicted proteins | sample TergutLab28metaG_2_FD_97872 | JGI IMG/M metagenome (GOLD analysis project Ga0123354, IMG submission 97872) | Labiotermes labralis P4 segment gut microbial communities from Petit-Saut dam, French Guiana - Lab288 P4 | ecosystem: Host-associated > Arthropoda: Insects > Digestive system > Gut ...
AAATTCCCCCCCCCCCCCCAAAAGAAAGCGTTTTTAATTGTCCACCAAATATTTCCGTACTGCAATGAGAGTGCAGTAGGCAAAAGGGGCAGAGAAATACTGCAGGGCAACTGCACTCATGTAGTGACTTAGAAACAAATAGTGGAGTACCAGCTTGTAAGAGAAAGAAAATGGTAAGATTTTTGGAATAAATGGTCATTTTCTACAGAAGCGTATACACACATACACAAACACCCACATGTGCACATGGACATAGTTGACCACATATTCAATTTTGATTGGTACAAAATGCAACTTCACTGGAACGTCAGGAACCTAACTATTGCATAAGTAGGAGCATGTCTGTACTTTATTTATTACTATCATAGGATTTTGCTGTACTTAATCAAGGTGTATCAAAGTCTTCATCATGAAACATTCTCACAACAGCGGACTAACATGTACTTGTTTTTAAAAGCATAATTTGTTCTAAACTGAAACACAATTACATCAGTCTCTCATGAACATGCTTTTTTTTACAGTCAGTAATATATTCTCTTGCTAACAGGCTTATGGTGTGGCAATGATGTAAGATCAATGGTATATCCCCACCTGGATTTAGAAAGTAATTACTGCAGCCTGTTTGAAGGTTAATCTAAGTAATACTGCTCATTGGAACTATGAAGAACCAAGAATTAAATACACAAGATAAACTTTGGATTTTGTGTCATAAGAGGGAGGAAGAATATTATAAAAAATGTGCACAAAACTACAAATAAGAGAGTGAAGAGGGAAATTGAAACAGGAGACTTATGTTTGAAGCAACATATTTCATTTTCTTGCTACACAGTAATTTCGCCTCCATTTCTATGATTAGATAACAGCAATTTTGTGTACTGTCATTTTTAATGGTGAAAATGAAGCAACGCCTTAGCCTAAGATCACACCATGGCAAATACATACCAAATACATTTTGATACACAGAAAATTGAAAAAATTTCCTCTGATTCACGCAGACTTTGCAGGAAGTAAGTTTGTTAACAAACATGATTCACACCATACAGCAACAAGCAGCAGTACCTCCTCTTCAATTAGCAAACAGTTATTTCCTTGTCAAAACCATGGTATATAGCAATTAAAACTTTAAAGTAGGACTAACATTTAGGAATTCAATTTTACACAAGTATTAAAAAAAACGGGCTGGGAATGAGGATTTGAATCAAAACAGAAATCGAGACTTCATTCCTTCCATGTCACTCTTAACAGCTGTAGCTGCTATACATATTGCCAAAGTTATTGAATAATTTGGAAATTACTGAGTGTTCTGTATTAGGTCTGGGGTGTGAAACAGACAACTAACAAAAAACTGACAAATTTTAATGTATTACAGAACTAAACAAATACTTTAATTAATATTTGTAGTGAAGTAATGCAGTAAATGACATTTCATGCTTACAAATTCCAAAATGAAAGGAATAATTTGAGTACTTAAAATAATGTAATTTATCACAAATAGCTATTTTCATTAAGGTAACTGACAAGCAGAATTTCCTTCCATTGCTGGTACGGCTCAATTCTTGGGCTTCTGAATGTGGTATCATATTAATATTAAAGTTAAAGAAATGGGTATTATCACACCCATTCTGTCAATATGTATAAAACACAAGGCACAAGAAAAATATAAGACAAAGTTAATAAACTAAAGTACGAAGATAGATAGGAAGACTGTAACAGATATGGGTGAAAGGTAAAGATGTCCATGCATAACAGAGAACTGTATCTTAAAGAAGAATAATTGTGCTTCATTAAGCGGCATGCCATAGAGATGTATGGGGGAGTAGAAGTGCACCTTCATGCATTCTTAACAGCGGCACTAGTTGGAGGTGAGTGGTCAGCTTCACTCTCTGGCCGCTTTAACCCCGAGGAAAGAGCCCCTGGTATCAACTGAATAGGAGGCTGGATGGACCCCACAGCTGGTCTGGAAACTGTGGAGAGAGAGGAATCTCTGCCAGTGCCATAAATAAAACCCTGATTCCTCAGTTGTCCAGTTTGTAGCTTTGTCACTATACTGACCAATCTACCTTAGTTTAATACAGGCAACATAGAATTATGACTGCATTAAGCAGAATTACAGTATCTATGACACAGAAAATGTGTCAAAAGTTGGATTCAATAAAAGTTGTTTGTAAAACCTCTCAGTGAAACTGCAATATGTCAATAAAATATTAAGAACATTAACTTCAAGTGTTAAAAGTGCAAATGTGTGTACAAAGATAGAACCTTTCCATCTTTGCTGACTGAGGATGAAAGGAAGAGAAGGTGAGAAAAACATATTTCTTATTATTTTTAAAATGTACTCTTACATTTATACCTGAAACTTCCATGTTTTTATACAACAGCCTTTTTACCACTAGTACCAAAACAGCTGAAAGAGTAGTTTCCATGAAGATGAAGACACTGTCCACATAACAGTAAACATTTACCCAGAGCTCCTTAATTTAGTACAGTCATGCACCATGTAATGATGTTTCAGTCAACAATGGTCTGCATATACAACTGTGGCTCCATAAGATTATAATATTATAATATAATATTCTAATACTTACCATTGTGTTACAATTGCCTACAGTATTCAGTACAGTAACATGCTGTACAGGTTTGTAGCCTAGGAGCAATAGGCTATACCATATAGCCCAGGTGTGTAGTAGGCTATATTATCTAAGTTTGTGTAAGTACACCCTATGATATTTGCACAATGACAAAATCACCTAACGACGCATTTCTCAGAACGTATCCCTGTCATTAAGTGTCGCAAGACTGTACCGTCAAAGTACTATAGATACACCATGTTTGGTTTTAACACAGTTGATCAGAGTGGCATAAGCAGAAAATATCTTCATAGCCTTCTCCACATCAACCAGAAGGGCTGAACTTATGTATTTCCATATGAATCTCCAGTCCATAAATACATGAAATTGAATATTTCTCATATTCTTACAGTCTGTATCACCATCTACAATAAAAATACTTCAGACAATGTGTTACAAAAACATGGACAACCCTTGTACAGAAGGCTTGGCTATATAGTCAAGATAAAATTAACTCCATAAAAAAGTTCCATGTTGTGTAGATGTGAAATGGAATATATATACATCCATGAAATGATACACTGAAATGAATATTTGTTGAACAACGTGTTATACCGTCCCATAATAAAATAACGGAAATGCATTATTTTAACTCTGCATTCTGTTAACACCAGCATGTCTTGTATACAGTTCACACTTTAAGACTATCATGTTTAAAATACACTTCTTTCAGTAAAAATTTTTATTATAGTTTAATTCTGTCCAATATGTGACTACATAAGTCTTTTGATAATAACTGAATTCCATACTTCTTTATTATTAATTATTTTTCAGTTCACATGAAAGACCAATTTTTGTGAATAACAGGAAGTAATTTCATTTCATTTCCTGTCAAAGTGAAAAGACAATATCAACATCTTTCTTCCAGACTGTAAAAGTATCCAGTGAAATCCCAGATAACTTCACAAGAAGTGCTAAATTTAAGGGTTATATTTATATATTTGTCCCTCAGTATATTTAATGATGGCATATAAACTGCTGCAGACATTTGTAGGTCAGCCTATATACAAACTGGTAATTTAAGAGTTGTGTCCATATATATTTGTTTCTGGGTTTATGTACTTACAGCATATTTAATGACAATGCCAGCAGTTCATACCACACTATGTTACCAGATTATTTAACAACCCACTACTTAGAGCTTCTTTAATAATGGATCAGTTGTAAGGATAATTATGCTGGAAGTAAGAGCCAGCATTCATAATCCATTTCAATGTACATTTCAGAATTTTCCTTATGTTATCCCATAAAATTTAAGGTCTGAACAGAAATGAGATGTGGCACAAATGGATATGAATAAATATGTTCTGGTGATGAAATGTGCCTTTTTGTTGCAAACTGCTTTGGTAATAGAAGGGAATTCGTACCTCTTGTGCAAGTATGAAATGAACACTTTTAGAGCACAAACATCTAAGGCCCATTGACCCCTTCAGACCCAGATGAAACAACTATGTAGGGCAGCCCTGAAGAAGGAAAAATTATAAAACAAAAGACACAGGAGGAAAAAAAATGGATGAAGAAAGAGGTAAAGGTGAAAGATGAAGAGGTGTCTAGGTGACAATGTGGCAGACAAAAAGGAAATGGACACTCAGGAGAAGCTGAAGATGATGTAAAAGGAGGAATGTAACAAGGGATAAGGGAGGGAAGAAGATGACAATTAGGCAAGAGAATGAGAATGCAAGGAGAAGCAGAATGAAATCAAGGCCAGGAAGATGCAGGCATGAAGATGAAATTGGACTACAAGGATCATATGGCAGGGAAATAGATGACAATATAAAGGAGGAGGAAAGTGAAAAGGAGATAAGGAACAAAGAAAGTTCCTTTCATGTTACCTCCATACTTCTACTCTTCTACCTTCATGTCAAAAGCTGTCTTGGGTCTGAAAGGGTTACAGCATATTACATTGAGCAGGCAAAATAGCAAACTGCAAACTGTTCTTCCTGAAGCCTGAGTCAGTCTTGTGGTTTGAGAAGAGCATCGAAGCAGGTGACCATGAGAATGTGTGACTTACAGGCTTCAACGCGTTTCCGTAGAATCTGCGTCTCTCGATCCAGTGCTTCTAGGAAGCTTGGATTCCTGCAGTCCATGCTTGCTTCCACATGAACTGCAACAGTTTGAACAACAGTATCACTAAGCAAGAGCACAAAGACGAGGATGTTCTGCTTCATGTTATCAAGCGAGAAAGGTGTTTGTGAAAACATGGTACCTAATAATAAAAATAGATGTCTGTTAAAGATCTCAGCACTTGGAATTCTGTTTCTGTTGCAGACTGCCTTTGATTCCTAAACAGGCAGCTCCCATACAAGCAAACTTTTAATGAGCAACTCTACCTCAGAGTGTCTAACAGAGCACTGAAGGGCAGGAAGGAAAAGGACTTCCTAAAAATGTGAAGGACCCTCACTGCCTCCTTTGCCAAGGTAAAATAAAGATGGTGGTATGAGGTGCTTTCAAATATTTAGCTCCATACTAAACTACAGTTTTAGAATTCGGAAAACCCCAATCTTAAATTTCACTGCTGTGAAAACCCTTAAATCTTGTTGCTTTATGTCTTATTGGGCAGTTAGCTGCAACACTGTACGTTTAAAATCCAGTGTTTCACAGACCTATTGTCCTTGTCATCAAGGAAGACACTGATCCTGATAACGGACATGGAGTAGGCCCATGAAGCAGTGTTGATCAAGCTTTGCGATTGCCCAGAAGATTTTATTACAGGTATTTAGCGTAAAAAGTTCAAACTTTACTTTAAATATTATTAGACTATGAAAAAAATTCATCGAAAGAAGTAATGTAAGAATGATAACTCACTTACGTTCGTAGCTCCACCGTGTAGCAGGGATAAGCAGTCGGGTCTTGGCTGCCGCCAGTTCTTCCTTTAGTTCCCGTTGTTCTGCCCGCAGCTCTCTGATCCGCCGTCCCTGTGCCTCTGTCCAGCGCCGTTCCAGCCTCTCCACGTCTTCCCTGCAGTACTGCAGCACGGGAACTGTATCCAACAAACCAATGACCCTACAGTAGGAGCAAGTTCACAGAATTTTTATTCAAAGTATGAAAGACGTTCAATAAGTAAGATTCCCTGGATAATAAAAATTAAATAAGAAGTTATTACAACATATGTAGCTTATTCATTCCACTGATAAATCATTATTTCACAACATAATCTCCAAGCACATTGATGCACTTGTCTCATCTTCGCACAAGTTTAAAACTCTGTTATAGTAGAAATAAGGCTGTTTTATTCACAATTATTCACAAACAACCAGACGCTGGTTAGATAACCAGCAAGGTGGTGAGGTCTTGGTAGTACACAGAGACAGACTCAGGAATTAATTTTGGGCCCTAATCTGAGCGCAAAGACCAGACTTTTGTCAATTAATAGGACACTATCCAGGGTCATGATTGGCCTTATTGCTGGACATAATACCCTGAGAAGACATCTTCACTTGATGGGGCTAACTAATGTCCCTTATGTAGGAGGTGTGGAGTACAGGAAGAAACCTCAGCTCTCATTTTCGGTGAGTGTGAGGCTTTGCCTTCACTCAGACATGTACATCTGGGTTCCTTTTTCTTGGATCCAGAGGATATTAAAAGTTTAAGTCTGGGAACCATCTGGACCTTAGGAGAGGAACAGGGCTCACCTGAATTGTTATCAGATTATGGGGCAAAATAGGCCTGTCAAATTAAGGCCTAGGTGCATCGGGACCATAAGGGATCAAACCAAATGCTAATCAATCAATCAATCAAATTCATAAACAGCCACTTCCACTTTCTCACTGGGGATGTCCCAAGATGAGACAAATGCATCATCAATATGCTTGGGGATTATGAATAAATATAATGATCCTTCAGTGGAATAAATGAGCTACATTCAACATTGTAATGACTTCTTCTTTAATTTTTATGACCTAGAGAAACTCATTTATTTGGCATCTCTCATATTAAAATCAAACCAGTTTTCTTTTCTAATTACAAAAACCAACAATATGTCACACCCTATAAACATAAGTGTGGAACATGATTCAGCTCAAAAAAAATTCTTTATCCACACTTTAACAATGATAGAACCTAAGCTCTTCAAATAAGAGTCAGATGCCTAGTAAGTTCCCAATAAATATGTTATCACACAGGATACCCAGTAACTATCACACAATGCAGTAACAGCATCCCTGATGTGAAATGACACTCTAGAGCCTCATTAAGAAATATCACCAAATACAAATGAAATATTATCCAGGTAATGGTGAACTGTTAGCTAACTGAACAAAGGTACAGTGCATATCTTAATGATTCCCTGTGGTCTATATCAATGGATGACTCACTATACCAATATGTGTGAGAGTGTCCACAAGCTGAGGTACATTTCATACACAAAACATATTTTTGAAGCTCTCTACCCTCTTGTCTTAAGATTGTCAGTTGTTGTTACACTGTTAAATCTGCATTTGACAACACAACAGAACTTTTAAAATAACAGAATGCATCAATACACATTTTAACCTTAAAACACACAGATTCACACGAAAACAACAGTTTACAATACACCCAGCTCTTGTTTCATGTCTGTTTCTTTTACGTCTTCTTGCTTTATTGCCCCTTGCCAATTTACAAAAGTTCTTAATTTGCACTTTCTAATTTTTGGTTTAACGCCCTTTAGTTGGCTGCATTCTATTATGCTAACCTCTTGTCTGATGGGAATACCATTTTTGATTTATGGTTTTTTGATTTAAGCCCACTTTTTCAAGAATGCAACTAGATCATAAAACAATGGGTGGGTGTACCTAAATTTCATTGACATTTGTATATGAGAGTGACAGCTGAAGGAAGAAGAAACAATACAAAATAAGGATTACAGCTACTGCAGCAGTACTAATATGACCAGAAAAATACTGTTTGATGGGTCTGAGGGGAAATGAAAACATATTACTAGTGTTCATGCTAAGACTAATTTTTGTATATTAATTTTGCACATTGTTTTCAAATTCATATTTTGTTCTCTAGTGGTTGCATGACTTTGCATCAGTGCCTACATGAGAAAACACAGGGCACGCTTGATGACTCAGAATCACGCATGGATGCAACAAGCTTTTAGAAGCTTGGGTCTTTGTGTTACTCATGGGTAGTGTCATGTGACTGCATTACGCAGGATAGCTGGGCTTTGGTCTAGTAGTGTCAGTTCAACCTGGACCTCCATACCACAACGACACATGAGGGTTGCGTTCTCCAAGAGGTGTAGCAAGAGCCACTACGATATATTGCATAGGGCAATGTACAGTTATAGGAATTGTTGTGTTAATATTATCAGTGAGTTAGAATCAGTCTGTTGCATTAGGCATTCATAGGAACAGCATGCATAGCTTTCTTCCTCATATCAAAGTGTTGTGTCTCCAAGTTAATCACAAGGATTATCATACTACAATCACACCAGTTATTGTGTTTTAGTGATCTGTTAAAATATCATTGTTGCAGTTTATTAGGAATCTTGATTCAGACACATGTGTGTACTTAGACGTGGCTTATATTACTGGTGTTCTACACAGGGTCACTCAAGCAATGGTTACAAACATTTTACAGACCACAGCGGTCCCACATCTAAGTTTCCTGAAGTTTTCATGTTTACAATTATACATTAATTGTGATTTCAACATCAAGGCACCAAGACATGGTTCGAAATTAATTAGTGTTGTATAATAAACCAAACTTTGTTTTTTGACCGGAATTTTATTTATGAATAGGTGTTCCTGTTCAGTGTCTTATGTATTTCTGTGCCAGAACAATAAGATACAACTAGAACAAAGACAAAATCATACTGGCAAAATTTTGAAATGTAAAACCAATTGGTTCAAAATGTTGACAAAATGCAAAGAAACAGGCCTCTAGGAGTAACCAAACATAACAAATAACATGCCTCAAACAACTAGGAATATCTTTGAAGAGTAGTGGACAAATTAGGCTGATGCAGGTCAAAAGGTGAACCAAATTCTTGACTGCTAGATGATGATGAAAAGCAGAACATGTTATCAGGTAACCAAGCATGGACATTAGTTACATATGCTGTCTCTACCATAACATGTAACATTACTATAATCAGAACAACCATTTCTATGCTTGAGGTTGTGTACACATTCATAGCTATGACAATAACTTGCTACGTGGTGTGATGCAATGACGACAGAATTTTGATTCAAAAGCTCTTTTATATATATCACTTCCTAATGTCATCTTATGAAATACTAAAAATCATAATATAACATGAAATCAATCCAAGCTGTTATTCGCACCTTTCTTTGAACCCCCTGGGTCATGAGGTTCGCCTGGATCAGAATCCTGGCTGGATCCAAAACTGGAACACTCACTGTCTCTTACAATGCTTTCATAACCTGAGCTTTCACACTGGACTGCTGAGACACTAGCTGCTGGCCTCCGGTTAGCCAGTACCCCAGGCAAACATGACACTAGCTGTGATGCCTTCGAAGGGCGTGGACTGGAAAACACAAAAGTGAACATGAATCCAAATCCACAATTTTTAAACTAAATTCATAACATTCCAAAGTAGAAAGAAATTTTAAAAATAGTGAAGTATGGAATATTAGAACATAATGTTCAGCTTCAATAGGATGTATGTAGAATCTACATGGAATGAAATAATGGAAATCACTGACACATTGGATGGCAGAAAGTCAATTCCAAGTGGAGTTAATTTATAATGGTTCTGTGCTCAAAATCAAGTTTAAAAATTCATCAATGGAGCACAAACAAACAGTATATATATATATATATATAAATTATATCATAAATCTCATATTCCTTAATAGGATGAAGTAGAAAAACTTGTTATGTTCAGTAATCAAGCAAAGTGTAAGGGGTTCCGGAATAGTCACAATGGTACAATGATGAAATTAAGATATACAAAACCATTTTTGAAGAGCTTCAGATAACTATGTCTTCCATCGCCACTCACTGTGCTACAAAACATGTGAAATATGGTGTCAACTGAAAATGGGGCACATTATTTACTTCATAATGACAACTTGGACATTACGCACAAAAATGGTTAAATGGGACCTTATAAGTATCTGTCACCCCACAACAACAGAACGTATAATAACTTACACTTAGCTGCCCAGTCACTCAAGTAAATATGGACACATGCATTGTCTACAGACAAAGATCGTAAATGGGTATTGTCTTGGATGAAAGCTGATCAAAAAGGTTATTGATATTGAGACCCAAAAATAAAATATTTTGATAAAAAAAAGGTGGCTGCAGTGGGATGTGACAGGATCTGAAACTTTACTGCCTGAAGATGGGAGATTTCAAATCCTCCACCACCTCAGGGCATGGAATGCGAGTTTTTAACTTGAGGGTGATGGTATTAGTATGGAGGAAAAGATACAAGGATTTGTGGATCAGATAAAACTCTCCTATCACGGTCCCAGTGTAGGGATTAATTACACAAACACGTGGTCAGGGTTTTAGGACTAACTACTATATCTCCTAATACAAATTTATCCCACAAATGAAGAACAACTGCATAGCATACCTGGGGCTACTAGAGTCATGACCACTATCATAACCTTCAGGACCTACTATTGGGTGCTGAGGTCTGGGACTAGCATGACGTGGGCCTGTCTTGCCTCCAAACAGCCTGCGATGCAGACGGGTTGAGGCAGGGGCCGGAGGAAGGGAAGGTGGCAGTACTGGTGGAGGTTCATCTTCTTCCTCTTCATCTTCATCACAAGCCTTGCCTGTAACTGTCCGCACCTCCTCCCTTGCCAGCTGCCGGTTCCTGTGGTAAGTAGATGTAAATTCAAATAAAGATTTTTTTGTTTCAAGATGTTACTCCATGTGGTCTTGCGGCAGAGTACAAGGGAGCTTGCTGTCTATGCCATTAGGGGAAACAAGTTAAGGAAATGACATCTGGAAATTTTACCAAGCAACCTGCTTCCTCCATCACTTATATTTACATTTCATATACATTGCAACGATCTAAGCTCCATCCAGTGACGGTTGAATATGAAATATGTCAAAGAAGACATCTTAAGTTATTTCACACAATATTGTCACTTAAAGTAGAAAATAACATGGAATATAATAAAATACAGGAACAATACAATAAATATAGAATATTGATGATGAATGCAGCAAGTTCCTCTGAAAGCTATGTGTACAAGCCAGTTAATGAAATGAAAGTACAGAGTCATTATAAGAGATTCTCACGAGATTTATATTACAGCTATGAAAGAACAATGATTTTGGAAGCTAGTCTCAATCCTTGCATTACAACTAGCTTATTTTAATGGTTCAGCCACGTTAAGTTCTCCCATGTCCCCATTCCACCTGAAAACAGTGGCAAATCTCACCTCCAAAAAGCCTGAAACAATGGACAATGTTCAAAATTTCCGTAATTAACTCAGGAAAGGGACAACGTTGTCCCTTCCAATGTATATCCCTTTGTCCAAAAGGGAAGGCACTGTCTCACAGTGGGAATTTAAATTAAACAGTGCTCAGACTGCGGCATAAGATTGAAATTTAAAAGATCATCCGAGATGTAGGCTAAAGGTTAGAAAGAAAATAGACAGTAATCATATAACAAATATGGATTTAAGAGACATTACTTATGCACATTCAAAATTTGGTACTGAACACAGCACTTTTATTCACATCGAAGCAGACCTGCCTTATTGAAGCACACTGTGGAATACAAGGGTATAATATGACATTAACAAATACTGCTCATGCCACTTCTGTTCCGGCACACTGCAGATAGGATCCATTTGCATTTCATAACATTTTCAATAAAATTTAACCAATATCTGTTTGTACTGGTATTTGTCAACAGTTTAATGAAGCCACAAGTTACAAAGACTATAAAGCACTGAACGATTGGACGGTAATAACTGAAAAGAATGTGGAAAGGAAGAGTCGTGGCCTAATTTAGGGCACTGTCAGGGTGTTTGTAGGGAGGGAAAGAACTCTACAGGCAGGACAGCAGGTGCTCTTGCTGAGGTCTGAATTAGACATATTCAAGATACAAGACAGATGTATTATCATTAAGCCAAATAGTTCAGTAAGATATGCTTATGAAGATCTTTATAGACTCATATAGATGTATGTGGGCAAACAAACACCACACAGTAAAACTTTTTCCAGTTTATTGGAAATACCACCCTACAACACAAATTTTAATATATATAATTTTTATAATATGTCCTCACTTGTTCTGTTTCTCAGTTGTTTCTTCTTCATGGTCAGAGATGGAAGCACCATTTCCTGGTACTCGCTCAACTTCTTCTTTCAGATTTGGATTTGATGCCCCATCTGGGTGTCGCAATGATGAGATATTAAAGCCACTTCCTGCAGTTACCAAAAAAATCGCCTTACAAATCAGAACACACAAACATTCTTATGAAGCTGGAAGTAAGTATGACATTTCGGTGGCAATGATGTCTATGTTATTTATTTATGTATTTATTTATTTATTCATCATAAGCTGTAACCATCATACCCAAGCATCCCTTCATGTACAAGCATTTGGGATCTGAGATTTGAGGCCTTCATGGTGACAATGTAACTTAACCTTTCAGTGATGTTGGAGTTTCAATTCCATATACCGCCCAGGACATAAGAAGGGTTTAAACTGAATTCCCTGAAGTGCAGTCACTCAGTACAGTGCACAGAGGCCAGCATTAAAGGGCTGTCTTGTTCTGGGTTATGATACTGTGCAGTCTGGTAGGTGGTTACCAGAATTTCAGAAGAACCTGCTACCTCTCTATCTCTCGAAATTGTTCATATCCATCTACCAAACTACATGGTGTCACATCTCAGAAAACAGTGTTTCTGATTTATGACTTCACTACTTAATGCATGACAAATAAATATTTCCTTAAAATGACAATATTAAATAACACAGACAGACACAGTATACTAAATGTACTCACTAGAGAATCGGTGGCTTATAGAATCACAGAACACTGATCCAAGCGGACGGTGGACAGGTTCATGTTCCCTGGTCTTTGTAGTTAACAGAGGGTGGTACCAGCTGTGGCCAAAACTCATTTTACAGTTGTCACAGATTTTAGCTTGGTTCTGGTGTAGGGGTCGATGAGGATTATAAGCTGGTTCACTATAGATGCTGCTACCACCGGTAACTGTACCAGTACCTCTATACGTGTTGTCGGGACCACCAGCACCATACAACATGTCACACATGGAGAGGGACTGACATCTGGACGGAGGACGATATTGGAGGGGAGGGTTGAAAGTTGATGACAGTGTCTTTGTAACATTTGCTCTGGCAAGTTTTGTCTTGTACATCTCATGTAGTCTTGCTAGCTGTTCAAATTTTGTCTGATTAGATATGAGATCTGATGTTCGCTGCTTAGTTTCACTGCTACCATCATCATATAACCTCAGCTCTGTCCGGCCAATGTAATCATCTGGCATCTCATACAGACTGTATGGTCGGTGATTAGGGAAGGTCCCCTCTGTTTGACCAAACTGATGGCGAGGCAGCATCCGCTCCAGGTCTGTCACTACAGACATTGAGTCTGGAATAACAGAAATCACATTATCAGAAGTCTTAAGTGTACTGTAATTTTGCAAGATTTGGGTTTCATATAGTGGGGCTAAATGAGATTCAAGTATATTTGGGTGATGTGATGTGTCAATTAATAAAAAGTTACCCAAGTTTTGAAAGATTACAGTGCCTTTACATTCTGGATCACTCTTCTTGGATAGCTCTACCCTGAAGACAAAGGCATCCTAATAATTGTGCATGATGGGACCTTTTTCCCAATTGATACAGCATAACACTTAAATCTTCAACTGCAATTTTCAAAGAACTTTGAGCATCAAAACATGGAACATGTTTCATACATTGTTTTACACTTGATGACAGATATTTGATTGCTTTAAGGTTTCTTTATATGACACACTGCCTGCCCTTGTAACTACATTTCAATTGAAGGTAGTTTTGGTATTGTTCTATTATTTCCTTTTAATTCCACATAAAGATCATCCTTTGCTAATAAGAAGACCACATTAGTGAAAGAGGATGTCATCTACACATGATGTGAAACACTAGAACAGTCTCAGAGTAAACTTTCAATTGTCTCTGCGATGTGGAATGGAACTTTGGATACAGGAGCGGACGATGACTCAAAAACAATGTTAGATGAGAGTAGGTGAAATTTTTAAGTTCAAATAATAAGAAAAAAAATTTTGAATAGGTAACAGATAATGTATGATGGAAAGACAAGGTGAAATAAGACGTGGTGATTACATAGTGTATTATTCCAGAGGTGAAAGGGCTGAAAAGGTGTGGCAATAGTGGTGCATAGAAGTACAATGAGAAGTGTTGTTAAGAAGATTGTTTATAATGGCAGAATCACTGATATTAAATTACAGGCAGAGCTGATAAATATTTTGATGATGCAAGTGTACATGCCAACATTGGAGCATGAAGATGATAAAGTGGAAGAGTTGTATGACATAACTGAAAAAATTCTTGAAGAAGATGGAAAGCGTGACACAAACACCATCATAATGGGGGACTGGAATAGTGTTGTTGGAGATGAATCATATGAGAACATTGTTGGACCACATGGCCTAGGAAGAAAGAATTACAGAGGTCAAATGCTTATTAATTTTTGTGAAAGAAATTGACTGATTGTCACCAACACATGGTTCAGGAAGCCTAAGAGAAGACTGAACACATGGAAGGCATCAGGAGATCAGAGTCAACATCTGTTGGACTACATACTTGTGAAACAGATTCAGAAACAGTGTGGATGTGCAGAAACTGCCTGGGACAGATATTGACTCAGACCACAACTTACTAGTTGCCAAGATCCTTGTGAAACATCGATTCAGAAAACAGTGTGAAGGATGCGCAGACACTGCCTGGGGCAGAAATTGACTCTGACCACAACTTGCTAGTTGCCAAGATCTGCACCAGATTGAAGAAAATTATAAGGTTCCAAAAGAGAAGACCACAATGGGATTTGGAGAAATTATATGCTTAACGACAAAGTGTGCAGGATACTCTAGAAGAGAAACTAGGTGCAATTGGATGTGACAGTGGGAATGTCGAAGTGCAGGGGAAGAATATAAAGGAATGTGTTAGTTACTATCAGTGATCTGGTTGGGAAAGTTGAGAAGAGAGCAAGAAAACCATGAATTACACAGGAAATGATCAGTAAAATGGATGAAAGAAGGAAATGTAAGAATGTCAACACAAAGAAGGCAGGAAGAACCACAGGAGGCTGAGGAACAAATTGAAAAGAGCCACAGATAATGCCAAAAAGGAATATCTTGAGAACATATGCAACGAGATTATGGAATTTCAAAGAAGAGGGCACTATGATTTGATGTACATGAAGACAGAAGAACTAGGCTGGAAGGAGACCCAAGGGATTCAAAATATTGGCATCGAAGACTCCTAAGGGAATAGAATAGTAGAGCAAAGTCAAGTGCTGAAAATTGGGGAGAATTATATTACAGAACTATGTGATCGACCTAATCGACCAGAAACCCTAGAAGTTGAACCTGAAGAGGAATAGCTACAGACAAGAAAGGCCCACATATTTTGCAAAGTGAAGTGGAAAAAGCCATCAAGGAAATGAAGAATAAGAAGGCTACAGGAGATGATGATGTACCTGGAGATGTGCTCAAATTATAGGGAGAAGGTGGTTTGAAAATAATGATGAAATTCATCAACACCATTTATGAAAGTGGAGAGTGGCCCAAGGACGTCACGGAAGTTACAATGATTGCCTTAAGGAAGAAGCCACAAGTTACAAAATGCAGTGACCATTGTACAATCAGCTTTATCGCACATACAGCAAAGATAGTAGCAAAGATACTTAGAAGAAGAACTGAAAAGAAAATTGAGGATGTACTTGGAGAAGATCAGTTTGGATTTAGAAGAGGAAAAGGAACTAGGGATGCAATTGGAATGCTGAGAATAATATCAGAATGAACCTTGGAGATAGATGAGGAACTATGTGTTTGCTTCATAGACTGGCAGAAGGTGTTTGACCAAGTCAACTGGACCAAATTAATGCAGATCCTAAAGGGAACTAGTATTGACTGGCGTGAAAGAAGATTGATTAGCAACTTGTACATGGCTCAGAGTGTTAAAGTGTGACTGAACCAAGGGGAGACAAGAAGTGTGAAGATTGGAAGAGGAGTTAGACATGGATGCTGTTTGTCACCAATTCTGTTCAACTTGTACAGCGAATGCTTTACCATGGAAGCTCTGGAAGGGTTTGGAGACTTCAAAATAGGTGGGCAAATCATTCACACCGTGAAATATGCAAATGACCTTGTGTTACTGGCTAAGGAAGAAAAGGTGCTACAGGACATGATTGATAAACTAATTGAAATTGGAGGATGCTATGGGAAATGAATGTGGAAAAAACAAAAATAATGAGAATTTCAAGGCAACCATTCCCAGTAAAAATTATGATAGACCAAAAACAACTAGAGAATGTGGAATCTTTTAAATATTTGGGTAGCATTTTAACAAATGATGGAAGATGTACTTGTGAAATTAAATGTAGGATTGCTATGGCTAAAGCTGCA
>Ga0123354_10007796_pt1 | contig 16204 bp, 9 predicted proteins | sample TergutLab28metaG_2_FD_97872 | JGI IMG/M metagenome (GOLD analysis project Ga0123354, IMG submission 97872) | Labiotermes labralis P4 segment gut microbial communities from Petit-Saut dam, French Guiana - Lab288 P4 | ecosystem: Host-associated > Arthropoda: Insects > Digestive system > Gut ...
TCCATCCTAATATTATCCACCCATCTACGCCTAGGTCTCCCCAGTGGTCTCTTTCCTTCCGGTTTCCCCACCAAGACCCTATACGCCCCCCTCTCCTCCCCCATACGCGCCACATGCCCTGCCAATCTCATTCTTCTCGATTTTATCACCCGCACAATATTGGGTGAGGAGTACAAATCACTTAGCTCCCCGTTATGCAGTCTCCTCCATTCCCCCGTTACCTCGTCCCTCCTAGGTCCAAATATTCTCCTCAACACCATATTCTCAAAAGCCCTCAGCTTCCTTTCCTCCCTCAATGTCAGCGACCAAGCTTCACACTCATACAAAACAACCGGCAAGATTATAGTTCTATATATCTTAATCTGACGTTGAAAGCACACGTGTTCCATGTCAGAAAACTTTTAAGCATTCCTTGACTCCAATTACAAGTAAACCTTGTGAGTATTTAGAGATAAATATGTAATTCATGTTAAAAGTTGAATTGCGATTCATCCTCTAATTAACCTACGTTAATGAAAGTAGCCTCTAGCCCGCTGAAAAACACTTCACATTTAAGTTCCCATAATTCAGCTTCAGCAAAGTAACTCCTTTGTGTCTATTCCAAAGGAAGCAGGTATCATCCAGAGCTATTCCAAACATGGTAGTAAAAGGCGTAGCCATGTTTTATGGAGTCCAGGGCTACTGATCACAATGATCGCCTGTAACAAATAACGAACTTTGAAAATACCAAAACTCTTTATGGAATTTCCTTTCTTCTGGCCCAAAAATTTTAAAATTTATTGAAGACAGGAAATCAAAAATCTTTTATTTAAATATTCATTGTGCCGCCCCTTGGACTCTGTCGCCTTAGGCGGCAGCATCACTCGCAACTTCTACCTACGCCACTGCCAAGTTTTAGACATTTCCTTGCCCAGTCACCACTCTAAGAAGCGCAAAGTCAACAATGCCATTCATTCTAGACCGCTACACTGCGATGTGTGGATTAGCTGCAAGTTACTACAGCTCTCTCACAATCATTTATTGCATATCATATAGAAGATTTCTCATAGCTGGTCCAGATGTGGTGACTAAAAGAGGAACTGCTACACCGACCTACAATCGAACTGCGGCACTTTCACACCCAGCCTCATTACTGGCAGAGCTCCCCAGGTCTACACAAAAATTTCTGACCCTGCTTGCGGAAATTTGACTCGGAAATTACCGAGATATTTCGATCCTTATTTCTGGATATTCGTAACGAAACAACGGAAATTGGTTACGTTACGTTATGTTACGTTGTGTAAGATATTGGCGGGTAGATCAAGGCCAAGTTCTCTGTCTTCGCCAGTCTTCACATCGTTAGAAGGTGGTGCTGAGGACAGCTTCACTCCTTATACAATTCTATAAATGATTGTATGCTTATTTATTCTGCTACACTTGAAATACAGTTACCTAGCTTATTCCCACTACTCAAATTTTGTACTTTATCAGTACACTTCAACTACTTTATTTCAACAGTACTGTCGATTTACATTTCATTATTCCATTGTTTGGCATAATAACAAAATTATAAACTTGTATTTTAATTGCAAAGAAGTGGCCTCTACTTCAGTTCTTCCTTTTTGTATAATTGTAGTACTACCCGATGATGGCCACAATTACCGGCCAAAACATGTCGTAGTGTATGACGAATAAATGGATATGCATTCTTTTAGAGTGTCGCATTATTCGGAGAATCAATAAGCCGACATTGATTAAACAAATACAGCGGGATAATGACACCAAATCTATTATAACCAAGGAAACTAATGGTCAAATCTTTGTTGAAATTCAGGTCCAAGGTTTGCAGAGCGGTTAGGTTTCCTAACGATCAGAAACTGAAACAGACTAGCAACATTCGGGATGGTATGTATTATAATCACCACCACCTCTCTGTAACGTTTATAGCGTAATACATTTGCACAGGTTAATTCCGGGGCGATCAACCCGTAGCTTGCGGCAACATGTTGCAAGCGACACAGTTTTTACGTTGCCCGCGGAGATACGTGAAATGACATAAGGTTTTATAACCCCTTTCCTGGCAAAGCCGAGATAAAGCGCCGAATCAATTTTGAAGCCTTATGAACTGTTTACATATGGAGACATTATATACCTTACCAAGCCTTTGTGTAAAATCTGCTAAAAATGGCGACATCCCAGCCTAGGATGCTGCATTTTTTAAAAACCTTTTCATTGGTATAAATATATGCTATTGCACAGGATGGATGAATACAGCAGCAAATTTACACATAAAATATTGCGTGTACTTACTCAGGCTTCATTCGGTTTATTGAATATCATGTTGCCTGCGTGCAGACCAATTTCTGTTCAAGTTGCCAGCACCATACCAAAGGTCGAGCAGGCCTTCGCTGAGACAAGTATTATTGCAGTAGAGTAAGACATTCCAGGTACCCTCTTCCCCTTTCGATGCCGCGCGTGAGGGCAGCTGGTGACATAAATACATTTAGGGAAGTTCCTAGGGAATGGGTCCCGCTTAAATAAGCTAAATTGCATTCGGTGATGGCGGCACGGTAGATGTTATCCTCAACGAATACCACCAGTGTGCTCAGCAGCAGGTTGCTTTGCATGTGCCACTATCCATACCAGCTCTTAAGGCGATACCACAGTATTGCTTAGCAAGGTTAGAGTCTGGCTCGGGAATTTCACTGTCCGCATACCTTACCTATTCTTCGTGTAATTCTCACAACAGACGATGACTGTTTGCTTATGCGACATTCGTTACTTGGTTTTTCTAACAAACCGGCAACGCGAATATAAATCCTTACCTACTGACTCTAGTCTTCGTAGGTTAAACTCTATACTTAGTAATTTCCTTACAGTTCTTCTTAACTCCACTATATGTAGAGCAGCATTTGCAGCAAAATACGTATCAACATTCCCTCACAGAACTCACTCATTAAACTTCGCAAAAGATGAAATATTTCCATGTAGGCCTACAACTTTCGCGTCAAGACGTACAGAAAGACAAAAATTTCAAAAAAATTAAATTCTCGAATGTTTTCTGCGGCCTTGATTAGTATCAAACGCGTTAAATTTTCTTTTGTATAATTGTCTCAAAAAAAAGTTCAGAATTAAGGAAAAATATTAAATTACGCATGATTCCAGGCTTCCGCTGCCGTGTAAATGAGAAAACGCTACCTGACAACACACTTCACAAAAAAGAGAGATGCATCCATGCTCCCGACAGGATTCGCGCCCGCAATCCCAGCAAGCGAGCGGCTGTAAACTTAAGCCATAATCCTAAATTAATGCGAGGAAAGTGAGCTTTTTCTTTATAAATTCCTCGAAGGAATTCTCACCCCGGTAAACAGGCTGATTCAGAGGGTCACCTGCGATGTATGCAGGAATGTATGCATCGCTTTCTGTAAAGTGTGTACTATTGTCCTATACTTGCCGATATCGGGATGGCCGGCGAAATTTTGGTAAAACACAGTAACATGCAATAATTCCGTGAAAATATGCTCAGCGGTTGTGGATTTGTTGCGTGAGGAAAAACATAGGTTGAATCAGCAGGCATATTTTGCAAATTTTTCATACCTACACCACACCTAGGCCAAAAACATATCATTTATTATAACATTACTGTTGGCACTTCGCACTTCGCAGTTTTCTAGCACTTTTTACTCTGTGTCAGTGGTCTCTATCCCATTCAGTAAAGTTAATGTAATGATGGATTACCCATGTTCGAAGCCTAGCCTCCACAATGCTATAAATAACTGTGCCTCTGAATCCTGTCAATAATGGAAAAACAGACAAACTGTTGCGGAATATATCAATGACAAATTAAATTGCTGGAAACAAAAGAAACGTGGCGGATACGATACTGCCAGGCAGAAGGAGCAAAGATATGAAACGTCACATGTTCTGAATGTTTGTGTCCATTTCCTAGACTTGTGACATGTCATGTAATTCTGCTGGGTATTGTGTGCTATATATCATAACACGACTAACCACGAATACACCTAATACAGTCACCAACTAAAACCATTTATCACAAGTATCATGTACTGCCGTATAAACGGTGTACTTGGGATAAGGGGCTTCAAAATATTTCCTGTCGAAGCCCCATGTTATGTTAAAGCTCACGAAATATAATAATGAATTTTACTGACGCGGAAACAATTCTTATATGCCAAACATTTCACCAGTATAAGCCGACATTTGTAATGACTCTTGACAAAGCGATGCGTGAATCATTTACACACCTAGCATAAATAATACATGCGTTCGGAAAATTGAGAAAAGCGATTATTAGCTTCGTCATGTCCGTCTGTCTATCTGCCCGTAAGTCCTTCCGTCTGTCTACATGAAACAGCTCGGGTCCCACTGGTCGGATTTTCATGAAATTTTATATTTCACTATTTTTCGAAAATATGTCCAGAAAATTCAAGTATTATTAAAACCTGCCACGAATAAAGGGTACTTTACACGAAGACCTATGTACATTTATAATATCTTACTGAATTTTTCTTAGAATGAGAAATGTTTCGGGTAAAAGTTTTAGAAAAAACCGAAACACATTTTATATTCGATAATTTATTAAAGATTAAAATTCAAAGAGCACTTTCTGCCAAAACATGCTAGTCAGGTAAGTTTCTTTGCTTTAAAAGGTAACCTGTGGAGGTATAATATTAAATGCCTGCTAGACCACTTTCTGTTGTAATACTTTCAAAACTGCAATTTTGGGAGAAAAAGGTTTTCTGTGTTTTAACAAATTTCTCAGATCACTGACAGCCGTATTTTCCTAAACGTTACAGTGATTTAAGTCTTTAAGAACTGCAGTAACTACACCTGCTACCTACTTTAACAGTCAAAAACTCTGCATCGTAAGCGTTTAACAGAAAAGTGCCACCATAATTTTTTTTATGAATAGAGCATGCTCCAAAATATATTCATAAAATTTGAAATAGAAAGAAAAATTTTTTTTCTGGATACTTTTTTGAAGTGAAAATATTGAATGATTTACATCCGGCATAACGTTAAAGGAAAGTACATCATTCTGCTATTTTCTCCCTTATTATTCTCAGCACTAGCAGAAAACACACTTTGTGATCAATGTGTTTGGTGAACAAAGTACCTCTAAATTAATGACTGTGTACAAGCACATATTTATTTACAAGTTATTTGGAGTTGGGATACACAACATAATACAAGTGACTATAATACAGTGTGTCCCACTCGCTACCGAACCCGGAATTTCTTTAATAATTCTAACACCAATGAAGACATTGCAACGAAATTTGAACAGAAGTACGTTCGTTGTGTGAGAAATGAAGAGGAATGTGTCTGTAGTCCGCTTCAAATTTTGTTGCAATATCCTCATTAGTGGTAAAATTATTAAAGAAATGCCGAGTTCGGAAGCGAGTGTGACACCCTGTATAAGTGACTATGAGATGGAAGCCTGAGCTTCCATCCTCGGCAGAGGAGTGAATTTTTCTTTTCGTCAACAAACTAGTAATAGCTCTGTGGCCCGTTCGAATTTTTATCCTATATTTGTATCCATTTTCGCCTCGCTGTATGTCTCTATTTACAATGACATTACCCAGTAAATGTACAGACACATTTACAATTTATCACCATATGCAATTCTGAACACTGAGAGGCAAACGTGTCATTATCATATAGAACCGAAGTTTTCGTTGCAAAATATTGAAATATATGACAGTAAAATGAAATTAGGCATTTCTTTAAGCCCGCTTACCACAGAACATCAAGATATCAAAGTATGAATCACTGATGTTACATCTCAGTAATTTTACATCCATATGCATGCTACTGACGGCAGAGAATTAGGCGTAAAAATTGAAACGTGTGTTGACATCTAGTGGTATCATATCCATAAGAACTTCTCTGGAACTTACTAGCGAGCACAAACGCACGCATACATATTATAACCCTGTCATCTGCACATACGGTTTAAGACAGGGCGGAAGGTTGCACGCAACACTAAACTTGAGAATACGCACTATATATATGGACTTTTCGCTACTTCTCCGTGAGGTGTGCCAGGCGATCAGCACATTTCAGAGAAATTTGCTGCTTTCCTTTTCAAAACAGATTGGAGACTGAAGTAGCAGGTTTTTCCGAAACCTAAGTAAACTTCGTAGAGACAACATGGCGAAACGTTCCAGGAAATTTCAGTCTTTGTATCCACGTAAATGAAGTTTTTATTTACTAAATTGGTACAAGTTGGAAAGATTAACGTTTATTTCTCATTCGCATTATATTACATGTACAGCCTGAAACACTAAATACGAATAAGATACTCTCCAAAGCAAGATCATCAGCCTTCAACAGCCTTCCTGTTTACCTGCCAAAAATTACTGCCTTATTTCGACCCAAAACCTTACATGACATGGTATTTAAATATTTAATAGATAACTCCGTTATATTCTTAGTCACTTATACAGGGTGGCGCGGAGCCGACTGACACATTTCAAATTTGAATTTTGCGCCAGCTCGGTAGCGTGTCGTGGTTGTGGGAAGAGAAACGGTAGAGGAGAGGGCGCCATTTCATATGGTCAGTGGCAATGGAGCGTCGGAACGTGCAACAACGTGTTACCTGTGTTCGTAGTTTCGGCGACATCGCTTGACCTGCTCGGTCGCCCCAACTTACTCTAACAGATTTTTCCCTGTGGAGGTTCCTGAAAGACCGTGTGTTCCGGAGACGTATCATGACTATTCGAGAATTCAAACAAGCCATTGTTGACGAAGTTACGGCTATTGATGAGGACCTACGGAGGCGCGTGTACGGCAACTTCCAGACACGCTTGCAACAATGCATTGATATAAACAGAAGCCATCTGCCTGATGTTCAGAAAATACGCTTGTAATCTGTGGGTAATAAATAGCATACTTGGATGCATTTATAGACAGTTTTGCTTATTTTTCCCTGTTTCCATCTATTATCTATGGCCATTTAAAATGTGTCAGTCGGCTCCGCGCCACCCTGTATTACAGTGGAGCAATTTTCTTTCAAACCTTTTTCATTTACTGACATTCCCTTCAAGCACTGTTAGGACTAAATCTTTTTATATTTTTATTAATTTTTGTTTAATTTAACTACGCTTTATTTACTAATATTTCGGCATAACGTTTCAAAATTTAGAATTATTAGTGAATAAGAAATTTGAAAGAATAGAGAATGAAGCCACCGTATTCTATTTCAATTTACTACTCCAACTATTGTCTGAAGGAAAATTATGAGTCGCAAAAGAAGGTTTCCGAACTGCGATAGAATCTGAAGGTGGAGGGTTATTTCCTTGACCAAGATATTCTGTCCCTCCTAGCACATAAATTTATTTAAGAGTTTATTTAAAAGTGCTTCGTTAGGTGGGAGCACAATTTACATACAGCGTTTAATTGGAGTATGATTGCCTGGGATGAAATTGGAAAAGATATGGACGAATAGATCTAGGCTATTTAACGATGCTATATATTCTGCAGCGGTTGTTTGTCGTCGATAAATTGTGAGGAAATAAGTGATTACGGCAAATTTGAGGTAAAATTGACCTAATTCAACTTCTTATAAATGCAAAGAAATAAAACGATGTTCGATTGAAAGCAATTGGGGTAAAGTCGAAGTCATGACTTGTTCCCAGAACTTTTTCTCATGATACTGCATTGTGTTTTCTTACTTATTGTCGATGTGTGTCTGTGTGTGTGTATCCACATATCAGATGTGCACATATACATGTTTCTCACACGCGCAAACGTTTAGGGCTACAATATGTTGCATTTCCTGCTTCTTGTAAAATGAGTTGTTAAATTTTAGCGACCTACCATCTGCTACACAAAATATAAGGAGAATAAGTGCAGCAATATCGACATATATTGCCCCATTGTTTGACCAAGGGATGTAATATTTTACTCGCCATTTAGTATCCATGACAACTCATATTAGGACTTAAGGTTTTGTCTCCTTTTATTCTGTGTTATATTGTGCTGCCCACTATTCCTTTTCTGGATCCTTGGCTATATTCTGAGAACATCCCATTCAAACCCAGTGGCATTATTCCACATGGATTCTTTTCATAGATCTCAACATTGTTCCCTCTTCGTCTGCACCCCTTCAACATCCCTTTTCTCGCCAAAAATTTCAAGATTCGTCTTGCTGACGATGCTAAATGTTTCTCTTGAAGGACAAGATAGATCTCTTAAACCATGGCCCAAGCGCTAGTGACATGAATCCTCTACTTTGGAAGAAAATCTGCAGTAGGATTGCCAGTTTCATTAAACAGCATAATTAGATGCTTTGAAACACCTTATTAACCGGAGGAGCTTAGGCGGTACACAACCTAGACCAGGAGCCTGACGAAGAGGATTTCATCAACGTCACCGCTCTCAGACGAACTGCTTGGAAACCTCGGCCACCGAGTATGGGTAGGAGGAATTTTCATATGGAGGCAAAATGCCTCATCCGTGAAGTCTGCCAGTTTCCTCCATACAGGGTCAAAGTTCAAAATGTGAGGAATTGTATTTCCATTCCTATTGTTTCGCCATTGCTTAGTTCTAAATTAAACACGGGAGAGATTTGACTTTACCGTTTCTGCAACACCGTTAACTGAAGATTCAGAAGATAGTTGTTTCGACACCTGTACAAGATTTGGAGCAGGTTGATGAGGCGCTTAGAACGTACTCTTTTCAAACCCGAATCTGTTACTTTGAGATGTGTCTTGATTCACTTAATTAATCCAAGTTATAAATTAATCCACATTACTGCCACGATAGCAACCGTAATTAACAAGCAGCTATATTCTCCCATATTATAAATGTGATGGTTTTTACTGATATTGTGTTTATAACAACTTTGGTTACATTTCAATGGGTAGAGGGAATGCCTTAATATCGCGTACAAAGGCATGCCCATTTACAAGCTCTAAGGGCATGCAGGAGATGAGAGCGTCAGCTCTTTCTCAACCTCGGCTGCAGATGGGGGGTGAATAGCCAGGTTCACGCCCCGGCCTCCTTGTAACCGAAGAAAGAGCGCCCCCGTACCCATTTAACAAGAAGCTGGATGGGAGTGAATCAGGGTTTTGAAAAAGCGAGAAATTTCTCGTCCCTGCCGACAATCAAAGACGTTCTGTTGTCCGTCAAACCTTAGCCTAGTCACCTTACCGCCACCGTCAACCCAGCTTCTGTTCCTCAAAAGGTTCGAAGTTACGGAGGAATGGAACTGCATCGGGAACCACAAGAACAAGCGAATGTTAGCGCCCGTCTCTGCATATATCACAAGGAAAGTAGCTACAGTGATTCTGACCTCATTCCGACCAACTGAGGGCTGTCCCTGTAACAGCAAATTTATGATCTAAAGATGCCGTCGTAATCCCACTGTGTGTACTACTCTATATATTGGTGTGTACTTGTGTTTACTGTAGCCGAATCAGCCTCTAAAAGAAATGAGTAGCAGAAATATTTCCTGGGGGATAAACGTGGCCGGCACATAAGGCTGACAACTTTACCACCTTCATGGTACGATTGTCTCGAAATTTGAGAGCTTCAACCTCCTGGAAACCTCTGGGCCTCTCCAGGTCTTACAAGGTTTACTGTACCCTAACTAAAGCCGAAGTATCAACACTACGTCAGAATTTTAAAATGGAGTTTTTTACTTTAATTTAGAGCCATATTACCGGTATAGACTTCATTGTTATCTGCCGCAAGAAACATAACAAGCAATCTCAAATTATAGGCATTAAATTTAAATGTTCCAGTACTTTTATGGAACTAGATATATTGAAATAAATCCAATGTAGGCACCTGTACTCACTGACGTATCTTGCCGAACCGTACACCAACATTCCAATTTATACACGAATGACGATCTCCCTGTGCACAGCATCTGCTTGTAAACAACTCGATTTCGGAGTTTCATCAATTTTATAAAATTAATTGATTTGTTGCTTCTGATCAGAGTGCATTTCGCTGCAATGTTGCAGCTGACACAGCAATTTGTTTTGGCTGCTGTGAAACCAGTACAGGCAGGTGGAAACAAAATCGCACCTCGCGCCCAACCAGGGTTCTGTAATATCATGGTTTTCAACTCACTGACTTCTAAACATTTGGATTACGTTGCAATCATAACACAGCAGCTTGCCTTTGACGTTCACAGTTCTGTTAGATATAATTATTACACGCGATATGTACGGCACTGTCTCTATCCCATTCTTCAGGTTATCACATAATTGTACGATATTACAGATACTTCACTTAGCAGGCACATTTTGGCGCCGACGTTCAACACAAATTTTGACTGAAGCCTTCCTTCAGTGTTTTACGAAATGAGTGAAAGGCCTAAAGGTGGAAGACCAGTTCTTATCATGTGTTCATTTTTGGCAAAAATCGCATAGAAACGCGAAAATGGCTCCTACGTATTAACAGATTTAATCCCGCGATTCAAATGTTTGTGATATCCGAGAGGGGGCGTGGCTTGTTTTACAAATTTGTAGCTTCGTGTAAAAGCTCGTAAATGAGTCAGTAATCCGTCTCGAATGATGACATTTTATTTCGCAGGTAGACGTCCAAGTGTCCATTTGAGGTAATGTTGCGGCTGAAAACCAGTCTCAAGTCCGGTGCTAATTATATACACATGTATAAATAAGTAAATAAATACATAATATTTGATACCATTGGCCGAACGGTCTAAGGCGTGGGTCTAAGGCCGCTCGTTTGTTGGAATTGCAGGTTCTAATTCCGAAGGAAGCATGAATGCCACTTTTTTGTGAGTGATGTTTGTTGTCAAGTAAACGTCTTTCCGACGGGCTGATCCCTTTTCCAGAAGATTCCTACCGATTATGTGTGTGTGTGTGTGTGTCATTGGGCGTTATTAGGTGCAGCAATAACCCTGTACACCTACAATGAATAAGTAGAAAAGTTACAATATGACAGAACTAAAGAAAGAGACAAAAAAAGTAAATAAATAATTCTAATTAATCGCATGAGGGTAACGGTTTAACCAGGGAAAGCTGTAGTCTTTTATCGCGAGCTGAGCTATGCCTAGACATGTCGCATTGACACTTGGTACATGTAATAAAATTTTACTTCGGTCTGTTGGTTTGGCACTTGCATCACTAAACACACTGGTGTAGCCACCTTGTGCTTATGCCTGCGGAGTCTGTGACATTGATTTTACCAACGTTGTGTGTTCCGGGAGTTGGCTATTTGTGACCACTCTCCTCCTGCTACTATCTTGAACGTGTCTTCGGTGGTCCAGTTCTCCTTATGCCTAATCTTACATCCCACATTGATGTTGCTTGGGCCCGTCTGCATTGATCCATTCCTGCTACATGGCCTCTCCAATTCCACTTGATACTGTGAGCCACTGCCACCGTGTCCTTCATGTCTGCTGTCTTCCTTCTTTCAGCATTCGTCACTCTGTCGCTCCTTACAACTTGCAGTTTTGCAGCTTTCTCCGCTCCATCTTCTGCTAACAAGACTGGAGCGTCTTTTTTCCTCGCCTTAAGTGAAGATGTTTGGGCGTCGCGTAGCAGAACCGGGAATACGCCCAATTCCATGACATTTCTTTCTACCTTTAATTTTTTTCATTTTTCGGCCTAGACATTTAACTTTTTCCAAGCCATTCCTTATCTCATTTTGATTGTGTTCCCATGTTATCCCGGATTCGTATCCATTGTCCAACCTACGTGTTTTCTGGAACATGCTCAAAAGCTTCTGCGTTCAGTTTAATTTCCATTTCAGCGCCGTTTGTCTTTACCTTGGTATCCTTTGTACTGACTTTTAGTTCAGCATATGTGTTCAATTCTGTTAATTCGTTCACCATTTCTTATAGTTCTCAATTAGATCTGGCAAGAAAGACTACGTCGGCCCCGAATCTTATTGGTCAGTTTTTGCAGTTGATATTAAGGACGTGTATGCTGTTCCAGTTGCGTCTTTTCAATATATATTGCAGTACACAATAAACAGTTCTGGTGATATTTGATTAGACAATTTTACTCCTATTTCCAGTGTAAATTTCTCTCATTCAGGGCCAATATTTATTTTTTCGTGGCTGTGGCTGTACATAATCCTCATTATTCTGAAGTATTTGTCTTGAGTACCTTTGTTCCGCAGTGCCTGTAGAACAGACTCCTGTTCCGTAGAGTCAAAAATTTTGTTGTCAATGAAGGCCATGTAAAGTTTAAAATTCAACACTTCGGCCTTTTTCGTCACTTGGTGTATGGGAGTACGTATTCGGTAGTAATAAATAAGCAGTGGAAAACTGCTTGTTGTGCTGGTTGATTCCCATCAGGTATTTGACAGAGTATTCTTTTCAGGACTTTCGACGAGAGCTTGTATACATTTGGCAGCAGGATGATGGCGCTCCACTTCCAATGAAGTGGCATTTCCTCTTCTTCCAGAACGGTGTTGAAAGCATTTGTGTTTAGGTATTTCGTGTTGAGAACATGCCGAAAAACACGACATACCTGCCATGCTTTCATTTTGTAAATTAAAAAAAAAATCAAATTTAAAATGAGTATTATCCAAATTAAGGTAAACTACAGACAGTGGAAAGGGGATTCAGGAAAACACGTACAAAACATAATACAAATATGCAAGAATGAAGATAAGAGGGATAGATATATGGACAGAATATCAGCGAGAATCATCGGTGATAGCCAAGCATATAAACAGATCCCCTGCATTATCAGCTGTCATACGAAGCAACAGATGATTCCCGTTCTTCTTTATACGGCTGCTGTGTCCAGACTACGAGAAAACTGTAATGTGTTTTGGTAACGTATCTCTCATTGCTTGCCATTGACTGACCGATAATATATTTTTATCCTTTCTGATTTTGTTTTTGAGGTTTTACGACACATAAAAACTTCCCTGATGATAGGGACTTCATTATTAGTTCCATTAATAGAAAAAGTATAAAATCTTTTCAAAGCACTTTCATCGCCCTCTGGTCAGTTAATGGGGAGTTTATGAAGCAAAAGTAGCATCATGGCCACAATACACAAGTAGACAAGTTTTCTCCAAATTCGTGTATCTGTGTTTGCATTCAAAGGTTACAACAAACTATAAGCTACAGCACACATGCCACAGGACAGTAACAGCTCCATCGCAGTAGACCTCTCTCTCTCTCTTAAGAAAGCATGTATGCTTTCATGGCTGACAACCCAAATTCTTTTAATGCACTTAGTTCTCGTATTAAATTTCGGTCCTTTTAGCAAATTAACCAAATTAACTGCCTGATTTCTGTAAATGATAATTCTGTGAAAAAGATTGAATTGATAATTACGAATATTTGCTTCTTATCGACCTATACTAACCACACTCAAACAGCCTTAACCGCTCAGTTACTGAATTAGCTAACAAGATGGCGGACCACCTTAGTTCGATTTCCTATAAGAATAAAGAGGTGTTTGTAAACCTCTACTTCTACATCAGATCGGGGACCAACTCAGATACTAGCGATTTTTTGTAAGAGGTTAAGAATTCTGGAGCGTGAAATCAATATTTCATGTCCAATAACTGCCAAGTCCAGGAAGCACTGCATTTCCACTTCCTTGCATACGTATTTAAAATGTGATCCCTCAACTGAAGAATTGCTTTACCATTGCACTACAGTGCTCGCCATAAGTTTACGTGTAGACGTTCCTACAAAGAACGCGGTAGTTATGTTCCTGTTAATTATACAAATTTTTTTAAGCATTATACATACCGCACACTTCCAGAGAACACGTATTTAACAAAACACTAAAACTAAAAGTATAACACATGATTCCTACACAACCTCTACCATTTGCAGACGTCGACTACGTTTTGCCTAAGCCTACCCGGTGTTTCATGGCGGATCCCTTCCACAGCAGGTGCTAATAATTCTGTTAATTCTTCAATGTTGTCTGCTTGCTAGCGGGTATCCGCTAGCAAGCAGACAGCAGTATCTGTTTGGCAAATGCATGTTGCTGTATGTACAGTCTTGAACTCCTGATGATGGACGGAAACACCGTCTGAGACATGTAGAGTGTCATTCCAAAATAAAATACATTTGATACAATGGTGCATCTTGTTGGTTTTACTATAGAAATAATGTTAAATAACTATAATTAACTTGCTGCTTTCTATTTTTTTTCAACAGCAGTAATGTCATGAATCTTCTATCTGAAATCTTAACGCTTTTTCTAAACTCTGACGTCGCAATTTTAGCTAAGCTGAAACGTAGCACGGAACAAGCACAACTGCATGACATCCCGATCACGGGTCCGTCAATTATTTGCAGCGTAATATAAAGGGGGACAAAACCGATATCTTGTATGTAATTAGATTACTTCTCATTTCATATCTCTTCTTAAAATATTCTGAAAACTGATGACACAGACTTTAAGGAGGAAAATTTTACCTTCGTTTCTTACCAAAAGTGTCTAATTGAAATGTACTTTATACTGATAATGTTATGCCTATTCATTCGGGAGGATTTCTATGCGCATCTGTCTAAGAGGTGTCAGAAGTTTCTCGCCGCTTTCGTCTCTCCATAAAGGCAATTTTTAGTACGAAGAGAGAGAGAGAGTGGGAATAATAGTATCTTTGCATATACTCGTACTTCCCAATTTTATCAGTCATAAATATCTTAGTATTCAATTGCATGAGATTACTACACACGTTCATAAGTTTTTGTTAGATAAGAAATATTTTGCTTAAAATTGTAAATATTATCTAAATTGTTCTGGTTTTTAGGATTTCCCAGCGGTGCAGTCGAGGTCTCCATTGTTCTAAAATGTAGCGCCACGTCACATCCCAGAATAATTGAGCCCATAGCTTGTTTAAATTTGTTCGGAATTCTTAAGTTTTCGTAAAAGGTCACTTTCTGTCTCTGGGTATTTAAAGCTGAGACACAGTAGAACCAACAAAGTAAAAAGCTGTCTTTAAATAAACAAGGAACACACAATATAATATTCTCAGTTTATTAGTGCGTGTGTAATGCAGTCATATCGTGGACGCCGTATGATTGTAGCGCGTCTCCACGAGAAAACTAAGAATTTTTCACACCCTTATATGTTAATTTTTTCCGTCCGACTGGGTACATGCTGGGAAAACACCGAATCCTTGCATATATTTCTTAAATCAACTTCCACTGTTGTACTTGATTGTTGCTATACAACCAGTAAGCTGACAGACGGTCTTTACAGAAACGTGCATCATAACAGTAAGTCTGATCACGGCAGGCACACCACGGTCACCGTCAGGAAGCAGTAGAGTTGCTCGCAGCCTACCAAAGAAAAATGAATTCTGCGTCACAGACCTCCCACAGTAATGTGATCCTATCAAACTACTTCATTCAAGATGCAGCAAGGAAGTAAACTGATGGCTGCTGTGACAGAGAGACAGAGGACAGTGAGAGACTGGGTAAGATGTACGAAGAGCTTTTGTGACCTCACAAGAGAAGCTCACATTTCGGAATTATCTGAGATAAAAACCTGCAAAAGTTTTAATTTGAGTGCGCTGTTCGGACATTTAGAGTTGAAACTTTAAAAAATTCACTTACTAATTGTGACTAATCTGTACCAATCGCAACCATTATTGTATTTATTATCCTGTATTTCCTTTTCTCTCTCTCATTTCCGGAAGAATCTCAATTTCTTCCATTTTTTTTTAATAATAACCATTTTCATTTTTCCATTTAACTGGCATCTAAGGAGTTTAATCGAGTGAAGTGTACGGTTTTCAACCGAAGAAATTCGAAAAGTGGGATAGTAAAGAAATATTTTTGGATTTAAATAAATTTAAAATAAAAATCGTAACAACGCATTACATCAATTAACCAATTAACATTTACGATGGAAAATTAACACGTGGTTAGTAAAGCAACATTCATAATGACGCCGGGTTGTCGATGAAAGATTTCGCTTTAAAAATTTCCTTGAATTTCTTTCTCTAATGTGACGTCACAAATTGCGTCAAACTAATATTTCAAGGCTAAAAATATGAAAATACACATATATGATGCCATATACAGGGTGTTTCACGACTTTAGGGCATAACTGCAGGAGGTGATTTACTAGGTCTTCGTGATCAAAAAAGTTCATATAAACATGTGTCCGCGTTTGGACGGTTACGGAGTTATGACCGTTTGAAACTCAGAATAGAAGGTAACGATTACTGACAATAAACGGAACAAAATAATGAACCAGCATAATACATGATACATTTAAAGTACGAATGTAAA
>Ga0123354_10007797_pt1 | contig 16203 bp, 7 predicted proteins | sample TergutLab28metaG_2_FD_97872 | JGI IMG/M metagenome (GOLD analysis project Ga0123354, IMG submission 97872) | Labiotermes labralis P4 segment gut microbial communities from Petit-Saut dam, French Guiana - Lab288 P4 | ecosystem: Host-associated > Arthropoda: Insects > Digestive system > Gut ...
AATAATCGGCCAAAAATAAAAAAAAATACTCTCGTCGTTTAAAAAAAAAAAAAAAAAAAAAATTTTTAGGAAAAAAAGGTGACGTCTGCGTTAATTATTGAAATTTAAAAAGAGAGGGGGGGGGGGGGGGGGAGCAGCATCTCCCCTTCACGCTATTTCTGCAACAAAAAAAACCCCCACTAAAAATATTACAACATTGGTTTTTGGAGGGAAGCATTTAATTATTCGCAAATTTTCGTTTTTCAAGGTCTTGGGACCTAGGCCCCACAAAAAGCGTGGGATCGGCGTATACATTTCACTATGATATACACACAATATCAACAATAGCTTGGCAAGTTTACAGATAGGCATTAAAAATATTACGAGCACCGCAAGAATTGAAGAACTATTAATGTCAATCCTAACCGTCACAAACGTGAGGTCAAACTCACCCTTTCATGGCCGGCGGCAGGATATTATCACCCAAATTTACTACAAGCACTGTTTCTACCACCCACAAACTCTACAATACCTCAGGATCAAATACAGAATAACCAACAATTACTAAAAACAGAAAACTGCTCTGCAACACACATTATTCGTTAACTGCAACTTGTTAGGTTAAGTTTACACACACCACAATTACAATTATTCTGGAACAAGAAAACCCATCAGTTACGTATCATATAATGTGTTTTTGGATACTATACGTACTGACATAACAACATACATACATCGTGAGGCCATTCTTCTCACTTCTGCATTAATTACAAAATAATTAGTTTAAAATATAAACCTTCATCAAACGCAGAGTTACGAGATCACCATCACGGATCACTATGTTACCACGCTCTAAAAACAAAACATCTCCCATCACGAATATTTCCAGTCGAAAAAGATATTTTACTCAGATAAAAACGACGAAAGTGTATGTAGGCCTCATAATATCAACGTTAATACAAACATGTCCTAAAAGAGATCGAAATCAGAAAAAGGAATGTTTAATAATACTGCTCTTCAACGTGCATATATCAAAATGGGTCGATTATTTCCGAAGAATCTTGTAAAGAATTTAAAATAGAGACGCACATTTCAACTGCGCCGCCATTATCATTGATCCTCCTACGACGAAAATCAGCTGTGAAATTGACGACAATACAACTGTACATCTTTGGATTGGATGTGAACCCATGCTTCTCAACAAAATTTCCCTGCAGCCCGACTGTTACCAACTGTTTTGGCAGCTTGCGGATCAGTGTGCAAAGCACTAGGTACGGGGTTGTGTTGGATGTATTCAGTTTAGCACAGGATCATGAACCTAGTTCACGCAAGGGACCACTGTAACGGACCAAAACGACATACTTTTTGGTTCAAATACTGTTGTTTTATTTTTGTTCATTTTATTACTACTATTAAAATCGTGAAACAATCAGCAGATAATATTTTGTTACAACCTCCCCAAAAAATATTCTCTGGCGGCTCCAGACGTAGTCGCGCACAAAGGTGTTCACTTCTAACAGAAAAATATATTACATCGTAGTTTCAAAATAACCTGAATACAACAGTAGCTTTTACATGGTGGTTGGTTATTTATATAAATGCGAGTCAGTAGCATTAGTCACACAACAGAACCTCAATAACGAAGCAAAACATGGAGTTAAAAGATTAATATCCCTAAATAGTCCTTTACTTCTCTTTGTGATTTAAATTACAGTTCACAGAACACAAAATTCCAGGATCACTAACGCCCAGCTCATTTTAACATTATGCCCCCAATCCACTATGTGATTCTGTGGCAAAAATCTGTACAGTAATTGTGATATTCGTTAAACTTTACGAAGACAACATTTTAGTGTGGCCACAATGTCTTGTTACTTCCCTCCCCTGAAACATTTACAATCTTGCTACAAGTTATTCCCCATAGAAGTGCAGTGATCTTATTACACTTTGTACAACATGACACAAACCTTTAGAGTGCTGTATCATTCTCATGACACAGAATAATTCTGCACTATGTTCTGTGGGACATTGTCTGCAGCATTTGTAGTTGACAAGTTTAAAAGTTGTCTCACTGCTTGCTGAAGGTCTTCAGCAGTTTGTATGCAGATGTGCAACAGTCTCCTTTAGGAAGCCCAAAAGGGAATGGTCAAAGAGTGACAGGTCTGGGGTTTGAAGTGGTCAGTCAAGTGGAGCAGGCACCAGTGACACATGGCCAATCCAACGTTCCCAGAATACCTTACTAACATATCCTGTCCGCACTTCAGATCCATGTCTGTTAGCTCCTGAATGAACAATGGGTGACAGTGGTACAATTTTTAGTCAACATTTACATGCTTTTGCATTGTATAACATGGTATTCCAAGCTTAATCATTTAGGGATCAACTTTTGTGGTGATATTGCAACAGATTCCTCAAACAATTGGCACTGTGAACCTCTGACTGATGGCCTTCCAGTTCTTGGCTTAACTTTTATGTTGCCTGTTGCAAAGAGTTTCTGCTTGTATCACAGAAATGTTTGTTTTGGAAGAGCTTCTTGGCCATATTGTTGTTGCAAATCATTAATATACCTGGTTCATTGTCTTCTCTGTTTGTGGATGTTCAATGATCCAGGCACTGACAATAATTTCTTGTTCAGTGTAACTACTCATGGTTTCATTCACCTAATCTGGAGAGGATAACAAAATTAGACATTGTTTACATTTCTGCAAGAGTAACAAGATATTTTGGCCCTCCTGTACATCATGAAGAGTAAGTTTGCTATGTCATGTCAACAGAATGATAAATGTAGGTTACATGACAAAGGTTTATGGACTTTTCGCCTGCTCCACTGCATCCCATCTCAGCGATCATGAAAACCCAGAAACTCTTACAGACTGCTTACTTTTGGTCATCAAATGCTGATGAAATTACTTGATAAGTTGTTTGAAACAATATAATGAAATAAAAAATTTGTTTTTTTATTGCAGTGAAGATGAACAACCCTTGCACAATTTCTAATCTACTGACTTCCCAGATGTTTCACTGTGTCTTCAGTGAGGAAGAAACATGTCAGAAGGACAATACAGAGCCTTTTAAATTACTGATCATTTGGTGTCATGCAAAATTTTTTAATGTCCAACACAATGTGACGAGAGTGTCAGCAAAGACCAATAAAGGGCATACATCCATTTCAGTTATAAAACATGTGTTATGTAATGTAAACCAACAAAATGAATACTTTTAAAATTAATGTTTTAATTCAATTTTTCATGTGTTCTACATGTTTCGAACATCATGTGTTCATCATTAGGAAGACCATTTGTACATGCAGTTTTTAATGGTATGTTTTTCATATGTTTATGTAAGTTTACATACACATAACATCATGTGTTCATCATCAGTAAGACCATTTGCACATGCGGGTTTTTATGGTATGTTTCTCATGCGTGGATGGTATGTTTTTCATGCGTGCATGTAAGCTTACATGAAAGCATGAAAAACATAACATAAAAAACTGCATGTATATATGGTCTTCCTGATGATGAACACACAATGTTTGAAACATGTAGAAGCCACAAAGAAATGAATTAAAACATTAATTTAAAAAGTGTGCATTTTGTTGGTTTACATTACATAGTTGTATCACAAAGCACAGTACAAAAAACATAAGTTATAAAACATGACCACTCACACACTAATTCTCATACTGTGTCAAATATAATATGTGATAAAAAACAGTGACACAAAGTTTAATAATTGTGTTTTTATCCCATGAAGCACAGATTTAGACGATCATGAAGTGAATTAACACACAAATCAGGTAACAATTAATTTAAAATTCTTTAAGCAAAATGCAAAATTTAATGTGGACCCAGAAGTACCAGAACAGAACCTGGCTCAGGCATATCACTGCATTTGTTGTCACAATAACATCACTATACACTTTCATTTCACTGCAGAGGTCACATATTACCACATCTACATCACAAGATCACACCTTCATACCATACACATGTGTACATTTCCCTATATCAATAGAGTATCTTGCAGAAAATAAATATATGATAGAGTACAATACATAATACAATCAATAAAATCCATATACCAAACAACTGAGGATTACTGGTCGACACCATTTTTTAATATTTTGAAAAGAATAAAAATTATAACAAGAAAAGAAATAATGTATATTTAAAACTAATATCATATGTCGAGATTGAATGAAAACATCTTATGTACATAACTACTGCACATGGTGAAATGCCACTTATTTAGGATTTCTCAAAGCAACAGACAAGTAACAGAAGAGTGAAGTAAGGGTTTTGTTACAAAATACATCATATTCTTGTACATACTTGATTGAAATGCACATTTCTCTGTAATCTGTGAATTAAACATACCAATCCTTAATATATATGACACTAATGTGTTATTTTCATTTTAAGGCAACTTCAAATTACTTTCATTTCCACAATTTATTACATCTTGAGATTTAAAAACCTGAATTAAAGGATCAACCCACACATTTTATTAAATACACAGCTATTATGAAAGACACAGAAGTAACAGTACTCATTAAGGCCTTAAAATATACAAGACTTTCATGTTATACAGTAACAATACACAACCGACCAAGCAACATCTAATACATATTACAAAACTTCCAATTCAGTGTTCATGTGTTTAAAAAAAGTCAGTTTAGAAAGCATAGACAAATTTGACCTCAAGTACAGCAACATGGAGCCATTATTACACACAGAATCAGGTTTGGAACACAAGAAAACTGAAGGGAAGTTTTATGCCTTTCATTGGTAAAGTTAATTTTATTAAATTTAAATGCTCTTTTCCAAGCAACCACAATTTTCAAAGTTATACAATTTGGTAAACATGTGGTTGAGTGTTGTCTTTATCTGCTGATATTCTTGTAAAGTGACTTACTTCTAAACATTCTTCTAATAATGTAAAAGAAATGGTCCTTTGGAAAAACATTTAAAATATTTTTACAAATTGTAACATAACTCAGCAGATAGGTAATCCTTAACTACATATGTGCCAGTTCCAAAACATTATAGGTTGTGTGGCTGCTTAGAAAAATGTATCTAAATCTGACACAAACTAACAGAATATCAGGCTTGCAACTTCACCTTAAGGTCATAATTCATAAAAATATGCTTTCAAAATCTTAGTAATGTGAGGGTTGGTTCTTTCTCCCACTGACTCACTTAACTTCGTCATTTACGTAAGCATCAAAGCACACTATGCCATTCTTCACATTAAAAATGCACCCCACCAAATACAAATGACAATCTTAAATTGGTTCAGAACTGTTCCAGAGTTGCTGTACAGTGCTTCGAGCTTTACTGAAACATCAAGTCCTACACAAAAGTTACAGGAATTAAAAGGAACTTGTGCATTCATGAAAACTGGCTTTCTGTTGCAGTCACCTGAAACAACCAATGTAAGCTCCAAATTAAGGCAAGTAAAATTACACATTTGAATATCCAGCTGCCTAATGCCTATTTTGTATTGGTTTGAGAAAACCTAATAAAGTGACTTCTAGTTGTTTCAATATATTTTACTTCCCAAATCTACAAACCACAGAATGAATAAGAAAACATTTTTAAAACAAGAAAGGTGGACAAACAAACTCATGTAAAGAAGCCAGTATATCACTCAAACTTCACATATATATATATATATATATATATAAAAAAAAAGTGCAACCTTCAGTAAAAACAAGGACGTTACACTTTGCAACCTTGGTTTTGCCTAACACCTGAATCACGCATGGTTTAACAAGCAGGAACATGTGGACAAACTTTCAAATACTTTTGAGACAGACAAAGCATATAACATAAGTCACTGCTCCTACTGAATCAATTCTAGCTTTTGAAGAATTAAAATATTACAATTGTAACTTCAATTCTTCAAAATGGACAAACTAAAGTTCTGGAGTTACCCTCATTCTCAACTGCTTATAACAACAAAACATACACCAGAATAGTAGCTTTGAATCTGTCTAAAGAAACATCTTGCAAATACACAGCACAAGTAAACTCATTAGATTAACATGTAACTACAAGTAATAGCCAAGCAACCATGCAGTACTCACCTGCCATCATATCACTGTTAAACAATCAAAACAAAACAGTTCGGCTAAAGGTCATCTCCAGCTCCGAGGTAGCATTTAGAGTTCTTAAACATAATCTGTCCACAAGGGGTGTAATGAGCACTGCACTGTTCTGTCTAGGAGCTAGGACAAAGTAGAACATAAAGTGACTAGGCTACAAGCTGGTACATCCAGAGTTTGAATCGTGGCAGGTGTACAGATTTTCCTCCTCTTCAAAACATCTAGGCAGGATGTGGGATTCACCCTGCCTCCAATTGGAAATGGGGGCTCCTTGCTTGGGGTTTAATTGGGTGGGACACAAAGCTACCACTCACTTCCATCTAGCGCCAAGGTCAAAAATGAGTTGAGCTAAAACACCATTCCCCCTAAATGGCTTAACAGTGTGCACAGGGGCAACTTTACTTTAACCTCAATGTATAAAGCTGACATCAGTCTAAACACTATTAAATGCTATTTTATTTAATAGGATTACATGTTTCAGCCTACGTTAGGCAATCCTCAGGTTCACAAACAGTTTTAAAAGCATATTGAGGCAGAATGTACAAATGGTTGTATCTTTAGATGCATCATCCATGTTGTGTTTTATTTACAATTAAATAGGGGTTCTTTTGAGTCAAAACACAACTATCTTATGTTGTGTATCTTTATTTAAACTGACGTTGTTGCGGTTCTTGCACAGGGGCCATCTTCAGGTCACAAGATATATAACTGAGGAGACTATACAGTGTGAATCATAAAAATAGGATATATGTATCTAAAATTCAATGAGATCTCATCGTTCAATTTCCCAGTGGTATACATCAGTAGTCTAAAACTTGGAAATATAGCAAGGAAACATGATGGTGGTGGTTTAAAATAGAAACATATCATGGAAATGTAACAATATTAGTTGTACAATACAGATCTTTACATATTATGTGCAAAATCTTATGAGTGAAACAGTCGTAACTTTCAGATGTATACCCCTACACCCAAAAGTTTACCACTGTTGTATACCCCTCCACCCGAAAGTTTACCACTGCTTCACTCATAAGATCTTTGCACATAATATGTAACGATCTGTGTTGTACAACTAATATTGTTATATTTCCATGATATGTTTCTATTTTAAATCACTACCATCATGTTTCCACGTTATATTTCAGATACATATATTCTATTTCTATGATTCACACTATTTAATTTATGATTCACACTGTATAGTCTACTCAATTATATATCTTGTGACCTGACGATGGCCCAGTGCAAGGACGGAAACATGTCATCAGCTTAAATAAAGATAAACAACAAAAGATAGTTGTGATTTGAACTCAAAAGAACAGCTATTTAATTGTAAATAGTTTAAAATTAATTAAAACTGTTTGTGTAACTGAGGATTGCCCAGCCTAGGCTGAAACATGTCGTCCTCTTAAATAAAATAGAATTTGTGTTTAGGCTGACATTAATTTTGTGTAATGAATTACTGAATTAAATAAAATATAATTTAATTGTGTTTAGGCTGACATTAATTTTGTGTAATGAATTACTGAATAACACAACAGGATGTCACATGACAAAACTAACTTTTACCTTTATACTGTTCTGTTCACTTTGATGTAATAAAACTAATCCTCATTATTTTATAAATACATGCATGAATGAACTACAAGGATTGTTGCCCTGTGACATATACTCTGGTGGCCACATGTTAACATTTCAAAGGAATCTACTGCCTTTTTCAACAGGGTGATGGAGGCAGCAGATCCTCTGACATGTCAGTGTACAATTAACATACTGCATGGCATCTCAACCAAGAGGACAGCTATCTCAGTCTCCACCATACAAAACCTGATATCTTACATGAATGAAGTACATTTAAAATATAATGCTATTCACACCATACAGTAAATAATATATAAAAAAAAAGTCTGAATGAAGAGAACAGAAAACAGTAAAGGAATGGGACAACATATAGTCTCCTTCATACTCTGTAATTTTTAATAAAGCTGTGCCAGTATAAGGCTTTCAAATGTACCTCTTCAGGATGTTTCTGACCAAATATTTTCCTTTATAACCCACAAATTATTATACAGGTGTTAATTCATGTAACGAAAATGTGATATCCTCATTACAGAAGTGGAGTTTCATAACGTCCATGCCACTTGATCTGTACAATTGCAACTAACAATTTCAGCAAGTGCAAATTCTCTAAATGCAACCTCAATGCTCACAGTACTGAAGGTACAGATTCAACATGTTAAAAAGGACTAGAAATGTTGCAATAGAAACTGATTTCCCTTTCAGGGCTATGACCCCTACACAGAGCAGTGTATTCAAATATCAGTTCCTCAAATATAAGCAATCTACTAAAAGGACACATTAATTTAACACAAAGAATACGGATTGCACATAAGTAAATGGGGCTCACAGATAAATGGTTCTGCATACATTAAAATAATAGAGTCACAAGCTGATAAGGTGCATGCTGAACAGTACTGCATCACATCATGACCCGCATCTCAGTTCCAGTACATTAAAATATGTCTACATTGCAAAAAGACACACATTACCATACCCACAAGGCAGGTTACACGTAGTAGCCTGCCTTGCTTGTCAACAAGCAAAATGCTAAAGAACTCTTCAGACTGTGTGTAATTAAGTAACTCACGGCTCTAGGACGAGAGTATTTGAATTAGTTGGTGACTCAGTGGACATTAATACTTTCAACTCTGTTAGCTAAACAATAAGGGGTCCATACATATGGTACAATTTTAGCACCAAGACTATTCACTATCCCTGGATTCCTACTGCAGTTTACTCAATGATGCAGATTCATAATTTTACGTATTACATTAAGTATAACTAGCATAAATTATCACAACATTCTTCTAAGTCTAAGCACTTCTGCAGATGATACGAAAATAAAATGCCTATATTCTACATTGGCATATACTTTTATCATGTCACATGGAGCAGACAACACCTCCTTCACCAAGTCAGATCCTGTGTACCCTGCTTAAAATTCCTTCCTTCCCTTATCACACAAATTTATTTTTTACCATCACAGTTGCATAATTTTGGAGACTGGAGCTACGCTTCCAGATTCATCTCCACTTTGGTCAGTCTTGGTTCTGTCAGACAGCAATGCTGGTGCCACCACCACAACCACTGCCACCACCAACACCACTCTGGGCATACAGCTGCTCTCTGAACAATGCACCTTTTGACATTTGTGGCCTGTGCTGCTGCAGATAAGCTAGTTGGTCTCATAACTTGTAAGCAAGGCAGCATCCACTGGTTCCATACATGACGGACATGTGAAGCTTCGCATAAGCCAGTCATCAATACATTCCACATGGTATGTATGCATGCAAGGGAGGTAGCGTACAGCATCACCAATCATGAATTCGATCATGCAGATCACACACCTGGAAATATATATATATATATATATGTTGTTAGAAACAAAAACAAGAAATGCCACTTCTGAGGAACATTTTCCTTGCAGGGGAAAAACAGTATACACTGTTTTTTATATTTTTGTTGTCTTCAACATATTAACAGTAGATATGAGCTGAAATTTTCCATCCAAAAGAGATCTCTATTGTTCATCAAATGAAACTTTCTACATGAAAATAATTTTGCTACATTTACAATGTTTTCTTGAACACAGCAAAAATTAATTACTTGGTAAAATACATGAGAACACGAACTCCAAAAATAAGTGGTCACAATCGTATGTAAATGCATGGACTAAGAGTGAACCCAATAAAAATTACAAGATAATTTCATACAATACAGTCTTCTCTGGCTATCAGCAACATCATAAACAATCCATCCTTTTCTTCTATGACACCACTGCCCCTTCTTGGGTCATGGCCTCCCTATTGCTGGGGTTTCAAAACAATTGAGCTTCCATGAGATATAGATGACAGCCCCAAGCCCAACCCCCATGTTATATCTCCTTGTCCTGCACCTCACTGAAAACCTGTCCAGAATGGGTGGCCCTACCAGCAGCAAGGCTGCCATCAACACAGCTTTCAAATTCAGTGGACACATTCAACATCCCTCACACAGCTAAATATGTCCTCAACAAGGTGGCAATACCATTAATGAAGCATCACATATGATGGTGACTAAACACAGCAGTGAGTCTGGACATCCTATTAGTTCTGAGGATGTAACAGTACTGTATAAAAACACACTGTACATGGATCACCTAATGAAGGTAACCAATGACCCAGCCACTCCCTGACAGTTTCAGAGATGTGAGATTCAGTCCTAAAATATGGCTACCATCATACTTTAACAAAGCAAGGTTGTAAAGAAATAATTACACAGAATGGTTCATGGTATCTCAGATCTTCCAGCTTAAGCAAATCCTGAGGCCTCTAAAGGTAAATGTAAGCATAAACATATAAAAACACTACACGTCTCATCACATCAACCCCTGATGATGTAGGCACAAACAATCTCTGAGAAAATAATCACTCCTTAGAGACATGAATGATCACCCACATAGATTGCACTGCACAAACTTTTCAAATCTTATATAAAATAATTTCATACCACACATTGAGTACTAAATACATCGCACCGATTCATACGTGTATTAGCAACAAACTTCATACAAATATTGGCTCCAGACCAGGTATACGCCAATTTTCAAAAAAAAATATAGGAACCACCTCAAAATTCTAGTTACCAGATAGGTGACGTGAAGCAAATTCCACATTGTGGATTCACAATCTGGCACCACTGTACAAAATTTAGTTTCCAGGTGCCTGGGATTTGCACACCCTTGTTCTAGACTATTTCAAGTAACCAATTATATCATCAAATTTGTTGCCAAGTGTACTTACTTATTTAATTACTTACGATACTGAATGACAATGTCTGCAGCTCAGACCATATAATGTTGAATGGTAGAATAATTTGTGAATAGCTGTTATGGTGACACCAGCTTTCAGATTTGTACAAACAGTCTGGGAAAACAAAAAGGACACTTACTCTCTGTTCTTCTTGCAGCCATCATATGTGCCAGTGGGAAGATGCTGAATCAATCCAATCCGTTTCGCAATTTTGACCTGTTCCTCTTCAGTCAGCTGTGCAGCAGGTCGGCTCACATTTGGGGACGGATAGTAGACAGGCATGGCCTCCTGAAAAATGAGGTATTATTTCAGGTGCTATGAATCTATAATAATCACAAAGTTTCCTTGAAGTGGAAATTTATGCTCATTTACAGTTTAGAACTTAAGGCTCTGCATATCAAGCCTAATGTGTCTCCACATGAATAAAGCTTTTTATGGCAAGAAACTGTTAAAATTACAAAAATCATAAAGACAATTTTTAATTTATGTACAAGCTTGCATTTTTGGCTGTAATTCCTTCTTGTATTTTTAATTATCATTGAAATATATATTTGCACTTAGTCCCACACCAAAGAAAACATCCAGAAAAACTACTTATTTTAACTTCTGATTTGCAACAGACATTAGGTGAAAATCAAAAACACTCAGCAAAAGTCATAGGAAGGCACTTAAAGGACTGAGAAAAACCACTGTGATGATTCTGAAACACATTAAGATTAGAATTATATGCATTTAAAGTTAGGATAGGTATTAGACTTTAAAAGTATGATGTAATAATTTAGAAATATATTTATAATCTGATTCATACTAGAGATTCTATACTACAGGCAAAACTCAAGACACAGAAAATAAAAAAATCTCCTTCAACAAATATAGTGCCCTTCCAATCAAAACAGGAAACATATAATATGCATTTTTGTGCCACCAAAAAGTAACTAAACCTCTCTACTAGCTATTACCTCAGGGACTAGGCAACAATCATTAAAAGTTTGAAGTCCAATGGTTACTTTATGTACCAACAGCTGTACCATTAAAAAACACATCCTTTGCGTAAGGTTTGTTTACATGTTTCATGGGATTCTTACAAGAGACAGAAATTATCTTCCAATACAAAATTATATTACTGGTTTTCACAACCCACAGTAAATTTGTTCACTGCATGGTACAAACTGGATCTTGAATAGTAATTCAGGCCAAATTCAGTCTTCAAAAGGTTAAGATGGATTTCTCTCTTTGCACATATGACTCAGACACACTTCTCCTCATACAACACAGCAGGCACACACAAACATATGCTGTATTTTAATACTAGTGTGCACAAAAAGTAACATATGACAGTGACATAACAGGGAGGTAGGTGCAAAAGCAATGCTCTAGACTTGGTGCAGAAAGCTAACTCATGATAGTAGCTTAACAGACTGGTGGAAGAGTAACTTACTAGACTTTTTTCTAGGTGATGCCTTGTTTGAATTTCAGCTGGGTCACTGTTTATCTTGGTTAAAGGTTTTCATGATTTTGCTCAGACCCTCTAGACAAATGCCAGAACAGTACCTTGAATAGGTCACACACGCTTCCTTCCACATCACTTCTAATTCATCAATCACCCTATCACTTTACAGGATTCATAAATAACCCACAACAAATTACATGTACAGAAATAATTAAGACAAACAACTTTAAATGATGATTTACTGTTAGAGTTTCATGGAATAAACTGACAATTTGACTATGGTAAATCGTACAATAAGAGTTAAAGTGATGTGGATGGAAAAAGGCACAAACACAAACAAGAAAGTTGGTTACACCAAGTTTATATTGGATACTATTCACTTCCTGAGATATTTGATCAGTGCAGTCTATGCAACATTCTGGAGTTGTCTTTGCTAAGGTGGTTAGTTTGTATTGCAGTTACAGTCTTTATTTTACTTTCGCATTAGTGGTGACAGCAGGGACTGAACCTGGTAACTTCCCTGAATACCAGGCTTGCACACTAACTGCTACATCACCATGAAGCCAGGGCTGAGCAACTTTCCGAACAAAGAGTATATCAAACCTACCTCACGCAATGAACAATTTCCAGCACAATACTGATGTAATGAAACAACAACTGTTTTACGCTTTTCAAAAATCAAAACAAGTAGTGTTTTATACAAGACATATTTAATCCCTCTAATCTGATGTACCTTTTCACCTACATCACATGTGAAACAGTCACTAGTAATTAACTCTGTATTTCATTAAAACTTAAACAGTACTAACAACAGGATGGTCAGTACTGACAAAAAATGGAGTGTGCACTTTCTGATCATTATCACTAATAACACACACCAAGTATTATTAAATAAAATATGATTTACTCAAAGCTGACCATCAACAATTTTATCCATTGTTGGGCAAGGTTTCAATCACATATTTCTATCAACAAAACAGCAATATGTCATATGTCACTCTTATTTCTTTCACAATCCATAAAGCACTGTCATGCTTATCACAACAAAGTGAATGAACACTGAGGTGAGGCTGTTACTACTCCTGCTTCATGTTGTGGATGCTCACAATTTCAAATCACAACCCTGAGACTACTTTTTGTAAGGTGACCCAAAAAATGCAGGGACCACGCCTGAAATTAAGCTGCAACTACTTTACTTCCATAACCTTTTCAATTCACTATCATCCTATTATTTTACACTATATAATGCCTGCAACATAAAGCTAATAAAAAAAATTGCTACATAAACCTATCACCAACAAACACAACAAAATGGCAGAAGCAGATATCTCATATGAAGGGTATCAGTGTCATTACATAAAAAGTTACCCAAGTTTCCCATTGAAAACTAAAGTGGGTAGTCAGTTACCACTTACATTAACACTGGGGCCTTCACAGGAATGTGGTCTGTACTTCATACCATTATTATCATTCAAGTCATGAACTGGTTATTCGAACACAAAAACATTGGGAAATGGAAGAACAAGGCACACAAAAAATTCCACTTTCTTGGTAAACCTGTGTATACTTGTTTTCTATATTACTTTACACACTGTCACCTAAATTAAAAAGCAACTGCCAGCTTTGAAACTGCTTTGATCCTCAGTGGACACTTAGTTTTGCCCGACTTTTATGGACTAAATTTAATTAGTAAGTCACAAACATTTTCATCGTATACAATCAATCACATACCACCCTTACAGTGTATTTTGGTGCTCAATAAAAAAATGGTGCCCCATACATTTTTAATATTTGTGAGTTTTTGTACCTAGAGCACAGTACAGGCAAGCATTTCCACCACTAAGGATAAGTATTTTTCATGTAAATTAAAATCCAAAATTAAACATATTTGTATAAATGGCAATTTTTACTGGTTTGGAACAGATGAATGATGTGTCAATCCCTAAGAGTTGGAGTTCTCAGTCTACCTAACAAGTGGATAACTGACCTGTATATTCTTACCATCATACATAATCCTATGCAAAAAGGAAGTTATCACGGTCAAATACAAAAAATTCCTCCCAAGATAACACGTTAACATCACACAGTAACTTTTAACTCACCATAGGAAAACAAAATTATTTACAGCACTGCAACACTGCTACAAATACAAATCACACTATGTACCAAAATTTCTGACAAAGGAAGTAACTATCCATGCAAAGTTAAAAAAAAAAAATCACAAAACTTGTCATTATATCAAATCCCTTAAAGCAGCCAAGTTATTACTGATAGTATTTATTTACATTACTTTCAACGTACATACATAAGCAATCTTTTTCTAATCATTCAATGAAGCCAAATCACCTTAATATCTTTCATGATAATGGTTGAAAATTTCTGATAATCCTGACGGTTGATCTCAAATTAAATTCCATTCACTATTTGATTCGCTTAAATTTAGTGTTAGTCTCTTCACACCTGTGTTTCCTGGTCACCCTCACATTCAAAGCTGTTATCACCGGTCCAGAAGTTACAAAGCAAAACAAGAATTACTACCTGGTAAGGTGGTGGTGGACCCAGCTGCTCGGAGGAAGACGAATCCCTTGTGCCATCACTACCTCTCAGGAGAGATATGTCATCAGCTGTAGAGCCTTTCAAGCAGTTCCCCATTTCCTCTCTTCCTCTCAAACTGACAAATGAACGGCACAACACCTGCCGCCGCGACGACACATTTACTTATCAGGCTGACTGGCTGACAAGCTATAAATGCGAGCGTGATATGCTATTGCTATTTCATCTCGAAAGCTACACTGCATGAAAATTAGTACGACATCAAACTAATTTCACCAAATCCTGCCAATGTGGATGACTTGGCCTGTGCTGAATGTTATCTTACATATCCCAAATAACAATGCATAATATCCATAAGAATTTATGTATCACAATCAGTTTTGTCAGCTCCAGCGGATTGATACAGAACACACAAAGAAAAACAAGACACCACTACGACAAACAATCGACGCAAAGACGAAAAATGTATACACTCTGTGGCAAACAGCACCGATATTCCTAATCATACGACACACTACCACCACTGGATGCTGCCATCTGTCCCCATAACTGTGTACTTTTCCCACATGTAAACACCAACAAACACAACACAGATTTCCGCGTTCAAAGTTTCAAAGAAAATAAATTTCCAGCTTCGACACAACACGACGAAATTAACTGCATGTTATCACAAAATTCTGCCAGTTAAATACTGCCTCTGAAAAGAAATTAAAACTAGATTACAGTACCCTTTTTTGTCTACTCGCTGCTTGCCGAAAACAATCTGATAAATGACATATCATGGGGCAGACATACACGACTACTCAATACCAGTAGTTTACTCGTAAAATAGCCAGTTCTTCCGCTATACACGAATGAAGGAAACGCCACCGGATCACGCCGAGTTTAAAACATGAGTACTCGACACGGGAAACACACATGTATACCTGACGCTCTTTAGTTACGTACACCAGTAGGTAGATACTATATTTCGGCACGTTCTTATTAAAGGCATGCCACGTGACTTGATAATTGAAGACTCCGTAGCAAGACGAAGAAGATATCTTAGAAGGCTTATTGCAGGTAGTCGTTATTTGTAGGATGTGTTCTCTGTACCCCAAACTCCTAATCATTGTGAGAGACCTTCTTGCAAAGATTACTTACTTACTTACTCCATGGTGCAGAGTCCTTCTTGAGAATCTAACTGGTTTGCAGCTAGTCAAGAAATTCCCCGCATTTCACGGAACCCGAAGGTTCATTACCGCACTCACAAGCGTCCGCCA
>Ga0123354_10007799_pt1 | contig 16203 bp, 9 predicted proteins | sample TergutLab28metaG_2_FD_97872 | JGI IMG/M metagenome (GOLD analysis project Ga0123354, IMG submission 97872) | Labiotermes labralis P4 segment gut microbial communities from Petit-Saut dam, French Guiana - Lab288 P4 | ecosystem: Host-associated > Arthropoda: Insects > Digestive system > Gut ...
ATGTTTCGGGCATCATTATGCCCATCTTCAGGAGAACAAGACGTGTGTTACTGCACGTGGTGTGCTGCGCTGGTTCTGCTGGATGTGGTTGGTAGCGGTTGTGGGGCGCTGCGTTGTGGGGTGTGAGCACTGTGAAGGTTACTGTTCGAAAGTATTGATAATAAACATCTAACTGTTGCATCTTGTTGGTTTTCTATCTCACTTCACACACTCTCATGTCTAGTTTGGGAAATACTGCCCAGCGCACTGTTACCCTGGGTTATAACATCGCGTACTGCAGTTGAAGTAAGCCTGAAGAATTTGAACATTATTTTGTTCTGGAATGTGATGCCATTTAATCTGATGGAGAGTTGTCAACGTTTCTGAAGAAAGTATTACCTGCATCTTCAGGGTAGAACAATAACCTTTTGGCCACTGACGTTTCTGCTCTCAGCATATTTTAAGGAACGTTTCTTCTTACTCATTAACTGCGTAAAGGTGTAGCAATATGCTGATTTATTAACCGACCTTTTGTATATGCCAAGTGTGAGGGAAACTGCAAGGGGAAATTCCACAGGACAGGTAGCTGCAACACTCAATGCAGTGACGTCAAGAAGGCCTCCTGGGGCAGTCGGTCGAGACTTGTCAGCTAGGTAGAAGGTTACATTTAGCGAAAAAAAGTAGAGAGACAGTGAATCTGAGGGAAAAAGTTGATGAAAATGACTTCCTGGTGGTAAAGACGTGAGTGATGTTGGTATCTTTCATACAGACGTGTGTCAGTCTGTGGAGAATTGGGATGAGAATGAGATTTGTGGTACAGATATGCAAGGTGTTCATACTGGACCCACTCAGAATATAGTGAAGGGACTCCTCTAAGCAATTATTCCTGTGATTTGTGCATAGAGAAACAGAAATGCCGGAAGACGTAAATTACATTACAAGTTTGTGAAATTTGCTGCAGTTTTTAGTTTTGTAATTTGTGCACCTGTTATATGATTTCAAATTCATTGCTTCCATGTCTCGGATGATAATTGTTAAAAAAAGTTGTAAAGTTTTCTTCTCCTTCTCCTCCTTCCCCGTCTCCTCCTCCCCCGTCTCCTTCTTCTTCTTCTTCCTCTTCTTCGTCTCCCCTCCCCCCTTCTATTCTCCTCGTCCTGCTACTTCTCCTTCCCCCTCTTCTCCTTCCCCTTCCTCCTCTTCTCCTTCCCCTTCTTCTTCTTCTCCTCCTCCTCTTCCTTCTCCTCCTCCTCCTCCTCCTCCTTTATCATCATCATCATCATCATCATCATCATCATCATCATCATCTTCTTCTTCTTCTTTTTCACGCATCGGGCTTTAAGGCCAGTTCCACACCATTTTGTTATGGATGTCCTATTCTGGTGAAATGATGGGTTGGTATAAATTCAAACAATGGGAGCGCAGTTGTTTGAGGCACTGCGTTACAAGCCGGAAGTCGCGGGTCCGATTCGCAATGGTGTCATTGGGATTTTTCAGTGACTTAACCTTCTGGCCGCACTGTGGCCTTGGGATCGACTCAACCTCTAACACAAATGAAACCCAGTGGTATCTCCTGGGGGCAGAGGGTGAAGGTGACCGGTACGTAGAGCTGACATCCTAGCCATCATCATGTGCCGACTGTCTAGAAGTTTTGGGAGCCTCATCCTCTTTGAGGCCAAAGGGCCTGTCCAGTCCTTTATAGGGATGACTGTACCTTTTAAGTGCACAGAGTTACACTCCGAACTGCGTAGTAGTTCTGTACAGTTGTACTGTGAGAGTTTTTTTGTTCTTGCTTTTTTTTTAAATCGGAAGGAGTATTGGATAATGTAGAAAAAACATCGTAGAACAGATTATTATTGCCATTATTATTATTATTGTTACCATAATCGTCGTCGCCGTCTTAATAATATATGAAATACTGCAGTTGGTAGTTACGCTTATTGCTTAGGTGCAGATAATTCGATAACCTTCTCCTAAGTAAAGTCGTCCCTGTGCATGCCATGAAGGCACCCGGGAGTAGAGTGGCAGCTCCACTCATTCTTACCTTTGGATGGAAGTAATTGGTCAGATTCATGCCCCACCTGCTTTGCCCTCGGCGAAACAGGTCTCGGTACCCGAAGGGTGAGTGGATATTTTGGAGCTGAGAAACAAAGATTGTCCTTAACGATTCCTCGGTCGTCCAATCTGTAGCCTAGTCAGTATACCAACTACGTTATCCCAGCTCACAAATTTGATTGAAATCCAGTCATTATTGTACATAAAATTCTCAGTGATAGACATGATTTTTTACATGCATCGGTTTTATTCCCTTGCAAATAACACACAAAACCCTACATGAGAATACAACTGTCGAACCTAGTTAATACGATTATATAAATCCCTGGCATCGGTACAATTTACGATGCTCTAAATTTATAAATTTGGTGGCTGAGAAGAGCCTGTGACGCGTCTGTGTAAACACACTTGTTGGTTTAGAGGCCTGCCTCACGTCTTGCTCGTGCCAGGATTGTTTTATGTTCCTGTTCGCTCTCCTTATCCTGAAAAGTGGATTGCGATATATTCTTGTTAGAGGAATATTTACGGCCACAACTTTCACGCCACGAATGTTATATCGGCTGTAGGTGCAGTCTGCAGCAAACATACATACAAGGGATATCCTTATCGTTTTTGTGTACTAAGCGATTTAGATGCCCCTTTTTAGACGCGTTCACAAAATTGTGAAAAACAACCGTTAGTTTCGTCATTTCTGTTTGTCCGTCTGTCCGCATGGAACTCGGCTCCCACTGGACGGATTTTCATGAAATTTAATATTAGAGTATTTTTCGAAAATCTGACAAGGAGTTCAAGTTTCATTAAAATCTGACAAGAATAACGGATACTTTACGCGAAGCTTATATACATTTCTGATAATGTCTCGCTGAATTATTCTTCTCAGAACGAGAAATGTTTCGCTCAAAAGTTGTAGGAAAAATCGAAACACATTTTATGGTAAACAACATTATTTACCGAAAATCATGCCGATGATGAGATATAAGGAGGAAGTTGTACAGTCAGGTAGACCACAGGTGACATACAATGCGACGCAGGAAGTATGGAATTTGCATACCGGTTAACTAAGGCAAAAATACACACGCACACACGTAATATTTAACACTTATTTATTCGTAATTGATTAATTTCGTTTGATCTCATAAGAGTTTTACGGCAACATATAAAACAAAAGCTGATATACGACTTATCTGTCACTGCGATCTGTTTAGCCAAATTGTACTGTGCCTCTAAGGAAGGCCACGAACAAACATTCTTTTATTTCAGTGCAGCATCGGGCACTACATGAAGATCTACGTACGTTTTATTTTTGTCGGTGACATAAATTTTCCACAAAAACATTGTTGTGCAACACTCATTATTTTCATATAGTTGACAGTGACGCGTAGCTCAAAAACACACGCGGTAAGCATTGTTTGTGTTCGATTGCAAAAAATGGTTACGGGAACTCGCCACAGTGTTACGTCACACGCACTTTGCCTATCTTGATTTTCACTACAATTTTAATTAATCCACGTGTTTCAGACAAAAGTGCAGCTCTCACTCATAGGCTTGTGTTCCGCGATTGTTCAATGAAGAAGGGCTTTCTCGCTTATAAGTATAATGGACGGATACCGATATTTGTGTAGCGTTTACGAAGTGTATATAATTCTGAAAACACTTCCTGTCGAAGGATTTGTGTCGGTGTCAACTGATGGAATACCTACGTTTGGGGTAGTAACGGCTTTTCAGCCGTGCGTAAGAAAGGCGCCTCACTTCTGTGTTCATTACATACCACTGTTTTATCTGTTAGGACCCTTTGTATAAAATTGATGTATTACAGACATGTTATGACGTGGCGATAATGCATTCTGAAGTCTGGCGTCTGAATTCGTGGCAACGGATATGTGCGCGGCGTTTGGTTTTCGGAGTCTTTGCCGTAAATATTGTAGTACAGGAGTTAGAAACAGGAGTAATAAATTACCTCGCTTGGTTTCTGTTATTTACATTTTTGGGGGGATGTAAATAACAAAATTAATGTCTACTTTGAACTCACACTTTTCAAGGAAGGAAGTCTTCGCCGCTTTCAGAAGGTATTCATTCAGAAGTACGTTTACACATGCCTGTGTTTGCGGAACATTATTAATTGAAGTGTTGTTGAATAATCTTCCTCCCTCAGTCGTAAGTGGAACGTGTTTAGAAGCTGAGGCGAGAGTTTCTGGAATCCACGATTTTTTAGTGGAATTGGATTAGTACATTACGCTCTTGCAGTGCATTTGATGTATCTGAGATTACTAAATACGTCGGGAATTTATTTCGAACTGACAAAGCGGAAGCTGAGACTGAACTGTACCACAAGAAAGGGTAAACTGTTGCTTTGCTTAAAAAATTTGTGCTAATCACGTTATGAGGCACGTAAATTTAATATACATGTCTGTATTTATGGATAAACATCTGAACAACTGCGCGTTTATTTTGATCGGAATTTCAACTTAAAAGCATTATAAATCCAATGCTGTGGATCACTAAGAATACGCTCTGTAATTTAAGATGCGTGATAGAATCGCGGTATGTTACATATGCAGTACATGAAATGGCAAGCGGGAAGTATTGATTTGAAGACAGAACATACAGTAATAGGCTTGTTTAGTACCGTTACTGTGAAACAGTTTTAAACCATGTACTAATCACATTGACCTATGAATGAACAGTAACCGCGTATTTAATCCGTTAGTGCATTCTGTGATAATCAAAGTCACAAACCAATTTTCATTGAATTGCGCTAAATATTGCAAGCATGTTAATATGTTTCCTTTCCAAAGTTTTGGTCCATAATTCAGTATTTTATGTGTAATGCAAGTTTTTGTACAGTGAACCATTACAGATACAATTAAGTTCGATTTGACTGTCAATATGTTTGACCAGTACGGACCAACAGGCAACACCAAATTTAATCGCAATTTGTTCAGTGATTGTGCGGGTTGAACAAGCGGGCCAGCAGACACTTGCTTATTGTGCTTTCCTTTTTTGCAGCTCCGGACAGAAAATTTGCCCGCGACCGTTAACCACGCTCGTTCGTACGTTTCGTAACGACTGTGATGTGATTCGAGGGTTAGATATGTGATTGTGTGTTCAGAAAGGTCTGAACATTGCATGTCTGCCAAAGCTCTACTTATTGTGTAGCTGATTATTTTTCTGCGGGAATTTATGGAATAATATTTTATCAGACAGAAACAAATGAATTTTCTTTTTTCTGTTGCAGAACTTGGAATTAACCCGGATCACATCGTACAAAAGGTCAGTGTAAAACACACACCAGCCTTCTTCCTGTGGGGAATGAGAGACTGATATCGTGTTGTTAATTGACTAATTCTGTTGTATTTTGGGACTGTTGCATACCCATAAATAGTAACAGTTATTTTTAAGCAACACAACAGACAAACATCCATGCCCCCGGCGGGATTTTAACCTGTAATCTCAGCAGGCGGGCGACCGCAGAACTAAACCTTAGACCGCGCGGCCACTGGGACCGGAACTTGAAGCGATATGGCCAAGTTAATTTGCCAGTATTAGTCCTGTAATTAATTTTACACTTCAAAGTACAAAGAAAAGCAAACAAAATACAACTGAAGTGTACCGAACTGAATTTGAACGTAAACAGGTCTCTTTTGGCACCAGTGTCTCATCACTAGCCGGTCGTAATGTCATGAATCAGTTAATCACTCAAGGAATGTTTTCCTGTATGTCAAGTATAACCATCGTACCGTCATCCCTAGATGATCAACCCTCATTTGCGAAACAGACACGCATTACCAACATGCCTTCCCCGTCGTCACGACGGGGAAGACATAATGGTTATGTTTTCCAGTTTAGTCCAATAACTCATGAACATGGCATAAATGTTTATTTCATTATCTAATAATACATCACTAATTGCTTATGTGTTGTCAAATTAATTTTTTCCCTTATCGCCATGTTGTGTTTAGTTTTATTACAATTATGTACGTTACTAATTTACTGGATGTTTTTGTTTTATTATGTAATAGCTAGATGTCAGGTTGTAATGTGAAATGAAGCTTTATTTAAAATTTACATGAACATGTACGAATTAAGTAGAATCACACATGTGCATAACGCAGTCCTTAGTGGGTTGAAGTAAGAACTGAACTGTTTTATTTCTTCCTGGTGTGCGGATTACTTGGCAACAATTTTATTAATGAATTCTTGGGCAACCTCCGCTCAGTTTTATCGACTCGCTAGTTTCATTCTCTGTATATAAGAACCGGGTGAAATAAATCCCTTGTTTCCTGTCACATTTTCTCCTGGGTTGGAAGATAATTTTTGCCCTGCACATTTTGTAGTATGGTATGGTAGGCCTACGTTATTCTCTGAAAAATATATCAACTTTTCCGTGACAGTCACGAAGTTCGAATTTATTATTAAGCACCATTTCGAAATTGCAAATATTTTTCAGTATTTTTTAAATTAAATATCTTTTTTTTTTTACATTCGTGTTTTAACGTCATGCCAGATTTTCACAAAATTTGAGATTTCACTTTCAGGCATGTAGAGTTACCGCACAATACTAAATTAGAAACCACGGAGTAAATTACTGTAAAAATATGGTTGAGATAAAACAGTCCCTTTACAGGCCTGGACACAGCACCTTAACCACTGTACTACCGCGGTACTCACTGTAATAATATGACGTACTTTAAATTCCAGTACAGGTCCTACAGATGAATCGTTTTAAAATAACAGAATATAGCTGCATACTTTATGGTTTTTTCTCCTGTGTTTTTGCGAGGAACATGTTCTTTATTATGCTCTTTCTCATTTTATACGACGTATCCATTAGCCATACAAAGAAGTAAATAATCGATAATACGGCGTATTATTTGATTTTTGATGTTCTGGAAGGTGTGTGAGCAACCCATTATTGCATTCTAAGAATATTATATTTCATCTACTGTTTATAAAGTTTGTAGCTTTTTATTTTTTTTACCGATTCTGATTATGTGAATGCCACTGATGATCCTTACTCTTTAATGCATCCTGCAATTCGAAGTGCTCCTACATTCTCCATGGGATGTTGCTAACCATAAACTGTTCCAGAAAAACCCTTCCAGGAAACCTTGTACATTCGTGTAAACAAATTCAGATTTTGAAACCTTCCGGACACGATGTCATGAGTATTTAGACAAATAATGTCTTTGCATTCCAACTAACTGCACATAATATGTTAAATACATATATTTGTCACCAATTATCTTCTACATGTTTCGGTGTTTGTCACACCAACTTCAGAGAGACCACTAAGCTATTGCTCAAGAGCAATAACTCAATGATGGTGTGACAAACACCAAAACATGTAGGAGATAATTCGTGATAAATATATGTATTTAACATATTACGTGCAATTAGTTGGAATAGAAAGAAATGATTGATTGCAAGAATGCACGGAGTAGAGAGCTTCAAAATTGAGAAAAATGTATAAACAGTCTTCGCGGAATTCGAAACCGTTGCTCCAAGGGTCGTTCATCTGTCGTAATCTTGAAAGGAAACCTGTGCGAATATGGATTGTTTGTTTTTACTTATACTTGTGTGATTTATTAGGCATTCTTTACTAAGTGAGAGAGTACTGCTTTTATGGAAACCACGCCCGCCCATCCGTGTCTGTGACCTGGGAGCAGCGACGGAACCGTTTAACGGATTTTCTTGAAATTAATTACATAGGTTCTCTATGAAAACTTGCCCAACAAGCTTCATTTGCGTGAAAATCGCTTTAGTGACTGTCATACTTTGATGTAAGGCTGTACGTGAATTTCTGTTCTTACTGTCCACATTTATTATCCGATATGGGCGAAATTTGGAATGTGATATCTGTACATATATTATTGAGCATTTATGGGTTTCATGAAAATCGGCCCAAGGAAGGCCGTACTTTTCTTGTGGGTGTAAATGAAATGCCATGTATGGGTGTACCATGAAACCGTGACATTCTGGAAAGAAAACACGCCTTGCTAAGTCCGTATGCTACATTACGGAGTAGACAGTTTGCATTCTTGCTGAGTATGGGTCTTATTTTGACCCCTATTTACTTCGTGGCGCAACAGCCCCTACTATATCAGGGTCTCATTTTCGAGGCTTCACGATCACACTCGGACACATGACACTCGGCCGGACTCCTCTGGACAAGTGATTAGCCCAACGCAGAGATTTCTACCTGACAACACACAACACTCCATTCCCCCGGCGGGATTTGAACCCACAATTCCAGCAAGCAAGCGGCCTCAGACCCACGCCTTAGACCGCGCGGCCACTGGGATCCGTAATTTGACGCCTGAAGGTTCCATACTGTCCATTGCTTTTCTGTCGAATCAGATATGTGCATAACGAACTAAATAGAAAATCGGCTGTATTTATCAGTACTTAATGTGCGTGTCTTCCTTCCAAAGCACATACGCCTATTTCAACTACTTGCAATCTTACTCGCTCAGCCTTTCCTGTAACCTGATTCTCGAGTCATGAATGGCGTAGTTTGAAAGCAGAATGCGAGTGGTTTAGAATTTAATGGATATGTATAGGATTCGTTCTGGATGAAACGCTGTATAGAATGCAGTACATGCTTGTATAGATCTTGTCGCGAAGTTCGAGAGTTTCGCTTTAATTGATATAAATTAAGACGTGGAACCATTCATAGTGAGTATAATGACTGTTGCACCCTATCGTCAAAAGTGCACCATGTTATGCTGCGTCACGGGAAAGTGTGAGTCGTATGAAGGGTAGAGATGTATGCAGTTGCCCGTACCCGTTTCGGTTTTGAGACAATTGAACAAACACTGATGCTTTATGTGCATTTTAGAACTTTCCACCATTACGGACACAATCTAAGCAGAAGGGAAAAATAGTGAAAGGAATAAAGGAGATATGGCGAAGCGAAGAGGGATAGAGGAACAGCGTTAAGAGCAAATAAATAAACTGATTTTTAGGCGCGTTCGCAAAATTCCGAAAAGTGAGTATTAGCTTCGTCATGTCTCTCCGTCCCTCCGTCCGCAAGGAACAACTCCGCTCCATAGGGATGAGTTTTCATGAAATTTGATATATCAGTATTTTTTGAAAATTTGTCGACAGCGTTCATTGAAATCTTACAAAAATAACGGGTACTTTACATGAAGACGCATGTACATTTATAGTAATATATCGCAGAATTCTTCTAAGAATGAGAAATGTTTCAGCCTAAAGTCGCAGAGAAAATCAAAACACACGTTTGTTGTTCAGTAACTTTTCCCGAAAATCGTGCCGTTTATGAGAGAGTGTGGTAGAATATTGTAGAGCCAGACAGGCGACAGATGGCAATGTAACACGACGCATGCGCTTTGCATAACTAAAGCAACAAGCACACATTCAGAATTTTGTAACTGATAGGCCCTGGGTTTAACAATTAACAGCATTTATTGACACTTACAGATAAAACAATTAAAACCGTTAGTAGTGAAAACAGAACACTCACAGTAATTTCAAGAATCACTCTCAACAGATACCTCTGCACTCAATACGTTCAGTACTAAGGGCTTATAGCCCTGACACCGGTCTCGAACCCAGTACTTCACTGATTCGCTTCACTCGCTCCACTCTACGCAGTCCCTCAGCTGAATCCCGCTTACTGTCCGACGTCCACTCTCTTCGCTCTGCTATACGCCACACACTCGGAACCGCCTTGACAAGACTGTCCAATTCCTGCTAACCGAAGGCCATAATATAGTGCCTATTGCACGCCAACGTAAACTTCTCTCTTCTAGTCAGCGCTGGGTATTCCTACAATGTTTTATCCCATTCTTGCACGGGAAGGTTCTGGCAGGCTGACGTCACAAGCTTTACGGGTTGTCACATTACTAGGTGCTGTTGCCCTCTGTTACAGTATGTAATACAGCATTTACACGGCAATTGTTACGCGAGCGCGCCTTAATGTTGCGTTGTACGTTCATTGCCTGTATGGTTGATTCTTTGTTTACTACATAACTCTGTTGAGACGTAACAGATACTGAAAGTTCCGTTGCAGATTAGAAGAACCGTAGTAGGGTATGAAACTGTAATAGACGCGTTGAAGATTAGACACGTTAATTAGATTTGTGCAGCATTTTGAACTATTATAAGGAGGCAAATGCAGTAAGCAGTTGCCACCGTATACCACCTCCCCTACCTCCATTTCAAGAAAGTCATCATAACTGTAACTATTCCTAACCTGTCTTCTCTCATAAGGCACTTCGGTTGTTTGAGAATGTTGTTATTACACTATTGATGTATTTGTAACGTTATGTCAAACACAAAAATGTATATGAACATAAGTACAAGGTACCCTTGGTTTAGGATATATATTTCAGCCGATTTGCGCTGGTAAAAACCCTGGACTTATTCTACCGCTGCTTTTGTTGCTACTAGATAATTAACAAGGATTTTGTTGCAAACGTTAGCTGTAATCGGTGTGGTGACGGCAGAGACATCTGTTGGGGTTACGTTCGTTAATGTCATGGCATGTTCTGTGAGAAACAGGAATAAATCTATCCGCAGTTAGTTGCTAGGTATTTGTACCTGTAGCGTCGGTGTTAAAGTTGGGCTTGATTGCAGTTCATTGTAGCATCAACCGTTTGCTCTGGTCTGCCACCTGGTGAGTGCGCAAAATGAATTCGAGGGACGCTTGTGTCAAAACCGAATGTAATGAACAGACTGAATTCGAATTGTCATACGCCCTAACTAATTAGCCAGCAGCCAATGAACCAGGGTTGGAGGAAAGCAGTATTAATGGCCTACACAGTAGCGTGCGTACTCGTAAATCATGATTTTTCGTTTGTATCTTCGCTGTGGTTGTATAAGAGATTGGGGGTTAGTGTGCTCTGGGATGTGTCTGCATGTTGTGTCGTAGATATGTACCAACGTTTGGTAGGATTCTGCTGCTTCCTTCTTCAGGATCGAAGAATCTCTCTCATCTTCCCGTGTGCTATCCGAAACCTAAAATACAGGCTACACGCACACGCATCACACATTTGCACGTGTATATATATATATATAAAACATTTTATGTTGGTGCGAAACTTGGGTTCTCTCCCTGTGAGATCATGGATTGAGGTCTCTGATAACAACATGCTGAGGACTGCATTTGGGCTTAAGAAACTATGAGAATTTAGAAAATAATGTAATGAAGGTTTTCGTAGTTGGACCCCTTCACCAAATGTCATTACTTTGATGGGGAATACATGTTGCAGGCATGGGTTATTTGAGAAATACCTGCAAGATTTTAATCTGAAAACTGAAATGGGAACCCAAGGAAGACTGCACGTAGGTTAGAGGATGATATTAAAATGAATCTTATAGGAATAAAATGCCTTAGTTGAATTGAGGTTGACTCATGGTAAGATCAGTTAGCCGGATGTATGTGAATACGACAGTTTTCTTTCGCATTCTGTAAAAAAAGGGGGATTTCTTGACCAGCCGAGCGACTAACAGATTCTGAGAAAGGTTACTGCCTAATGGAGTTACCTGCATTGGACATGCAGTACATAAATGAATGAATGAATGAATGAACGAACGAATGAATGAATGAATAAATAAATACATAAATAATATTTGGGGAATTTAATGTTGCCTTGCCGGGACACTAGAGCTTTTACGGAGTGGGATAGCGTAGCGGTGGCGTAGGGAAAATACTGTTCAGGCATCTCTGTCCTGTCCTGATGCGTTTTTCCAGCTTTTTCCAGACGAATGCTGGATAGAGCATTTAAACAGAATGTGGTACCTTTCTCCGTTCGTGACGTCAACAGATGTGCTATTTGAAGTGTAAGTGCATGACGTCCTACTGTAAACTTGCGTAGCGACCGAACGGTTTTTTTTGCTGTATTTCCACTCGCCAAACGAGAGATGGGCTGTGTTGTGGCTGGCAGACAGTTTTACCAACTGAGTCGAGGTCCAGACACTGTACATTTCCAGTGATGTGAAACTGTACCTGTTGAATTAATGCCTGCCATTTGTTTTTGGAGCATATGAAGGACATATTCGCTCGTAATTAATATAGGGTTGGTAAGATCAGTAGCATTACATCATACAGCATGTATTTATTCATTAATAATTAATTGTAACTAACAAGAGTGATTTTGTTCATTAAGAGAATTGCATGACGCAGTTAACTGTAGCATATTTCACGAGACGACAGGTTGATGGTACGGTGGGAAATTGATTTAATTTAAATTTTTTTGCGGGCCGAATGTTTTTTTCGGACTTACTTTGCATATCACTGCTCTTGACTTTCATTCTGTCCTAATATTGTCAAACCAGTTTGAGGCATTTTAAGTGTTCCGCATTATTTTGTTAAGTATTCACTGCTGTACATAAAGTAATACGTAATTTCACTATGGCAAAGTAAGCCTTTTTTAGTAGAAACAGACTGGAACGTGGCCGCTTGCTACAGATCATTATTTTCCTTCGTAGAGGGAGTACGCGAAGTTGCCGGTAGATGTCTAGCGGCTCACGTTGCAGTAAGTACTGCAGATTGAAATGGATTTAGCAAGGACAGGGCTTATAGCTTGCAATCTGTGCTGTATGGCAAGAAGACTTTTTTTTCTGCGTAATTGGGTGGCCGCAACAAGGGGAAATTCCATATTCTTTCTCTTTTTGAAAAAATTAAAATTTCGATTGACATGAATCGTAGGTCTTTGTTAGTTTAGAATGTTGTCATTCACGGAAGATTAACTTATATAAACTCTGATAGCGTGAGATTTTGTATTTATGTACATCTAGGTGACAATTTTGTGGCACTTCAATGGCCACACATGGTGGCAAGTTAATGATAGTGTGGGATATTGTTTTTATTTTTTCGTATGAAGAAACTGGAAAACTCCACGTAATTTGACCACAAGTGATTTAAAGCACAAGATACAGGAGCATCCTGCTGAATCATTATAGGGATTAGTGTATGGGCTGAACGAGCAGGGTTCAATTCGTAGCAGCTGAAGGATTTTTTTTCTTGTCAGTATGTCCAGATGATAAGCCAGACGAGGCAGGTTGCGTGTGAATTTAGTAATAAAACCTGAATGTAAGCTACAATTTGGAATACTTGGGATTAGGTGGGAGATACTGTTAGATAGTCTTAGCGAGAGAGGGCGTGAGGGTGTGGTCTTTATTCGGTTGAATGAGAGTCAGGCCCGGTGGCAGGCTGTTGTGAATACGATAAAGAAATTCGTTATGTAGCGCATTGGTTGTGACCATGAGGCACTGGTGGGCGAGAACAACGCAGACCCAGGGATCATCTTCTTCCGTATAATGTTGTACGGGCATCCGTCGGTTTACGTAGGCAATTGGTTCCTTCAAAACTGTTTTTTAAGCTTAAATTATTAAATGGAAATCCAATTTTCCATTGATTTGAATGGTAAAATATGACTGGTTACTGAGCCCAAAAAGGTCACGTATCCCCCCCCCCCTTTGTACTGGAAAACATTTAAAAAAAATGATGCAAACCAACACGACCTCACCACAGTATTTTATCCTATTTGCCACACACTACAGGACGGATTTCATTGTAGGTGTAATGAATTTTAAAAGATAAAGCAATCCCATTACAGGCCTGGCTGCAGAAGGTTGAGACTCCCAGAATTTCTAGACAGTCGGCATAGGAAAGTGATAAGGTTGTTAGCCCTACACACCGGCCGCCTTTACCCTCCAGGAGATATCCTGGGTACTTATTTCTGTTAGAGGCTCAGTCGACTCCAGGGGCCATATTGAGGCCGGAAGGATTAAGTCAATGAAAAATCCCAATAAACCCATCGGGAATCGAACCCGCAACCCTCCGGCTTGTAGCGCAATGCCTCAACCAATTGCGTCACCGCGTGCCTCGTAATGTATTGTACAGTACCTAACGATATAGGGTAGTCTGTCTCCCAAGCAGTTGTTCACATATTTCATAATTTTTCATAGCATTATTTTTGTTAAGAACAGAATGGAAAACAGTAAAAGCGGAAACACAGAAAAATCGTTAGCGCAAATGAATCTTCGTTGCACGTCTTTCATTACAGAACCATCTTCTTCGTATGCGCGAACATTTCTTCGTTGTTGAGAAAAGTACAAGTTATTGTTTTTAGTAAAATGGAATCTTAAGTAAATGAACTACTCGTATATCGAAAGATGTATGTCTTCTACTCCATCCCTGTGTGGTGTCAACGGGCTCAAAGAACTTCTCGGTAGCGAAGTTTGTCGCCGCCAGAGTAACTGGAAGATTCATGTTGGGGGTGGAAGGGAAATATATGGAAGGGGAGCGGTGGAGGGCTCCATCCGTGGGACTTCCCTCTTCGACGTGAGTGTGGTCGGTCCATTGTCGAACACTTAATGTCAGGCTGCGTGTTCAGGACGCTGACATCTGTACTCCATGTCTGTGGTTCTTGTAATCCAGCCCTAGTCTTAGAATGTGACGTGGATGGCCAGATTCCATTCCGATAGGAAATTTGCAAATTTTTTTATCATCACACACTGCATATTGATTAGTATCTAACAAGTTATACGAGTATATGCTAATTGAGTGAGGATCTTTCTCCTGGGATGAAGGCGACCGGCATGTTTAGCTGAGCGTTCATTTCCATTTGGAGCCCAGGTCTACAGAACGCCGTGGTTTAACTAGATGCCTTCATATCACGGGCTAAGTTTTAAATGATTATAAGGTGTAATGGGCTTTCTTTATAGAGTCTTTTTTGTTTAATTATTGGGTTTCACTTTTTGAGAGTTTCAGGTTACCTTATTCCTGCGATAGACGCTTAATTCAGTATCGTAGGCTAGGCTGTGGAACAGCTATTCGTAATTAACATAATTTCGCCTTAGTTTCCTGGGAAGTTTTGCGTGTTTGTTTCACCTCATTAAACGAACAACAAAGGTTTCCGTGACTGGGATTTCCAAAGTATCCAATGGGCGTACCATGGGACAATATGTTTACTTTGTAGGTTATGCAACATTGCTTGGTCATGTGTAGAGATCATCTGTGGCTGAACGTGGGATATTAAATTGACTTTGAACTGTGACTTTATAGGGACGTGCGGAAAATGAGCCGTGGCTCGTATTATTTGTTTCTTTCACGTGCGCAAGTCAATTAAAATATCTGGCATTATTTTGTCTCCATTTTGCAAGCGATTTAGCTACGTGTGTCGCATTCGTGGCAGCAATGTGTTTCTTGTCAGGTAAATTTAGGAAGTGCCGTAGGAAACAGAATTACGTCGACAAAAATAGACAGAACGTGTCCTTTTAAATTAGTTTTCTCCCTTTGAGTGTCATTTGAAGTTAAATGGTTTCCGTTTCTTGGTGGTAATTTTATATACATTTTATTTTTGTTCTTTGTACAAGAAACATTTTCCGAAGTAAGCATGTTGTCATTTAATCCAGGTGTTCCGTGTTAACATGTGTTATTGTATGTAAATTGGGCCTGTTTGTCGGAATGAAATATAGCTTGGTTCATATGTGTAAAACAGTCTCTATGTTGTATTTAAGGCTCATATTCGCAAAACAACTGCTGACGTCATGCGAAATCATGCCGCACGTTTCCTTGGAACGTTGTCTTACTGATCGGAAACTGCGTTTTTCTTGCAAATCCCAAAAGATTATATAGGTGTTTCATCATACTTTATGCGACTTTTATTACTCATCAACGCGTGGAGTGGAGTTTGGTTGGTGGAGGGAATAAGAGGGAGAGACGGAGAGACTTCATGAATGTTCGTCCTTAACCTGCTTTAGAGTTACATGCAGGCATTAAGCGTGTTCTTCGACTGTCTTCTCCAGGATATTCTAACATTTTTAATGAATCGTGAATTCGCAGAGGGGCCATATGCAATGGAATAAATCATTGTGGCATCGTTTCTCTCATGCTTGGCAATTCTGGGGTTAGTACAACGTATTTATTGAAGTGGACAAAGCATTTGGTAACTAAATTGTAGGGGCCTGAAGATGACTAACATCTAGTCGAAACATGTAGCCTTACCCTAGAATAAATAGATTGTGCTGACGTACGTTTGTGTAATACTTATTGTATTTATTGAAGGTTTATGTACTCTTTGTGACCGCCTCTGTGGTCTAGTGGTCAGAGTTTCTGGCTACAGATACAGAGGTCCCGGGTTCGATCCCCGGCGCTACCAGATTTTCTGAGTAGTAGTGGGTCTGGAACGGGGTCCACTC
>Ga0123354_10007800_pt1 | contig 16203 bp, 12 predicted proteins | sample TergutLab28metaG_2_FD_97872 | JGI IMG/M metagenome (GOLD analysis project Ga0123354, IMG submission 97872) | Labiotermes labralis P4 segment gut microbial communities from Petit-Saut dam, French Guiana - Lab288 P4 | ecosystem: Host-associated > Arthropoda: Insects > Digestive system > Gut ...
AAATTTAGTCAATGTTGCAGAAGAGGATCCGCCTGATGACGTGGAGCCCATTGAGTGGATGTTAGCTACCAATTTAGAGTTAAAATGTTGTGAGGATGCACTTGTGGTGGTGGATTATTATCGGCAGCGTTGGAAGATTGAGCGGTTTCATTTTGTTTTGAAGAGTGGTTGTAGGATTGAAGAGTTGCAGCAGCATAGTGTTGATCGTTTGGAGATTATGGTGTTGCTATACTCGCTTATTTCTGTTCATATTATGATGTTGACTTATTTTTCTAGGTTGTATCCGGATTTGTCTTGTGAGTTAGTGTTTTCTGAGGGTGAGTGGAAGACTTTGTATCGGGCGGTTAAGCGTACTGTGGTTGCGCCAGATAGGCCCTACTCTATGGCTGATGCTATACGTTTTGTTGCTGCTTTGGGTGGGTTTGTGGGTGCTCCTAGTGATGGTTTGCCTGGGCTTAAGGTTGTTTGGTTGGGTTTGAGTAAGTTGTTTGTTTTGTGTGCTTTTCGTGAGTTTATCTAATAGTTGATTGTTGAGTTGGGTTGGGTTGGTTGGTTGGTAGTGGTTTTGGTGTTTGTATTTGGTGTGCTGTATTTTTTGGTCGTTTTAGTGGATAATTACTGCTACAAAATAGGTGTATGTTATTAATTATGATTTTTTACTGCGAATACAACACCTGCAACAACATCTGTCTTAGATCAAAAAGTAGAGGTAGCGTTGTGGGTCAAGTTAAGGTAGTCAAATAGGCGTTGTATAGCACCGTTCGATTATTTGTGGCAAATATGTTTTCCAGTTGTGGTTCTTGCGTCAAACTCTCCAAACTGCATAGGGCTTTATTTGGTAAATATCGGGCGTTAGTTTATAAATATGACCGAATACCCCTAATGAAATATTAATTCCTTTTGTTTCGTGAAATAAGATGGAAAGATGAGATGTCATACCTCCACAATGCTCCATCTTTTTTAAACTCATGTTCATAACTATCTTTGTTTTATTATACGCCATTTCTTTGTAGAAAGGAATATATCCAATTTGCTCAGCTAACGCAATTGCCTTATACCAATTTCTGTAATCAAAATCAGTATCAAAAGGCATGCCCGTAAAAATAAAGTTTTGCTTTCCATCTCGATAATCTTTTACAACTTGTTCACTGTCTCTTAACATTATTTCATACTTTTCAATATATTTTACAATTTGTTGTATTTTTGATTCATATGGTTGAGTTATTTTTTTGTTAAATCTATCCACAGTTTCCAATTCGCCGGAAATGTTTATGTCTGCCTTAAACAACTTTTTTACTAAGTTAGAAAATCCAATTTCCCCCTTTGCAGTGCCAGATTTTCTTTTAGTTGTCTGAATATGATTTTCTTCCACTATCTCTGACGTAATTTGAGATAATAAACTATCTAATCCAGCCCTATCCATATACATATAATTCCTTAATTGTTCCATCAAAAAACCTCCATTTGTTTCTGGTATATTAACATTCCATTGTTTAATTGTGTCGACAATGTCGTCACAATTTGTCTGCCATATAGCGCACGTTCGCCCCCCAGTAAAACAGAATTAACATATTGTCCTACTTCCCAAAACATCAGAGTAGTTTCTTGACTGACGTGAGCAATAGTACGTTTTTTACGTTTCTCTATGATTTCCACTACCTGCAAAAACAACAGATTTTCATCAACTTGTGGTGTATCCGCATGGCATATTTCTATTTCTTCCTTTAAGTTTATAACCGTCCATTGATACAATATTCATGAAAATAGGTTGAAAGGATGGTTAGTTTAAAAACTTTATCAAAGATAGGTGTTTTTGTCTTGGTAATTGCTTTATCAGCAGTGTTTCTCGCATGGAGTGTTAATACGGATACGTCACAAATAACATACACATCTCTTGAGGAGTTGCAAGATAAACGAATAGGGTATGTTCTTGCAGGGATTACAGAAAGAATGGGAAAAGAGCATTTCCCAAATGCAACTAGATCCACTTTTAATAGCCAAATGGACGCGATAGCCGCTCTGCAAGCAGGACATCTTGATGGTGCAATGGTATCGTATCCCACGGTTTTTATGGTTAAAAAAAACATTCCGGAATTAACGTGGATTGAAGAACCAGTTGAAACCACGGGAGTGGGCATTGGTGTTAAAAAAGGGAATACGGCATTACTAAATCAAGTAAACGCTTGTATTGATGAATTAAAATCAGATGGTACTCTTGATGATATGATAAGCCGTTGGTATAATTTTGAGAATCCTAACTATACAATGCCTGACATTTCTTTGCCAACAGAGGGTAAACCGCTTCTTGTTTGCATTTCGGTAGACTTTGAGCCTTCGTGTTTTCTAAATGCAAAGGGTGACGCGGTTGGCTTGGATGTAGAGTTGGCTTACAGAATTGCAAGCTATATGAATCGCCCGATTAAATTTGTTGACACGTTAACTGCATCCAGACCTTCGGCGTTAGAATCGGGCAAGGCTGATATAGTTGCGGCTAATTTCGCTATAGACCCTGTGTATGAGTATGTCGAGTTTTCACAGTCGTATTTTGACTTGCCGTTTATGATGGTGGTTAGGAAAGGAACATGATTGTGTAGCCTTATCTAAACCCCATTTTTTACTTGAAAAAGTCTTAATTTTATGAAAAATATTTTGAAAACTATTTATGATGTGATGAAATTCTGTCTGCGATGTATATTAATAGAAAATTGTGTTGCACACAAGTTAAGCCCACTCATTTCCCCTATTATGGTGTAGATGTTTTTGTTCTGTTTCCCACTTTTTGTTTCCCAACATCAAGATGATTTGCTGGGTAGTGGGTATTAGTGTTGGTTGTAACCTGAATTCCCGAAAAATTATCACTACAATTAATAAAAAGCCTAAAAAACTCGTTAAATGAAGATTAGGACTTAAAAACGTGAATTCTATTTGTATTGTAGTACTAAATTTATAACTACGTCAAAGGTGCAAAATGGTGCTTTTAAGTCGATATGCTGTTTAACGGCTTTTTCAGACCTATTAGTTATTGTAGGTATAAAAGATTCGGAAATTTAGGTTGTAAGTAGAATAGCTCATAACAAACTGTCCACGCCCGATATTTTTCAAAAAACTGGTTAATAACTACGTTAGACTACACGAAGGAATAAATTATTTAACACTAGTGGAAACATACTTAAACAAAAAGTGTAACCTGCCTCTGGTAGAACACACATCAAGTAATCATGAGGAATAATTGGTGGATATGATAAAAGCGCAGTCTTTGTTGTCGCCAAGTGTAATTGATATATCTCTGTATGGAGCAAAAGCGGCAAATCTTGCAAAAGCCGCCCAACTTGGGTTCAATGTACCGACTGGTTTTGCTGTTTCCAGAATGTGTACAAAAAATGAGTTTGCTCTAATAGCGCAGGAAATTATTGTTGCGCTATCGCCGCTTGTAGCAGTGCGTTCTTCGGCTGTCAATGAAGATTCTGCCAAAGAAGCATTTGCGGGACAGTTTAAAACGCGTTTGGGCATTAGATCAGTTGCTGATTTAGAGCATGCTTTTGCAGAAGTGAAAGATAGCGGTTCAACTGCCGTGTTTCAAATAAACCATAGTGAAGTTGTTCCACCTGAACAAATTGCTGTTCTTGTCCAACGAATGGTGAACGCTACCCGTGCTGGTATAGCTTTCAGCAGAGATCCTATTACCGGTGAGTCGAAGGTGATTATAGAGAGTAGTTATGGCCTAGGTGAGCCTGTTGTACATGGTGACGTAACGCCTGATTCCATCGATTACTTGGCTGATGGAACATTCACGATTTTTATAGGACGTAAATCTATACAAGTCTCGCTTGTGGATAATGGTGTTCACACAAAAGATACTCCGACAGAAGATTCAAAACGCTGTTCGTTGACCGATGGAGAAATTAAAGAGATCGCAAATTTAGCAAAAAAAGTTGAATGTGATTTAGGTTTTGCTGCAGACATAGAATGGGCCATAGATGCCGATGGAGTCCTTTGGCTTTTACAAGCACGTCCGATAACTACTATTAACTAAATTGGGTGTGTTTGTCTTTTTTGTTTGGTCTGGGTTTCTGTTAGTTTTTGTGTTATTGTGTTGTAGAGGTTGAGGTTTTGTTGTTTCTGTGTGGTTGTTAGAGTCAGCAAGTTTTTGTAAATTTTAGTGTCCTTCTCATATGTCGGTTCCAAAGATTTTGTGTTGTACCACAGGCCTTGCGTAACGCGTTTTAAACCTCTAACTTCCTGAAATTAAGTAATATGTTTCGCCTATAGTCTTGTTTTTCAACTATTTTTACAATTAACGCGTTATTTGCCACTTTAGAGTTACACCCATATCACTTAACATAAGTAATATAACTTTATCCCAAAAACACCATAAAAAAGCCCCTAATACAAAAACAACCGAAAACCAAACCTAAAACACACACCCATTACTTAAGATTAGGAAGTTAGGGTTACACACTATATTCGTAGGCTCAACCCCTTCGCTAAATGGCGTAAACCAGTTGTGTGTTGGTATAATGATAGGTTACATGTGCTCTTGATTTGAATATTGCTGAGTTACCGGATGGTGTTTGTTAGTTGGTTGTGGTCTGAGGTGGGGTTGGGTATAGTTGATATGCAGTTTATATGGTGACGTAATGAGTCATGAGATCATGAGATAGCTCAAAAAGGGGACTTATTTTGGAATAAGACCGTTTTTAAACTGTTTTGTGCGTAAATGTTTAAAAACAACAAGCGCTAACTACATACGCTGAATTTAGAGAGAGGAGATTCAAGTGTCCACATTACCAACTTATCCAGCTCCGCCAAAAGGGGTTCAACTTGGTTTAAAGTGCCCTCAATCTGTGCTGTACATAGATTTAGGTCTGCGCGGTTGTACCGCACCTTCATTTCGGAGGAATTATGGGATTGACTTTGCTTTTAGTTACATAGTATACGATTCTGCGGAGAAGTGTTTCGATCTGATAAACAGCGAGTTCATCCGATTGCTCAGTCCAGAGTTAAGACCGGATGTAGTTGCACAGAAATACATTACAACTACTGCGCGTAATATAAGACGATTGGTTCGCACAGCTCAGATTGTTTCGTCTCCTACTCGCTGGCGTAGTTCTCATCTCCGTCAGGATTTATTGGAGGATTTAAACACTTACTTTGATGCTTATGAAAGTCATGCAATGTCCATGTACCTTTTCTTTGGGGTGGAAAACTTCGTTGTGAACAGTCTCATCGATGAACTCCGTAAAGCAGGGTTTCAAGAAGAAGTGGATAACGCATTACCGACCTTTGTTGTTACTTCTGAACCCAACTGGTTCGCTTTAGAACAGCAAAACATAGAAGCATTGAAATCTCGTTTTTCTGACATAGGTGATGATGAAGCAATCATGGCGGCTGCATCGTTCCACGCGAACACGTTTGGGATTGTGTATACCCCGTATAATTTAGGGACTCCACCTTCAGGCGAAGATGCGGCAAAACTCATGAAGCAACCTACTGCACCCATTAAACACGGAATAAAATCATTAGACGAATTTCCTGAGCATATTGTGCAGTTGGGTGAATTAGTGCGCGAATTAGCATTTTGGAAAGGTGAACGTACCGATACGCTTTCGATAGCAGATCATTATGCCACGCCAATGTTTAAATGCCTGTCAGAATTGCTTGATATACCCGTTAACCTGGTATACTTTATGACGCGTGATGAGATCACGCAGGCTATTACAGGCAAGGGCGATGTTCAAAAAGAAATCCTTGAAGCACGAACTGAGCAGTATTGCCGAGCATTGGTAAACGGTACTATCAAATTCTACCAGCCAACAGGAACAGGTATTTTCGGCAAGAAAAAGCACGATATAGCCAAAAACGGGGATCTTCTTCGCGGAATGCCAACATCACCGGGTGTGGTACGGGGGCGAGTACGGATACTCTCGCTGAGCGAAGCAAGCCCTGTGGTTGCTTCAAATGAAATAATTGTCACCAGTATGACTCGCCAAGAAATCGGCGCAGCGCTTGATGTAGCCCTTGCTTATGCTACTGACGAGGGAGGGAGGCTTTGCCATGCCGCAATCGTGTCGAGAGAGAAAAAAAAGCCTTGTGTGACTGCTTTGGGCGATGCCACCAAGGTACTTCGCTCAGGCATGTTAATTGAAGTTGATGGAACCACAGGGACGGTCACTGTTATTGATGACAACTTTTAACCAGTTGAGGCAAAAAAATAGATCTGACAAAACATTTCCAGTAGAAGACTGGAGAGGAAATGTTTTGTTACACTTTAGTTTGATGGAGCTTATGGAGGCATAAAATGGAAGATCATGGACTGAAAGGTATAAACAAAACACTTTTCGACTGGGCTAAAAAATCGTGTTTAATCAAGTACATTGGCTGGCTAGATGGAAACGAAGATGCCTTGAAAAAAGCTCTTGGACCAAATGAGACCGAGTGTTTTTATGCTTCAATTAACCTAAGTGACATTATTTGGCGTAGTAAATATTTGAAGTTTGGAATCCCTCCAAATCTCTTTCTTTTAGGTAAATTAGAAACTGATCAGGTTTATCACCCTAATTATCGCGATCATTCTACTCATACTTTTAAGGTTTATTTGTTAGGTCTCTATATTTATGAAAATAATCAAAAAATCAAAAGCTTGTTTGCTGACAAAGATAACTTTATTGACACTTGGACTGTAGTTTCGTTATGGCATGACATTGGGTATTTGTTTGAAAACGATGAAATGACAGAAGATGCGTCGGCGAACTTGTTAACGGATGTATATAACGAGATAAATGTGCAGTTCCAAAATTCTTTGAATTACATTTCTGGGATTAATCCCAAATTGGATCCAACTGTGTTAAATACCTTTCATGTTAATAGCAATACAAAGTATGTACCTCTTAAGGCATTATCTGATTTAGAAGCGAATATAAAATTATTTGAACACTTACGACCCGCAGGGATAGCGTCTGGATTAGCTACGCCAAAGTTTAAGTCTAACGCTGTTCAGACAGTATATAACGTTATAAGACAGCACCCCACTGCCAACAGAAAGAAACACATAGATCATGGTATTTTTAGTTCATTGCTTTTACTAAACTTGTGGTTTTATTATGAAAGTATGATTACCAAAATTGTTCGGTTCGTTAACAATGCCCGTAATGTTGCAACAGCTAATTTGATTGCAGGTGATGTCCGTTCATGTGTTGAAAATGTTAATGCGAACATAATGGCTTCAAACGCTAAAAGCATTATTATAACTGCAGCACAATCCATTGCGCTACATAACATAAAAATTGCAGATGTGAACTCTCGTGAGTTATGTTCTTTGGGCATTAGTATTGGAAACTTTAAAATCTTTGCAGAAGGAAATAAAGCGCAACCTTTTGCCTTTTTGTTGAAATTAGTTGATGAACTTCAAGATTGGGACAGACAAAACTATGGTCGTAGAAAAAATGGTGATTCTGTGTTAAGTGGAGCGGATATGGATATTTCCGCTTCACCATCCGACTCATACATATGGATATGGCATAATGTTGACGAAGACGTCGCAAACCCAGAGACAAACCCCGCCTCGCTTTTTTATAGAAAAAAAGCGGCATTGTCTACTATACAATTGGGCGAGTTGTTGCATGCAATGCCAAATTCCCACAGAGATCCAGGTAAAATACATGAATCATACGAAGCATTTTATGATGTTTTCTATAATGCACAAGCAGAAGAATTGATGACGCACATAAAGAAAAAATATGTCTGTACGAACGTTAATGTTATACTTTATAATCGTAAAAAGAATCAATTTAGATATTTGAATAAATGCGAAATTCTTGTTCCGATTCCATCTGAGCTTGATAAAAATGTAAGGTATCACTACTTTAAAAACGACTCATTTTTTTTGGATGAAATGAATAAAAACAAGACAGGCTTTTCTTTAATATCTACCCCTGTAGGATCGTTAGGTTTTCTTGTTTTTGAAAATGTTTCTGAAAAACCTTCGAAGGCACCAAATAAATATGGTCATACTTCTGATATATCCATTTTAGATGATTATGGGTTGATGTATGGCGCACTTGTATTTAAAAATATTAAACGAAAAGTTTATTCAGAGACTGTTAGCAATATTTCATCGTCAACGGATAAAGATAACGCTGATGTAGAAAATAACACTGTGACGCAAATGAATGATTATGTGCCATTGGGTCACACTCCTTGTATAGCAATATTTATGGATATTCGAGGCCTTTCTAGTTTATTTGACGGTGACAAGCAACACGAACAACTTGCATTAAAATTTATTCGTAAGTTTTCTGAAACCGTTGAGCACGTGAGTAGCATTCATTACGGAATTATCTCCTGCCATTTCGGCGGTGGTATGTTAATTACATTCAATCAAGTTATTCGAGAAGAATTAGATGAGTCATGTTTTCGTGCTATCTGTACAATGTTCCAAGTTAAACGACGATTTGATGAAGAGTTATTACCGTTAGCTAAAAAGTTATTTGGCGATGAAACGGCTGAACAGATAAGTCTCGGTATGGGTGCTAGTGCTGGAGAAGCGATTTTTTCGACATTGGGCTGTAGTCCTTTATTTTATACGGGCATAGGCAAAAACATCAGCATGGCTAAAAAAATAGAAAATATTTCTGGGCGTGATCTAATTGAAATTGGTAGCCAAAACTCGCCATTGTGTAAGGATAAAATATTAATATCTGAGGACCTTTTTTCTAAGTGTATTCGCAAACACAGTGCTTCCTTACAGTCCATTGAAGGTGTACGTATCCCATACTCCAGTAAAAGTCATAAATTCCATTATATAGCCAATTTAGGGTCTGGAAAGTGGTGTCCCTTAGATCGCAAGTGTCTGATTTGTTTAAATACCGATGTGGAGACAAAATATGCAAAATAACATGTTAGGCAAGAATGCCCTCATCTTTGAAAACGAAAAAGGTGACTATAAGGATATTATTGCGTGTTTACCCGAAGGTGTTAAACCATCAAAAAAACTATTAAAGGGAAAGACTGACATTAAAAAATTTGATGTAGAAGACTACTGTTTGTGTACATGCGATTTAACGAACACGGAACCCATAGCCAACAATATACCTTTAGATGACCCGAAGGTTATTGAGGATATCGCCGAGAGTATTAACTTCATGGCCAAGTTGCGCGAGCGCTTTCCTAATTGTCCTTTGGTAATTATTACTAAGATGCCTATTAGATGGTTAAGAGACCACTTTGATACTTTGATAAGAAAGAATTATACAGATATATTGGGTATATTCGGTAATGACTGTATAAATGTGTATCAAGAATTAAATACAAGTAAAGATCAGCTTTTTGGTGTAGTGTATGAGAGTGAAAAAGTTCATATTGTTATTAAACCTAAGTCCGCAAAAAATAACAAGGATGCTATAGAGCAGTGGAAAAAAGATTTTAGAAAATATTTAGTAAATAAGGTCCTGACTTAAGCTCTTATGAAACTAAAGTGCAGAGGAACTGAAGTATTCTTTTCCGGTTTATCCGGGTTAGGGATTATTAAATACTAACTTGTTACCTGAACTCTTGAAATTTACCCATATAATCAGGTTTTTTTCTGTGATTTAGGGTTATTTTGATTAAGTAAACCATATAATGCTCTGATTGTTTACCCATATATTTACCCACATGTAACGGCTCTCAGTGACCATACTTAAAGTCGTTCAACAAAGAAAAACCACAAAAATAACCCCAAATTGAGCTCAGATTTCATAACATATGGGTAAAACTCAAAAGTTACGGTTGTTATTCAATAAGTCTCTGATTGCAGTTTGTCAATATGTGTTGTAGCTTTTTTTGGATATGCTATCAGCAGTTTCATTATCTGCACCCTGGGTTATTGTATCTCTGTTTGTCGTTTGATTTCCGCAAAATAGTTCAATTCAAATTCTACAAATCTTTTTGTACGCTCGTCTTGTGGGTTATCAAATATTTGCTTTGGGTTGCCTTGTTCTACTATTTCGCCATTTTCCATATATATTACTCTGTTAGATATTGCTTTTGCAAAATTCATTTCGTGTGTAACGATAAGCATTGTCATACCGTTTTTTGTTAGTTTGTAAATTATCCGAAGAACTTCATTTGTCATAATTGGGTCAAGAGCAGAAGTGGGTTCATCAAGTAAAAGTACATCTGGGTTCATAGCAAGTGTTCTTGCTATGGCCACTCTTTGTTTTTCGCCGCCGCTCAACTCGGAGGGGACAGCGTTTAGTTTAGCTTCAAGGCCAACAGTTTTTAGTAATTCTTTTGCCCTCGATTCCGCAACGCTTTTGCTTTGTTCCAGTAGCTTGATTGGTGCTATTGTCAAGTTTTCCATAACAGTCAAATGTTCAAAAAGATTATAGCTTTGGAACACCATTCCAATTCGTTGGCGCATTTTTGTTATATTGCTATCATCAACCATAGCACCGTCTATATAGACTGCGCCGCTATCTGGCGAAACTAACCTATTCACACAACGTAAAAGCGTACTTTTCCCTGCGCCCGACTTGCCTATAATCGTCACAACTTCGCCCTTTGCAACTTCAAGTGAAACATCGTTTAAGGCGTAATTATCGTTGTATGCTTTTTTGAGGTTTTCAATTTTTATCATATCATCACGCTTTTCTTGGGTTGATCCGCTTTTCAATTATATTTAGACCAAAGGTTAATGCTCCAATTATTATGAAATATAGGATAAGCGCAAAGACAAGAGGGAAAAGAGCATCAAAGGTTTGACTACGTATAATATCTATTGATCTTGTTAAATCCTGAACACCAATATAGCCGACAATCGCTGTCAGTTTAATTAAATTGATAAATTCACTTTTGTATACGGGAAATATCACTCGCACAGCTTGGGGCAATATTACATATCGAAAAGTTTGTTGTTTTGAAAAACCCATAGCATAACTTGCTTCAATTTGCTCGTCTTTAACTGTTTTCAGTCCTGAACGGAAAATTTCAGCAACATACGCGCCATTATAAAAACCAAAAGCGATAATTGCAACAACAAGTGCACTCAATCGGCTGTTTGCAAAAACCACATAATATGTTAGCAACAGTAATAACACGATAGGTGTGCTTCTAAAAAAGCGTATGTAAACTCTTGCTGTAATGCTTAAACCTTTATTTTTTGAGGTTCGCATAGAGCAAATCAAAAGCCCAATCAAACACCCCAATATGCAAGCAATTAACGCTATTATAAGGGTGTTTTTCACACCTTCAACTACCAGTAAATAACGATCTTCAAATATGAGGTTTTTGTAAATCCTATCCACAAGATCAATCAATTACTTTCCTTTCCTATTCCCCAGTTAGGTGGCGTATCCACATATGGTTGCGAGAAACCAGTTCTCGCTTTGAGTTTATCGTTATTTATTAAGTTAGCTATAACCATATCTGCATTACCATATTCAACCACAGATACAAAAGCGGCCATTGACACATCTGTGATTTCCCAAAATTATTTCGCCAGAAGACTTGTTACTTATTTTATGCAACTCACCAGTCAAATATCTGCAACTATACCCAACCAAACCTCAGGCACCTTAGGAACTGTGCAAAAATAACATGTGAAAAATATAATAAGGCAATGCCACAACACACTTAATCGACACATCAAATGAAAAAAGAAGAAATACACACACTATGGAACAACATGAAACCCCAACTAAACGAAAAACAAAAAAGACAATACGCAACCACACTCGCAAAAACCTACAGATACGGCGGAGCAACAATCGTCCACCAAATAACAAAAATCTCCCCAAACACTCTAACAAAAGCAAAAAAAGAACTACAACAACAACAAAACACCACCAACCTAACCCACACAGAAAACAACCGAATACGCAAAAAAGGCGCCGGACGCAAAAAACTAGAAACAAAACACCAAAACCTCCAAACCATAATCGAACAAACAATAACCAACAACACCTACGACAACCCCCAAAAAACCCTCACATACACCACCAAATCCCTACGCAACATACAACAAACCCTACAAACCCAACACAACATCAACATCTCATTTAGATCCATAGCAACCCAACTACAAACCCAAGGCTACAGCCTACAACAAAACAAAAAAATGCTCCAAATAGGCGAAAAACACCCCGACCGCAACATGCAATTTGAACACATAAACCAAACCACAAAAGCCTTCCTAGACGAAGGCCAACCAGTCATATCGGTGGATACCAAGAAAAAAGAGCTCGTTGGAAATTACGCCAATAAAGGTTCTGAGTATCGGTTGAAGAAAAATCCTCGATTAGTATTTGATCATGACTTTCCAGAGGGTAAATTGTTAAAAGTTGCGCCTTATGGGGTTTATGTGCTTAATGATAATACGGCTTTTGTGAATCTTGGGTCTAGTGGTGATACAGCAGAGTTTGCTGTGCAGAGTATTTATAGGTGGTGGGATGTTGTTGGGAAACATTCTTTTCCTGATGCGAAAAAGTTGCTTGTTAATTGTGATTGTGGGGGTAGTAATGGGTATAGGACTAGGCTTTGGAAGGTGGAGTTGCAGAGGTTTGCGGATATGTCTGGTTTGGATGTTTATGTGTGTGATTTGCCGCCGGGTACGTCTAAGTGGAATAAGGTGGAGCATCGGTTGTTTTGTTTTATTTCTAAGAATTGGGCTGGTCAGCCACTTGTGGATGTTGAGACGGTGGTTAGTTTGATTTCTAGTACTACTACGCGTAAGGGGCTTAGGGTTGTTTGTCAGTCTGATAGTAATGTGTATTTGCGTGGGAAAAAGATTAGTGATGAGGAGTTTAAGGCTGTAAATATTTCAAAAGTAGGTTCACATGGGGAATGGAACTATATCATTTCACCAACCAAATAATCACATGTTATTTTTGCACAGTTCCTTACGAACAAACGCCCTACTCAAAGTCTCTGCAATCTCCAAATTAAGCAGCCCTAACCAGTATGGTAACCTCAATTATAATCTCCAGCAAACACTCGAACCATAAATAATAAGGGGTTACAGCACGTCTCATCTAATGCCAAATAAACACATTCACAAAAGTAATTTCTCTGTTTTTTAAAAAGAGCAAATATTACTTTCTGAGGTAGGTCACATTTGAGCATCCAAAACTCAAATCAAAAAACAACAAATAAACCAAGACTTCATGTATTGGGCATTGACGCTGAAGTAGATCCTGTTATTGGTAAAAAGTTAAAGCGAGGCATTTATGCAACTGATCGTATTCACTCTTTAGTTATGGGTTTTCCCGGTTCGGGCAAAACCCGTTTTCTTCTCTCCATGATAAAACAGCATATCGACCATAATGAGGGTTTTATGGTTTTAGACTCGCATAGTGATCTTACACAGCTTGTTCTCTCACATATTCCTCCTGAACAATGGGACAGGGTTGTCTACATTAATCCTTGGTCAGCATTTGAAGATAAATATGATAATCGTGTTTTGCAAATAAATTTCTTAGAGCACCATAACCCCTACGAACGAGATGTTGTTGCCAGAATGTTTATGGATACTTTGGAGAAGCTTTACGAGCGTTGGTGGGGACCGCGTCTTGACATGATTCTGTTAAATGCCCTATATTTGCTTATGGAGAAAGAACACGCTAAACTGCCTGATCTCTACAATATCCTCTCCGACCAAGCTTTTCGTGATATGCTTACCGCTAAATGTAAAGATCGTAATGTCAAAGTGTTTTGGGAAAAGCAATATGATAAAATGCCCAAGGATGCTTCAGTTGCTGTCCTAACTAAACTATATCGGCTTGTGCAGGAGAGAATCATTGTGCCCATGTTTATGGCTGAGAAAAGTGGCATTGATTTTCGGACGGTTATGGATGAGCGTAAAATTGTGATTGTGGATTTGCCTGAAGGTAAAGTTACCACGGATATTGCCAATTTTTTGGGTAGTTTGATTCTTTCGGCGGTGTATAATGCGGGTATGTCAAGGGAAGATACGCCTGAAGCGGATCGCAAACCCTTTTTTGTGTATGTGGATGAAGCTTACCGTTACACTACAAAGAGTATTCCTGAAGTGCTGCAGTCGCTTAGAAAGTTTAAGGTCTTTATGACCCTTGCAAGCCAATACCTAACACAATACAGACGAGATATACAAGATGCCATAACCCAAACCTGTGAAACTATTGTTAGCTTTCGAGTGGGCGAAGATACTGCTAAAGTTCTTGAGAAATTCTACCCTAACACCTACGGTTATCAAACGCTTATGAATTTGCCTCGTTACCTGTTTTTTGTCTCCACTCCCTTCTGTGGTAACCGTGAATACCAGGTCTTAGAAACCATCGACTGTAAAACTGGTCCAAATAATCCTGATGAGGTGATTAAGTATAGTTTAGTGAAGTATGGTCAGCAGGTTGATGTGGATGAGTTGATGGGGCAGGTTAAAAATCAGTCTGTGCAACAGGTGTTTTTGGATTGGGCAGTAACTCCAGATGAGTGGGTAATCCTTCTCACCATCCGATTAAATGGTGGCTCGATGTCTGAGGAAGCTTTGCGAAAGCAGCTTCTCTATGATTCAAATCGGCCTAGGCCGTATGTGCTTACAGAGTTGGGGTTTGCTAATGCTCTTAAAAATCTCTCTGTGGATAATGCTCGTCGTGATGCTTGGCTTTGTTTTAAGGATGAGACGGTGCGTCAGTGGCGTGAAGAAGCCTACGTTTACGGTAAAAGGGAGCTTAAAACTCAGGAGGTGCATTCAAGGTTTTGGCGTTTGGATTTAACGGATAAGCGTGCTAAACGGCTTTTGGACACTGTGTTTCGGGGTGAGAAGGCAGGGGGCGTTGAGCATATTCAGGTGATTATGGCGCAGCGTAAAATTTACTGGCAAAACGGCTGGATCGTACGCATAGACGACGGCGAAACAGATGAGAGCATAGCAGATCTCTACGTTACCCCCACTTTGCCAGCTTCAAAGGTTGCGGGCGCTAAAGGGTATATTGATCACACCAGTTGGGACTACAAACGTAGCTTTGCAGTAGAAATAGAATGCTACCCCAACAAACACTGGGACAGATTAGAGAACAACTATAGGCGAAATAAGAAAATGGGCTTCCCCACAGTCTTTATCGTACCCACACAAGCTGATGAGGCTAAATTAAAAGAGAAACTCTTCGACTGGAAAGCCACCATTGTACTTAACGCTGCAAAATTCGAACCCGACCACCCAGACATGGTAGCCATCGAAGTTGTCAGTATGCTTGACAATCAACAAAACAGTGACACCAAAAAGTCTAACCAATTTTGCGAGACTAAATCTGCTGTTGTTGAGGAGCAAACCTTTGAGTCACCACGCCAACAAGAAGAACCCGTTGCACCTACTGCTATTGTGACTGCAGCTATTTCAGAGCAAGAGGCATCTTTGGAAGTTGTAGCTGTAACTCAGCAACAATCTGGGGTAGAGGTGGCGGATTTGGAAAAAGAGCGGGTGCTACTTGAACTTGTTGGTCGGGGGTGGCTTTTTAGGTTAAAGGAAGCAAAAGGCAAAAAATACCTCTGCGCAAGAAACACAGGCGAAGAACACAGCCTTGGCCCATTTAACGACCAAACAAAACAAATCATTACAAAAAACAAGATAGTAGTACAAGGATTCAATGAAGCCCAAGATTAAAACCAACATGAAGCTAATAACAGGTTTAAGAACCCTGCAACAAACACCACCATTGTTGCGGTACGTCAAGTATTGGACATAAAATTCAAACCATTACGCGCTTATTACTGAGCTATTACTTGCTCTTTTTTCTTAACAACTTTTTTGCTCTGTTGTTTGTTGCTTGATTGTTTGCTTGAGTGTATGATAAAATTAATAGTTTACCGTGGTATATTTAGTGTGGTGATTTATAGTGATGGCAGAGGCTGTTTTTACAGTTGAAGAGAAAGTAAAGCTGCAGATGTTAACTGAGGAGGTTTCAAAGTTGCGTTTGCGTGTGGAGGCGTTGGAGGAGACTTTGCAGATTCTAAGTTGTGAAGGGGTACTTGAGCGTTTAGCGCAGAGTAAGAAGGATTTTGCTGAAGGTCATGTTTATACTCATGAAGAAATGTTAAAAAAATTGGGTGCTGATGAAGAAGACCTTTAAATTTTTGATTTTAGCGTATTTGAGAATTGACTTTTCACAGAAAACGTATTATAATTATGGTAAAGTGATAAGTGCTGAAGGCGTAAGGAGTTAGATTAGTGTGAGGAAACCAAAAATTTATCTT
>Ga0123354_10007801_pt1 | contig 16201 bp, 13 predicted proteins | sample TergutLab28metaG_2_FD_97872 | JGI IMG/M metagenome (GOLD analysis project Ga0123354, IMG submission 97872) | Labiotermes labralis P4 segment gut microbial communities from Petit-Saut dam, French Guiana - Lab288 P4 | ecosystem: Host-associated > Arthropoda: Insects > Digestive system > Gut ...
CAAGGCTGGCTTCGAAAAATCCAAGGATACCTACAGCGAATCTCTTGTATATATGTTGATTGCGTTTTTCGGCGGCCTGTTGCTGGCCGTTTTAATTTCCTGGAACATCATCCGCTCCATTGTCACCCCGCTGACGAGCCTGCAGACGGTGATGAGTGAAATCGAACATGAAGGCGATTTCACGCGGCGCGTGAAGGTTTCCGGCACTGATGAGGTAGGGCAAACCGCAGCTTCGTTCAACCAGTTGTTGGGCACCCTGCAAAAAACCCTGAGCGACATCCTCGGGCATGTGAACAAGCTCGATGCCGCCGCGACCGAGCTTTCCAGCACCGCGCATCAGGTTGCCGCAAGTTCCGAGATGACCAGCGAATCCGCCTCGGCGATGGCTGCTGCAATCGAGGAAATGACTGTCAGCGTTACCCACATCAGCCAGAACGCGCAGGAAACTTCCGAGATCACGGAGCATACCGGCGAAGTTTCGCAACATGGCGGCGAGGTCATCCGCCAAACTGTCAGCGAAATGCACGCCATGGCCGAAGCGGTGCGAGAATCTTCCGAGAGCATCACCGAACTGGGCAAGCAGTCTGAACAAATTTCCAGCATCGTGCAGGTGATCAAGGACGTTGCCGACCAGACCAACCTGCTGGCACTGAACGCGGCTATCGAGGCAGCGCGCGCCGGCGAACAGGGCCGTGGCTTTGCCGTCGTCGCCGACGAGGTGAGGAAACTTGCCGAACGCACCACGAGCGCCACCGGTGAGATCGGCGCGATGATCGCCGCCATCCAGGGCAGTTCGGGTTCGGCGGTGAAGGCGATGAGCCATGCTGCCGAGCGGGTCGAATCCGGCGTTGCACTGGCTGATAAGGCTGGGTCGGCGATTACGGACATCCAGGAGGGTGCCCAGAAGGTGCAGACGCACGTTGGCGACATCAGCTCCGTCCTAGCTGAGCAGGGCACCACCAGCCAGTCGATTTCGCAGCAGGTCGAGCGGGTAGCCCAAGCAGCGGAAGAAAACAGTGCAGCGGCGCGCAGTTCTTCCGAGGCGGCAAAGAGTATCGAGCACCTGACGCGGGCTGTGCGTGACGCGGTGACGAAGTTCAAGGTTGCCTGAAATCGTTCGGGCGGCAAGAGAAGGGGGCGGTCAGGTTGACTGACCGCCCCCTTCTCTTTGATTTATGAAAATTTCCGCAATAGAAATAAATATCCATCGCGATATGGCATGAAATGGTATTTTTTTACATTACTACATTATTGTTCTGTGGATACTGTACATAAGCGATTTATTTGTGTTTCGGATATCACTTATGTGGAAATTGCCTATAAACGGAAATCCGTATTGCGGAGATTACTCATAAAAAGATAATCCATATTCAGTAGCAGTGTCGGACAAATAACCGTAAGGGATTGTACGTGCTTGAGTGGCTGGTCGTTATTACGCGCGTGCCTTCCAGATTTTGTACGTCAATGAGATTTGTTTGAGTGAGAGTTTTATCTTAGGAGTAACAGAAATGTTGAATAATTTCAAAGTTGGTAGCAGGCTCTTTTTCCTTACTGCTTTTGCCTCTGTAATTACCATCATCGTCATGCTGTTTGGGGTAAGCGGCATGAAAAAGATATCGGTTAATACGGATGTTATGTATCATGAAAGAGCTGTGGCGCTGGCCCAGCTTGGCAGAGTCGATGCCGGCCTCAACGCGCTGGCTGGCGATATTTTCCGTTCCTTTCAGCACGATCCCAACCTAGAGGTTTCCAAGACACACATTAACCACATGCTCAAGGAACATCTTGACAAAGCTGAGGAGCATATCAAGGATATTGATGAGGCGTGGGCGCGCTATACCGCTATCCACCTGGCGAATGAGGAAAAAGCGTCGGTTTCCAGGTTCACGGAAGACTACGGCCTGTTTGTCAGGGAGATCATCCGTCCCACCCTCGCTTCGCTGAGCGCGAACGACTTCTCCAATACCGTCCTGGAACGGTTTATTGATGGATACCGCAAATATGGGCGGAGCCTGGAAAAAACGGCTCGCGACCTGGTCAATACAAATTACAAACTTGCTGGGCAGAACTTTGATGAAGCCAAGGAAACTTATGAGTCATTACTCACGTACATGCTGGTTGTTTTCGCCGCCGGGCTGGTGTTGGCCATCCTCATTTCCTGGAGCATTATCCGCTCCATCGTTGTCCCGTTGTCAGGCTTGCAGAAGGTGATCGGCGAAGTCGGACGGAGTGGCGATTTCACGCTGCGCGTGGAGGTCTCAGGTACTGATGAAGTGGGGCAAACCGCGACTTCGTTCAACCAGTTATTGGGCACCCTACAAAAAACCCTGGGTGAGATCCTTGGGCATACAGGCCGGCTCGATGCCGCCTCGATCGAGCTTTCCACCACCGCGCAGCAGGTTGCTGCAAGTTCCGAGATGACCAGCGAGTCTTCCTCGGCGATGGCTGCTGCGGTTGAGGAAATGACCGTCAGCATCACGTCCATCAGCCAGAGCGCGCAGGAAACCTCTGAAATCACTCGGCATACCGGTGAAGTTTCACAGCAGGGCGGCGAGATCATCCGCCAGACCGTCAGCGAAATGCACGCCATGGCCGAAGCGGTGCGCGAGTCTTCCGAGATCGTCACCGAGTTGGGCAGGCAGTCTGAACAAATTTCCAGCGTCGTGCAGGTGATTAAGGATGTTGCCGACCAGACCAACCTGCTGGCACTGAATGCAGCCATCGAAGCGGCGCGTGCTGGCGAGCAGGGCCGTGGTTTTGCCGTTGTTGCCGAGGAGGTGAGGAAGCTTGCCGAACGCACCGCGAGCGCCACCGGTGAAATTGGCGCGATGATTGCTGCCATCCAGGGTAGTTCGGGTTCGGCGGTGAAGGCGATGAGCCAAGCTGCCGAGCGGGTCGAGACCGGCGTTGTGCTGGCCGATAAGGCCGGGTCGGCAATCACGAATATCCAGAAAGGTGCCAAGCAAGTGCAGACATGTGTTGGTGACACGAGTTCCATCCTGGCCGAACAGGGCGTTGCCAGCCAAGCGATCGCGCAGCAGGTCGAGCGGGTAGCCCAGGCGGCGGAAGAAAACAGTGCGGCTGCGCGCAGTTCTTCCGAGGCGACGAAGAATATCGAGCAACTGGCACATGCTGTGCGCAACGCGGTGGCAAAATTCAAAGTCTGAAGCTGTGCGGCGGTGTGACCGCGTTTCGCGCTTCCCCCTCCAATGGAGGGGGAAAATCAAATCTCGATATTGTCAATCAGCCGCGTCGTTCCCAGGCGGGCAGCGGCGAGCACGACCAACGGCTCATCCGGCTGTCTCGGCAGTTGCAGGTCGGCACGGCGGCGCACAGTCAGGTAATCCGGCTTCCAGCCATGCCGTACCAGTTCGGCGAGCGCGGCGGCCTCAAGGTGGATGAAATTGTGGGCGCCATTGCGCACGGCTTCGGCGATAGCAGAGAGTTGACGGTACAGCCGCGGCGCTTCGGCACGTTCATCCGCTGACAGATAGCCGTTGCGCGAAGACTGCGCCAACCCGTCGGCGGCACGAACCGTATCCAGAGCAACGACCTTGATGGGCAAGGCCAGTTCAAGCGCCATGTTTTTCAACACCATGAACTGCTGGTAATCCTTTTTGCCGAACAAGGCCACGTCGGGTCGGACAATGTTGAAGAGTTTGAGCACAACGGTTACCACCCCCCGGAAATGCCCGGGCCGGAAAGCACCTTCGAGAATTGAGGCATGTTCCGGGTCGGGTTCGACGTGGTAACGCTGCATCTGCGGGTACATCTCCACTTCATTCGGGGCGAACAGGTGATCGACCCCGGCGGCAGCGAGCTTTTCACAATCGGCATCGAAGGTGCGCGGATATTTGTCGAAATCTTCGCCTTGACCGAACTGCAGGCGGTTGACAAAGATGCTGGCGATGACGGTGTCGGCCCCGGAATGTTTGCAGGCCGCGTGCATGAGGGCGATATGCCCATCGTGCAGGTTGCCCATCGTGGGGACGAACGCAACCCGTCCGGCCTGGGCGCGCGCGGTACGCAAGGCGGTAATAGAGGTATGGATGTACATGTTCCATTCTTAGTAACAATGTTCCGGCGCGGGAAAGGTGCCGTCCCTGACCGAGGTGACATAAGCCGTGACGGCCTCTTCGATGGTAGCGGCCCCCTGCATGAAGTTGCGTACAAAACGCGCCGTCTTGCCGGGAAAGACGCCAAGCATGTCGTGCATCACCAATACCTGGCCGTGACATCCCACACCTGCACCGATACCGATGGTAGCCATCGTCGTCGTCGCGGCGGTTATTTCCCCGGCCAGCGTGGCGGGAACCATTTCCATCACAAGCAAGGCAGCGCCCGCCTGTTCCAGTGCCAGCGCGTCGGCCTTGAGGCGTGCCGCTCCAGCATCAGAGCGTCCCTGCACACGGTATCCGCCCAGTTGATGCACCGACTGCGGGGTTAGCCCGATATGGGCACAGACCGGCACGCCGCGCTCAACCAGAAATCGCACGGTCTCGGCCATAACCTCGCCGCCTTCGAGCTTCACCATCTGCGCGCCTGCCGCCATCAGACGGACAGCACCCCGCATGGCCTGGGTGGGGCTTTCCTGGTAACTGCCGAAAGGCATGTCACTGAGGACAAAAGCGTGTTTCGCGCCCCGGCACACGCACTCGGTGTGATAGGCCATGTGATCGAGCGTAACGGGGAGTGTGCTTTTTTGCCCCTGGATAGTGTTGCCGAGCGAATCCCCGACCAAAAGGGTATCCACGCTGCAACGGTCGAACAATGCGGCGAAACTGGCGTCGTAGCAGGTCAGCATGGTGACCTTGCGGCCTTCGGCGCGCATCTTGCCCAATTCGACAAGCGTGACAGGCTTTGCGTCCTGAAGGTAAGTCATAGCGCACCTCCTGTGTGGGCGGGCAGTTTCGGGCAAAGCGTGACAATGTGCAAGCGGGTCGGAAGGGCTGTAAAACCGATAAAATGATCTTTATCAGGGCATTTCCGCAATCCGTCATAAAGTCAGGCCGGGAAAAATGATAAAAACGATATTCTCAAGGCGGAAAACAAATGAACAATTGCCACTTTAATACAATGGTGCCCAGGACGGGACTCGAACCCGTAAGCCTTGCGGCGGCAGATTTTAAGTCTGCTGTGTATACCAATTCCACCACCCGGGCTGGCGGCGGATTGTCGCATAGATGGAGGCCCACGCACAGCATATGAAAACAACCGAAGCGCGGAAACTGCTTGGGGTTGGGCGTGACGCCACCCCTCATGCCATCAAAAAGGCTTTTCGCCATCTGGCGATGCTCTGGCATCCAGACCGTAACCCCGCGCCCGAAGCCCATGAGATGTTTGCCCGCCTCAGCGCCGCCTGCGACCTCCTGCTGGAGCCTTTCGAGCAGGAAACGACGCAGACCGATGATAAAAGCGGTTCCCCGGCCAGCAAGGCAGAATCACGCGGCCCGGACCGCAACCAGGATATCGAACTCGATATCGAGCAGCTTTACTTTGGCGGCAAGGCCGACGTCGTCCTCGAGTCGGGCGTGGAATGTGCGCAATGTGCGGGCCAGGGCCATCAGGAACACGAACGCAGCCAGCTTTGCACTCAATGCCAGGGCAGTGGTCGGGTACGGCACGGCAGAAACCTGAGCCGTTGCGAAGATTGCGACGGGCGCGGTTACTCCCGGCGTATCCGCTGCCCTCAGTGCCACGGGAGCGGGCGGCAGGTCAGCCGACGCACCCTGACCGTCACTATTCCCCCCGGCCTGCTGCCGGGCGACGAGTTGCGCCTCGAAGGCGAAGGCTACGCACCCGCCTCAGGCAAGGGCCATCCTGGGGATTTGCGCCTGCGTATCCAGTTGCATCCCCATCCGCTCTATGCCCTCGACGGCAGCGACATCACCCTGGATCGTCCGGTCAGCGCCTTCGTCCTGCTGGGCGGCGGACGCGTCAGCGTGCCCGCACCCGGCGGCCTGCACAACCTCGACATCAAACCCGGATCGGCAACCCCGCGCAAACAAGATGTTCCCGGCGCAGGCATCCCCGCCAGAGGCAAACGGGCAGCAGGCAAACTGCGCGTGCGTCTCGTACCGGTATTGCCTGCTTCACCAACCCCCACACTGATCGAACTCTATCGCGCGCTTCAGGCCGAAATCGAACGAGCAGATACCCTCCCGGAACTTGCAGCATGGGAGCAACGCTGGCTATCTGGATCAAAGGACTGAACCACCCATGGAAAACCGAACCATCCCCGGCCTGCTGGCTGGATTGGGGCGCTGGGCGCAGATGCTGTAGCCCTGGCCGCAACCTGAGCCATCCCACGCGGCTGAAGAGAATGTGAAAAGGCCGAACCCCGTCTGACACGGGATTCGGCTCTTTCCAGTACGGGCATCCCCCGCCATCCGGCAGGGATTGCGTTTAACGCTTCGAGAACTGCTTGGCGCGGCGTGCCTTGTGCAGGCCAACCTTCTTGCGCTCGACTTCACGGGCATCGCGGGTTACGAACCCGGCAGCGCGGAGGCTTGCCTTCAGGGCGGAGTCGTAGTCGATCAGGGCACGAGTGATGCCGTGGCGCACGGCACCGGCCTGACCGGATTCACCGCCGCCGGTCACGTTAACCATGATATCGAAACGGCTTTCGCTGCCGGTGAGCACCAGCGGCTGGCGAACGATCATCCGCCCGGTTTCGCGGGAAAAGAACTCATCGACCGGCTTGCCGTTGACAACGATGCTGCCGGAACCCGGTTTGATGAACACTCGGGCAACAGCGGTCTTGCGGCGGCCTGTGCCGTAATTGTAAGTGACAGCCATCTTTGGCTCCTCAGATTTCAAGAACTTTCGGCTGCTGGGCAGTGTGCGGATGCTCCGCGCCCGAATAGCATTTTAATTTTTTGAACATTGCGTAACCGAGCGGCCCTTTCGGCAACATGCCCTTGACGGCCTTCTCCAGCACGCGCGCAGGGAAACGCTGTTGCAGCTTGGTGAAATTGGTTTCATAGATACCGCCCGGATAACCGGAATGGCGGTAATACTTTTTGTCGGTCGCCTTGTTGCCGGTGACGCGCAGCTTTTCGACGTTGACCACGATGATGTAGTCGCCGGTATCGACGTGCGGCGTATAGATAGGCTTGTGCTTGCCACGCAGGCGGCGGGCCACTTCAGCAGCCAACCGACCAAGCACCTTGTCCGCGCCATCGACAACAAACCAGTCGCGCTGGACTTCGTGCGGCTTGGCAGAAAACGTTTTCATGTAAAAAACCTCGAAGCGTACGTATCGGGCCGAAACGCCGGCCACCAAACGGAAAGCGGGGGAGAATATCATCCCCCGCTACAGGCGTCAATCATAATACTGCACGTAATTCCCCTCCTTGGAGGGGTGGTGCGAAACGACGGGGTGGTTAACTCCCCTCCAGGGGATCCATGCTGGAGCGTGCGTTGAACTCGGTGCCATCGAAGGCCAGCCAGACGGCGTGGTCGTGCCAGTCGGGGAGCACGTATCGTTCGCAACGGTGCCCATCGATCAGATAAGTATGGCGCGCCGGGCGATGCGTGTGGCCGTGGATGAGGGTGGGGTAGGCGTGGGAACGCAACAGGTTGGTGACGGCATCGGCGTTGACGTCCATGATCTCCATGCGTTTTTCATATTTGGCGCTTTCGCTCTGCTCACGTAACTTTTCGATGAAGATCCGGCGTATTTCCAGCGGTTTGGAAAGAAATTCGGCTTGCCATTCGCGGTTACGCGCCTGGAGGCGGAAAGCCTGGTATTCGTGGTCGTCGGTGCAGAGCGCGTCGCCGTGGGAAAGCAGCAGTGTCCGTGTCCCGGAACGGACCGAGACCATATCGGCGAGGAGCCGCACGCCGCTGGCATGGGCGAAGCCTTGCCCGGCGAGAAGATCACGGTTGCCAGTCATGAAATAAATGGCAATCCCGGCAGTAACGGCCGCTTTCAGGGCTTCGCAAACGCTCCGGTTGAAAACTGAGCCGACATCGTCGTCGCCGGGCCAGTATTCAAACAGGTCGCCAAGGATGAAAACGCTGCCTGCCTGCCGCGCTGGGCCGGAAAGGAAGTCGAAGAAGGCGGAGGCTGTATGCGGGCACTTGTCAGTCAAGTGCATGTCAGCCACGAACAGGGCGGGCAGTCCAGGCGCGGTAACAGTCTCCACTACCCGTACCGGCACGGAAATATCGTTTGGCGTTGAGTCAGACAATTTCGGCTCGTTCGATAACAATGTCTTCTTTTGGAACATCCTGATGAAAACCTTTGGTTCCGGTGACAGCTTTACGGATTTTGTCGATGGTGTCCAGGCCATCGCTGACATGGCCGAATACGCAATAGCCCCAATTCCTCTGGTCAGGGGCACGGAAGTCGAGAAAATCGTTGTCGACGACGTTGATGAAGAATTGTGCGGTTGCGGAATGCGGGTCACTGGTGCGGGCCATGGCGATGGTTCCGCGCGTGTTCTTGAGGCCGTTGTCGGCTTCGTTCTTGATGGGGTCGCGGGTCGGTTTCTCTTTCATTCCCGAGCCGAAGCCACCGCCTTGAATCATGAAATTGTCGATGACACGGTGAAATACGGTGTTGTCGTAGTGGCCTGAAGTAACGTAGGTCAGGAAGTTTTCAACTGTAACGGGAGCCTTGTCCGCATCGAGTTCGAGCGTAATGACTCCGTAGGTGGTATGAAGTTTGACGGCCATGCGTAGGGTGCTCCCCGTTTATTGGATTTTGTTGGGTTTGGTCTGGGTAGGTTTGCCCTTGGGGGGCGGGGTTTTCGTAGATTTCTTTTCCAGGGCTTCGGCTTCCTGGGCAGTGAGGGGTACGGTCACACTTTCAAGGATGCGGGCCGATTCGATGACGACCGTGCTGACCGGGACGTTTTCGTGCATTCCTCGGGCCTGGGTCGGGCGGTTTTCGATTTTCTGTACGATGTCCATGCCCTTGACGACTTTGCCGAACACGGCGTAGCCCCAATTCCTCTGGTCAGGGGCGCGGAAGTCGAGAAAATCGTTGTTGGCGACGTTGATGAAGAACTGCGCGGTTGCAGAATGCGGGTCGGAGGTGCGAGCCATTGCCACGGTTCCGATTTCGTTCTTCAGGCCGTTGGCGGCTTCGTTTTCGATGGGTGCGCGGGCCGGTTTTTCCTTGAGCGTTTCATCCATGCCGCCGCCCTGGATCATGAAACCCTCGATGACACGGTGGAAAACCGTGCCGTTGTAATGTCCGTCCCGGACATACCGCAGAAAGTTGGCGACTGTCTTGGGGGCAAGTTCGTCGTTAAGTTCAAGCACGATGTCGCCAATATTGGTCTTGAGTTCCACATGCGGGCTGGCAGCGTGGGCAGCGATGGTGCAGAGGCCGCAAGCCAGGAAAGCAAGGATTTGTCGGATCATGAGGGCTCCGGGAAGTTTTGCGGATAATGAGGGTTGATCAGAAAGTAAACGAACTGTCATGCTATACTTAAGAAAATCTCCGGGTAGCGCTGGATTCTAGCAACAACTCTTCCGCGCTCAAAACTAAAATATATTCTGGCGCTGCTCACACGGCGTTTTTCCCCAAGGTTTCCATGCTCACGATTTACAACACGTTCAGCCGCAGTAAGGAAGTTTTTTGTCCGATCGAACCGGGACGCATCGGGGTGTATGTGTGCGGCATGACGGTGTACGACTACTGCCACCTTGGGCATGCACGGGTGATGGTGGTGTTCGACATGGTGGTGCGCTGGCTGCGGACGTGCGGCTATGAGGTGCGCTACGTGCGCAACATTACCGATATCGACGACAAGATCATCCGCCGGGCACAGGAGAACGGAGAATCGATCCGCAGCCTGACGGATCGATTCATCGCGGCAATGCACGAGGATGCGGATGCCCTCGGGGTGCTTCGCCCGGATTTCGAGCCAAGGGCGACCGAGTACGTCGCTGACATGCAGGCGTTGATTTCGGAACTGGAAGGGAAGGGGCTGGCTTACGTTGCCGCAAACGGTGATGTCTGTTACGCAGTGCGCCGTTTTCCGACCTATGGTTGCCTGTCTGGCAAATCGGTGGACGAACTGCGTGCCGGGGAACGAGTTGGCATCGTCGATGATAAGAACGACCCGCTCGATTTCGTGCTCTGGAAACGGGCCAAAATCGATGAGCCGGAGGAGGCAAAATGGAATTCGCCCTGGGGGCACGGCCGGCCGGGTTGGCACATCGAGTGCTCGGCGATGAGTTCAAGGCTGCTTGGCAAGCATTTTGATATCCACGGTGGCGGTCAGGATCTCCAGTTCCCGCACCATGAGAACGAGATTGCCCAGTCTGAGGGGGCGCATGGCTCGCGCTTCGTGAATGTCTGGATGCACAATGGGTTCGTGCGCGTCGATGATGAAAAGATGTCGAAGTCACTCGGTAATTTCGCTACGATCCGGGATGTGCTCGGTAAATATGACCCGGAAGTTGTCCGTTTTTTCGTGCTACGTGCGCACTATCGCAGTCCTCTCAATTATTCCGGCGTACACCTCGACGATGCCCGCCAGGCGCTGACGCGGTTGTACAACACAGTCAAGGCGGTACCGGTTCGGGAAACGCCTGAAATAGACTGGTTGAACATTTGGGGGGAACGTTTTCGTGCGGCGATGGACGAAGACTTCAATACAGTAGAAGCACTGGCAGTGCTCTTCGATCTGGCGAACGAAGCAAACCGGGTCAGAGATATCGGGCTCGCGGGGCAGGTTCGTGCGCTGGCGCGGGTGTTGGGGTTGCTTGGGCGTGAGACGGAAGAATTTCTTCAGTCCAGAATAGGGGGTGAGGCTTCAGGGCTGGATGTCACTGCGATTGAAGCGCGTATTGCCGCGCGGGCGGCGGCCAAGAAAGTGCGCGACTTCGCCGAGGCGGATCGTTTACGTGCTGAATTGCTTGCCGAAGGCATCGTCCTTGAGGACGGTCCCCAAGGGACGAGTTGGCGGCGTGCCTGAAGATGGAAGGGTATAAGCCAGGCTGTAATAGTTATTTGTCCATCCGGTTGGAGTGTTTACTGGGATGGTCTGTTGAGTGCTGTTTTTTTTAGGTAGGAAAAACAAATGAGAGAGAAAGACATTTGCCGGATTGCAGTGTTCTACGATGGCGCTTACTTCTTCAAGGTCAGCAGCTATTACGTGTACCAGCATGAACGCCGTGCGCGTTTATCGTTCCGTGGCGTACATGACTTCATCATTTCCGAAGTTGCGCAACGTGAAGGAATTGCGCCCAGTCGTTGCCAGATTGTAGATGCGACGTATTTCCAGGGGCGTTTGACTGCGCAACAGGCCGCAGAGCAGGATCGGCTGTTTTCCGACCGCGTTTTCGAGGATGCACTGACACGTGCCGACATCGCGTTGTACCAGCAGCATTTGGCATTTCGTCCTGACGGTTCCTTTGAGGAAAAGCGTATCGATGTCTGGTTGGCGCTCGAAGCCTACGAAATGACCAGTCTCAAGAAGTACGATGTCTGCGTGCTCATCACGGGGGATGGCGATTTTGTGCCGCTCGTGCGTAAGCTCAATACCCTGGGTGCGAGAGTGATGTTGCTGGGTTGGGAGTTTGAATACGAGCGCGAAGACGGGCGCACGATGCGCACACAGGTTTCGACCGGTCTGATCGACCGTGTCAATTATCCGGTGCTGATGAAGCCCCTGATCGATGACCGTGCCCGGCGGCATGACCCGCTGATCGACAGCCTGTTCCTGCAGCAAACGTCTCAGAGTGAATGGGAGTGGCGCCCTCAACATCGTGAGAATGGCCAGCGCACACTGCCAGTGGATTTCGTCGAGGGCGTCGAGTGTCAGGGGACGATAGTCAACCTCATTGCCGGAAAGGGTTATGGCTTCATCAAACCCTCTTCGGGGACGGATAATTATTTCTTTCACGCCAGCGACCTGATTGATATCGGCATCGATGGCCTGCGTTACGACGATAAGGTTCTATTCGTAACCGCACGCGGCGAAAAGGGCATTGTCGCCAAAAACGTCCGTTTGAACCCGGATCATGATGAAGATGATTACGGCGACGACGATTGCGACGACATGGAAGAACACGACGTAATGCCTGCGGATGCCTGAAATGCCCGCCCCGGTTCCGCCGTGGCGGAACCGGGTTGCGGCGGCAGACTGTTTTTTTCAGTATTGGTTGCTGTCTTTCCACATGTCGCGCGTGAAATGCACGACGCGGTTCCGGCCTGTTTCCTTGGCGTTGTAGAGGGCAACATCGGCGAATTTGACTGCTTGCCAGAAAGTATTGCTATCGCCAGGAAAGTCGGCCACACCAATGGAAATGGTTCTTTGCAGGCTGATTCCTCCGTGTGGAATTCTCATGTTTTCCACCGATGCGCGGATTTTTTCGGCTACGCTGAGAGCGTATGGGCTGGATGTGTCCTGCAAAACGACCATGAATTCCTCGCCACCGTAGCGGATGACGATGTCCGAGACCCGTACCGTTGCCTTGATGACGTTCGCAAGGGCCTTCAGCACCGCGTCACCGGCATCGTGCCCATAGGTGTCGTTGATCATCTTGAAGTGGTCCAGGTCGAGCATCAGGATGGCGGTGTGCGTTTGCTTGCGGCGTGCGCTGGAGGTCAGGGTCTCGATGTATTCTTCCAGGAAACGTCGATTGTTAAGCCCTGTCATGGCGTCGCGTAGCGAGGATTCCCGCAGGGTTTCCATCAGTCGCCGCACTTCGAGCACGGGTGCCGTGTCGGCCATGTAGACTTTGATATAGGGAAGCGCTGCCAGGATACGCTCCCTGTCTTCTTCTTTGATGACCATCTGCACGATACTGCCCACTACGCCGGATTTGAGAATGGGGAAGCACAAGGGATAGCAGCGCTGTGTTGTCTCTGCTTTGACGTCATTCTGTACTTTTACAACGACAGGAAACTGCCGTTCTTTCTGAGTCGGGGCGTACGCGGACTGTTGGTGAGGATCGAGAATATTTTCATCCTCATGCTCCTCGCTACCGTCCCACGAATCAACAACGCTGTCATTCTGTTTGAAGCTGTAGCAGACGTCGGGCTGAATGAGGCCGTTGATCATGTGTGCAGTATGGAAAACCCGGCAACTTTTAGGATGGGACAGGATTTTCTTGTGGCACCAACGACAGGATGTGTCCATGCTTTCGATAGATACAGGATGAAGCTCCTTGCCATCGCTGGAAACTTCAAAAATAGAGAATTCACCTTGCTCCTTGAAAAACTTGGTATTAAGTGTCCTGATCAGGCGGTGGTAAACATCCAATTTTGTATCATCTTCTTCGATTGCGTTCTTGTATTGGGAAATTTGTGTCATCTTCTTGACCATGTCGATGGTCGCAAGCAATTGGTTTTCATGCCTGCCCTGTTTGCGGTCTACCAACTGCGAAATGTATCCGTTCATTTTGTCCAGGCCATTATCCAGGAACTTGAGTAAACGATTCATATCATTGGCAATCTGACCAATTTCATCATTTGTCTGTTGTTTGATTTCGTTCTTGAAATTGCCTTCTATGGCATTGTGTACTGCGCGTTCGATGTCACTGGCGGTATTCGAAATGGGTTTTAGCAGATAGAATAAAAGAATGAACAGTACGATCACGGCGATGACCACGATGCCAGTGATGCTGGCAACTGTAACGATACCGTCGTGACGCAGGGAGGTAATGGACATGGTCATCGTCACCGCCCCGAGAACATCCCCTGGTTTGGCATCATGGCATTGCAGGCAATTAGGGCTTCCTTCTATATTAGCTGTGTAGGGAATCGTGCCGCGGAAAATGATTTCACCGCTGTTTTCAATTATTTTGAATGCCGATTCTCCTGTCCTCATCACCTTTTTTTCAATTTCGTCGGGTAAATACTCACCCTTTCGGTTTTCACCAAATTGTGCATCCACAATAGGCGAACGAATTGCACGGGCGGTTTTGAGGTTTTGTACTTCTGCGAGACGAAGCAAAAAAGTTTGGCGTTTGTCGATGGTTCCATTGATCATCGACTCGGTCAGATGTACCCGGGCGATCTCTGCTGCTGTGCGCAGGTGTTCTGTTGCAGTGTGGATGGAAAACTGGCGAAAGGCAAAGAGGGTGATCAGTGTCAGTACAACGATCAGGCCAGCGGAGACGGCAACAAAAAATAGGGAAACCTTGAAGTTGAGTGTTCTTGCAGATTTGAGAGCCATGTCTCACTCCACGCCTTGTCTTGGTAATTCTACGTACGTATTTTGTTATTGCTCTATGGTCAGTATCATGCCATTGTTGATTTTGACACTGTGGTTGATTATGAGTGAAAAGTCGTTCGGCAGAAGGGGCGATATAGTAACAATCGTGATACTTTTATCAGGCGGTTCTATTGCGATTGAATCAACTGTCATGCAGGTTCAAATATGGGCGCGCAGGCTGGCATCCAGATGTGCGAGACGTTCGGGCGTGCCGACATCGAGCCATCGACCATGGAAGTGTTCGCCACTGACGCGGTTTGCATTCATCGCAGAGCGAAGTAACGGGGCGAGGCGGGCAGGTTTGCCTGCTTCGAGCGAGTCGAAGAGGGCTGGGTGGTAGGCGGCAACGCCTGAAAAAGTAAGGCGCGATTCCCCGTCCGCGCGCACGCGCTCGTCGTCGAGCACAAAATCACCCTGAGGGTGGTGATCGGGGTTGTCGATCAAAAGAAGATGGGCAAGATCCCCTTCCGGGGAAAGGTGTGCGGCAATTCGAGCCAGCGGCGCAAAATCCGCATCGCAGAAAATATCGCCATTGACGACGAGGAAAGGGTTTTCCCCGAGGAACGGGATGGCCTGACGGATGCCGCCCGCAGTCTCCAATGCGCCCGGCGGTTCAGGCGACCAGCAGATGTGTACGCCGAGGGTGCTTCCATCGCCGAGCGCCGCTTCAAGCATATGGCCTAGGTGAGCGTGATTGATGACGAGTTGGGTGATCCCGGCGGCGGCCAGACGTTCGATGTGCCGGACGATCAATGGTTTGCCGCCCGCAGCAAGCAGCGGCTTGGGGCAATGGTCGGTGAGCGGGCGCATGCGCTCGCCTCGGCCTGCGGCAAGGATCATCGCTTTCATCACATCATCGCCTTCGCCGCTAGCCAGAAGAAGGTTGCCGACAGCAACATCGATACGGGGAAGGTAAGCACCCAGGCAAGGAGGATGGAACGGATGGTTCCGCCCTGTAAACCGCTGCGGTTGGCAACCATCGTGCCTGCAACGCCGGAGGAAAGGACATGGGTGGTCGAGACCGGCAGGTGGTAAAGGTTGGCAACCCCGATGGCTATGGCGGCAGTGATCTGGGCGCTCATGCCCTGCGCGTAGGTCATGCCCTGCTTGCCGATACGTTCACCAACAGTGATGACCACGCGCCTCCAGCCCACGATGGTGCCCAGCCCGAGCGCCACCGCGACGGCGATGATGACCCAGATCGGGGCATACTCAGTGGCAGCAGTGAGGTCTTTGCGCAGTCGGTTGAGGTCGTCCTTTTCTGCGGCTTCGATGCCGCTGAGTTTGCCGACCTGGCGGGCCATGTCGTCGAGGCATAGCAACTCGCGCCGGACTTGCACACGCTGGTCGGCATTCAGTTCGCCAAGGTTTTTGATGCCTTGCAGGTTTTGCAGTAGGCTCTGGATGGTTCCTTCAGTATGCGCGATTTCGCAGCGGTAGCGCTGTGGCGTGGAAGAAGAGGTTTCCTTGAGAACGGGGGGCTTGGCCTTGGGGATTTCGCTCAAGCGGTCTTGATAGCGCTGGTAAGTCCGCTGCATGTGCATGGCGGCATCGCGCGTGCGTTCAACCTGGTACGGGCTGGCATCCATGTTGACGACGTATTGCGCGGGCACGAAACCGATCAGCACCAGCATGATGAGGCCGATGCCTTTCTGACCGTCGTTGGAGCCGTGTACAAAACTGACCGCCATGGCAGAAAGAACGAGCACGAGGCGGTTCCAGAACGGAGGTTTTTTGACTTTGTTGCTGCTCTCGGTGCGGGGCTCTGGGGGGGAGTGCATCTTTGCGTTCGGGCGCCAGCGTTTGAGGCACAACAGGATGAGCCCGGCGATGAAGAATCCCGCCAGTGGCGAGAAGATCAGCGACATTACGATGTCGATGGCTTTTTGCCAGTTGATGCCCTCCGCGACGGAAAGCTCGTTGAGCAGGGCATTAGTCATGCCGACACCCAGGATGGAACCGATGAGTGTGTGGGAACTGGAAGCAGGGATGCCGAAATACCAGGTACCGAAGTTCCA
>Ga0123354_10007802_pt1 | contig 16201 bp, 12 predicted proteins | sample TergutLab28metaG_2_FD_97872 | JGI IMG/M metagenome (GOLD analysis project Ga0123354, IMG submission 97872) | Labiotermes labralis P4 segment gut microbial communities from Petit-Saut dam, French Guiana - Lab288 P4 | ecosystem: Host-associated > Arthropoda: Insects > Digestive system > Gut ...
TCAAACTTCTCTGGCCAATATCTCCGTAACCATTGAACTTTGGATATAGGTGTTTTGGGTTATATCGTTATAATTTGACCTAAGGAACACTCTCCCGAAGTTAGGTCCTTTCCTCCTGGGACAACCTGTATAAACCCTTCAATTTCCCCGCATAGTACATTTATAGCCCATTATTTTGTCCATGCAATTGAGCTTACTTATAAGTCTGATGTAAGGGTTCCAGCATATTGGTCTTATAATAATATTTATACTGAATAACGGAAGGACAGCCAGAATTCAAAACACTCTGTATATCAAGTATACGTCGCAGTGTGTGTCTAATATAATGTTCTTATAAGGAAACCACATTCTTCACTAACTTTTAGGGAACAATTAATATTCTTGTTGTTCCCCCTACAGTGAAAATGACAGAATATGAAAAACTTATCTGTTTAATGAGGTCATCTGTTCGTGCGTTATAATCTGAAAGTGACAAATTCGAGTCGTGGCCAAGGGTCAGTTGTCAGACATGAGATTTTCCAAGTCTTGCTCAGACATCATACGTAAAAAATTCGACAAATTACAATAAACTATTCCACGGCCTCAACACCGTGGTTCATGAAACACGACTCTGCTGCATGATTACGTATAGCATTTCTCGTTTGGTGCTCTAAAGAGTCCGTACAACAAACAATCAGCTCGCATCCATTAAGAAGTGCCAGATGTAACCGCAGTGGAAGAATGGGTGTACAATAACGTGGAAGATGATGGCAATAACAGGCAAGAGCATAAACCAGGGGTGCCCATGCCGAGTTCCGGGAAGTTATGTCATGCAGCCTGCCGGCACATTTGTAAATTATGCATATGGTACAAACAATTACACAACAATATAGGACCTTGTGTACAAGGGCTAGTTTACCTGATATAAGTGCGGTCCACGAAACACACCACAATCATCTTTGAAGCTCTTGTTGCCCAAAAATAATAGGATGGACACCCCTGGCCTTAACCATTCACTGGAGGAGGAACCTAACGGACAAGGGATTTAAAGCAACGTAAACAGAGAGAACTCGTGAGGAATCCATATGACCCGATTATGTGTTGGAAATTACGCGTGTTTTGTATGTTGTATAGTAAAGTCGTTTGAACTACTTTCATCGTCAATATTACAACCATTACAGCACGTTCTTACATAAGAGCAAGTGATCTGATAGCAAGATATCGAATGTGGGGCAAGGCTTCATCTTGCAGTGCCATTTTATTGCCAGTGAAGCTCCTTATTTTTATGACTGGGTGAACGCATAAATACGTGTTATGTTACTGAATACGAAATTCGCAAAACATATGGTGATGTGACAGCATAAAATCTATTCCTTACTTGGTAATAGCAGTATGCAGATTGCCTGACCTCACTACACATGTCTTACAGAATTCTTAAAGCTTTGAACCTTCAACTCTATTTCAGAACTGATTTCTGACGTGACTTGGCGTTTTTTTCCGCGCCACTAAATCCCCTTTCTTATATTTAAATTTCTTTCCACAATTCATGCTATTTTACTGCATAATCTTGCGACTTACATGTTTGTATATCACGTATGAAAACATTTATTTTGCTTTAGTTCGACATGTCCGTCATTTTTACTGCGAAAACGGAAAGTTTTGACGTCCTTTAAAGGGAGTTTTTCTGTCTTGCTTTTTAACTATTCTGTTTTTTTCTCCTTGCTTTCTCTCTAACTCACTCTTCCACTCTTTCTTGTTTTCTGTTCCTTTATTCCTTCATCTTTTGTCTACAGTTCTTCTTCCTGCCTCCCTACCGTACTTTCTCCTACTGCTGCAGTTTCTGTACGTTAAATCCATTGCTCTTGAAATTCATTGCTTAGTCGTTAGCGTAAAGCAATGTGAACTGGTCGGTATTCAAACACACCGCACAGACTATTTCATAACTCGCTGTGAACGTGTTTCGGTTCCAGCCGTAACATTTCTTGACAAATGATCTGACAAATTTCTGTGCCCTGTGGAGCTAGTTAGTTGTGCAGACCCAATGACGTACTCCTCACAATTGCTAGAGTGCCAAACTTCCAGCGGATCATGAATCAGGAAATGATTGCTTGAACAATACTGACACGCCTCGCTGTCGTGGTTGTCCGTCTGAGGACGGGAAATCCTGTAGACCTACCCATTTCATACCAACAATGTGGTAGTGTTAACTGCAAAGAACTATCCCCTTGAAGACCGTGTCACGTATTGTTTCTCTGCAGTGAGGTGTGCCCGCCAGGAACGTCAGCAATCCTCAAAACAGTTTCAATTAATAGTCTTGTTTCCTGGGTCTTCATTTTCTGTAGAGAAGAACAAAGTCTTTTGAAGAGTAAGTTCATGGCACTTTTTCAAGGCCATTAGAGACATATCTTTCTTAGTAAATAATACTACAAGCATTATGCGAGACTTGGTTTCGATCCACTAATTTCCACTTCTGCCGGTCCGAATGGCAGCGCTTTCTAAGGCACTGGTCTGCGGCCGCTCGCCTACTGAGATTGTGGGTTCAAATTCCACCGAGGGCGTGGATGCCTGTCTGTAGTGAGTGTTGTGGGTTGTCAGGTAGAGGTCTTTGCGACGAGTTGATCACTCGTCCAGAAGACTTCTACCGTCCGCGGTGCGTCGTTGTGTGTGATTTAGAAACCTCGTGAATGAGGAAGCCGTGGCCCAATGTGTGCTGTTGCTACAAAAACAAACGGTTTCCACTAACGTGCAGTTTAGTCTTTCATGGGTGGCATACATACATACACACATACATACATACATACATACATACGTACGTACGTACATACACACACACACACACATATGACTATTCAACTTCATGCTGTATAGCCAAGCCATGTTATGATTCTGTGAAGAGATTTCGTAGGAATCGATCTGAAGACTTTATGGTGTCGTGGCGAAACCTACTCCTTCGCTATATACATGTTAGGCGTGTAGGGCTTAGAACCCTACAATTCCTGTAGAGTAACAGTCAGTATCACGAGGCTGCTCCTAGTTCTAAGCAGGAAATGTCGACATTATGAACTACTTTCCTTACAAAGGTCTGTGATAATGGAATTACGGTACTGGGAGCTAGCTTCATTACATTTCTCGGCGCGCAACAGTCCCACGAGTCGCCGTACTGATTCGGCAACTACTTCAACACACCTGTTGTGCGGACAATTCTGAACTGCACGACTAGGCGTTGACCTCCAACGCATCGTTTACTTCGGGATATGAAGATAGCTTTTTGAATTAATTAACTGCATGGAACAGTGTCTTTCTTGAGAAGATGACAGCGTGTTAGCTGGATAACAAATTACTCTCCTTTTATGAAAGCCAGTTTTCAAAAAGGAGCCAACCACCAAACCCTATCGTGAACCAGCTGAATCCACTCTAAAGCCTCAAACTTTACTTCTTCAAGATCCATTTCTATACCATCATCCCCTCTACGCATAAGCATTCCAAGTGGCTTTCAACCAATTTCTTTCAACATGAACTTTTAACTGTTTTCCAATTTTTCTTTGGGGACACCCGGTGACGCAGTTGGTTGAGGCATTGCGCTACACGTCGGAAGATTGCGGGTTCGATTCCCGATGGTTTCATTGGAATTTTTCATTGACGTAATCCTTTCGGCCGCACTATGGCCCTGGGCTCGACTCTCCCTCTAAAGGAAATGAGTACCAGGAATATTTCCTGTGGGTTTGGTCGGACTTCCTTACCACCTTCACGTGCCGATTTCTTGAAATCAACCTCCTGGCAACCGAGGGACCTGTACAGGTTTGGTTTCCCCTTTTTTAACAGTTCTTCTTTCGCCCTGCATTTCGGGATAAATCGCTCTTTCACCCATTCAGCCACTCACTGCACGGGCGTTAGAGATCTAAGAGTTTGTGTGAAAGTGTCCTTGGTGTCAGGATACTGAGCGGCTAAACGTTAAATGATACAACTGTAATCTGGGCCAGGGAGGTAGGTCGTTAGCCCAAGACAGACCTTGAGAATATAAAATACAATACAGAAGTCCTTGTCTGAAAAAAATTGTTAGTATTGTGCCTTCACCGGATACAAATCACGTTCAGAGGATGTGGAACAAAGTTAATATAAAATATAACTATAAAATAATCTGTCTACTTATATGAAATATTGTTGTTATTATTATCATCACCATCATCGTCATTATCGCCATCATCAACTTTGTATCTGAATAAATGACAGGAGTAAAATTTTGTGTTTTGTAATTAGAAAAAATTATTATTTTATTTCATCACGTCACCAAATATGTTTTGCAAATGCCTATAAAGTGATCATAAATAATACATTCAAAGCTATTCTGTGCGTTTGCATCCATTGCACATCTATGGATCAAATGATCACTTCTGTGAAACGAAAAGTGTCTGATTGTTTGAGACTGTTATTTAGTGTTCTATAATGATACATGTCACCGATCAGTCTTAACAGTATGCAATTTATAGGTCCGCCCCATTTGACGGAAGTAACTGTGAGCAGGTTTTAGCCTAGTTGAAAGTTTTTCATAATCTGCATTCTGGACTAGGTACGAAATGCAAATGTATTCAAATGTTAAGTCTTACAAACATAACGCTAGTGCTCGGATAATAAAACCACACCCTCCCATGAGCAGTGCTTTGTGTGACACTACTTCCGTGTTTATTGCAATTTCTACTATTGACTGGTTGATTTGAATTCGACATTCAGCAGACCGTGCATCGCGATATATTCTTATAATAAAAGCCAACGGGATGCACGATTTCTCAGATTTATTTGATAAAGTACTCAACATGTTTCGGACAGGTCCACTGTCCATCGTCAGGAGTGTCTCAACACTGTATACACGTAATAAGTATTTGTCATGCTAGTTCTGTTGTCGTCTACCAGCGTGGTCCAGCATGTATCTGGATTGCAAAGACTGCCGTCCTGTGAGATGCGACTCTCTGTAAACTAATAGGATTTTGTCAACTTTTCAGAAGATTCTGCTGCCTCCCATCTTCAAGGTACATTTCGAAGAGGGCTGTCTCAAGACACAATAGTATTCCGAGTCACTACCATTTGTATCTCATATTTCAAAACATGAGTCAGAACATTTCGATGTAAACGTTAATCGCGTTATTGTTTTGTTCAGTTACGTACCCTTCCTTTGTTCCAAGCGGCTTTGACCTTGTTCCTGCCTTTTCACCCGTATATGGATCTCCTTCCTCTGAAGTAATTACACACTTCCTTTCGCTTCGTTTTGAGAATATAACATGACTCTGATGACAAACTTTTGTTCTCATGAGCTCCTTAGGAACGAATTTTTAAAACCGTAAGGAATGTTTATGAGCGGATTTTATGTCGCCAAAAAAAAATTATTTCTCAATGACGTTCCGACGTTCTGTATAAGCCTTACATTTGGCACGCTGCTCTTGAAGAAGTAGCTGTTCATAATTGAATTTCTTTGTTCGTAGCTCTGGCCTAGGACAGACACAATGAGCTCATGCGCATGGCTAACTAATGTCAGAACTTATCCATTAATGCTGTCGTCTTTCGATGCTATGTCGCGAACTACTACCAGCGCTATTAAATAAATAGACAAGCTTACAGTCGGCCATCAAAGTTTCGTCGTAGGTGGTTCAGACTCTGGTGACATAAGTTGAGATTTTCACATAAACGCAATTTTAAAACGAGGAAGATGTGTCGGGAAGCTGTAATTTGACGAATAAAATGCTACATTTGTACTGCTGAAAAATGTCTACATATATAAAGTGACAAACATATGGCTATTTAAGGGGGTGGGGTAATTCCTCTTGAACTGTAGGTAGGTAATCTGCATCAACATGTCCAATGTCCGACAATACCTTGTACAAGTGACGATACACGTATCCCTGACTGTGGCTTGGTATTAAGCACTATAGCTTGACGAGACAATGACTTCCTTTTGTTTTCATCACAGCAAGCAAGCATCCTCATAATTCCTTTTCTGATTGTTTCCTCTCGCTGCTTGTTCGAATCACTGTCATCTAACAACTTGGTGGCAGTTTCATTGAATCCAAGCCCCTCAGTGAACTTCGAAACCGTCATGGTTACCTCCGTAGGCTCAGGCTCAGGTTCCTCGGCTTCTTGATGGGCGCTTTGCTTCTGAATTTCAGCAAGATCATAAGCGTGAGATTCTGATCATGGGAGTCCAGCAACTCGAAGACTTATGTAGCACCGTACGTGTGAATTTGCGCGCTTGGTTTAATATTTTGGTTTCAGGGAGCAAACGACGTGAACGCAGAAAGACCTAAGTCGGGGGATGACTGAAGGCTGCGGACTTTTATGTTAAATTTCTTCCTGTAACTCTGTTAATCTTGGACCGCGATAGCTCAGTCAGTATAGTGACTGAGCTACGGGCTGGACGGTCCTGGTTCGAATGCTGGTGGGGACGAGATTTTCCGCCCGTCCAGACCGGCCCTGGGGCCCACCCAGCCTCCTGTAAAATGGGTACCGGGTCTTTCCCGAGGGTAAAGTGCGGCCGGGGTGTGCTGCTGACCACTCACCCCCTTCTAGTGCCGCTGTCATGAAAGAGTAAAGCTATACCTCTACCCACCCTCTGGGCCACACCAGGCCTGTAATGGGGTCACTTTACCTTCTACCCCTGTTATTTATTTCACTATTTTTTTCCGATCATTTACAGTCGAAACTACATAACATGGAGATTTCGTGTACCGTCGTGAAATTAGTCATCAGTCCGTTAGTTCCATCTTCTGCCTAAGCAACTGGAAGGCTAAAATGTGCACTGAAACGAATAATAAAACCTGTAGAGGCCGTGGGAGGAAGTCATTCCATGGTTCTAAGTGCACTGGGAATGGTGATTAATGCACAGAGCCGGGAAAACGACATGCAAGATCTAATTTGCTTTACTGCGGTGCATTAGACGACTCTGTTGATGGCATCCTGCAGCCAGACATTGCATGCTGGCAGAACGCCCAGGAATTTACTGGACACAAGTACCCACATCTATGGGTGGAACACCTGAACTGCAGTAGTGAAAACGACCAAATCTAGAAAGTGTTATTTACTCCCACGACACCTGATCAATAAACACAGCAATGCCAGTGTCTCGGCACATAACTTCTCGACGCCTGCGCTCTGAATATTGTCACTATCAATTTACTAACACATAACGTGATCGTGTTTCGTATCTGTGACGTCCTGGGTTCAAATGTTAGACCAGAGATCGGCAATCCTAAATGAGGTTTCTCGTCTTCTTCATCACTTTCTCCAAGAAAATAAGGGAACAGAAAAATTTTCCAACCCATAATTTTCAATTAATCATGTACTAATCGTCGCTTCACTAATTGCTCCATATTATGCGCTACTGACAGCGTCGTTGAATAAACAGCAATAAATAAATGAATGTATTCTATGGGTAAGTTTGTGTTTTATGAGTGTAAGAGTAAGTATTTGTTTATTTCTACGCCGTTTGATACTAAACCGCTATTATATGCTGAGTACATAAGTAATCGAGCTAGTGTGTTCGTGTAGCAGTTGGCAATACTGGTAAGTTCGCCCGCAACTGGCACCTGAATATGTGATTCGGCAATTTTTGTCCGTTGTTGGGAAGCAGTTGTTACTTGGAGTGCGGTGAATATTCTGTTGAACAATGCTCCTTATTATCAAGAGCAGAGAAGAAAATAAATTTGCTCGCAGTAGAGGTGGCTTGAGAGCACAGTAATAAATATTCGGGCACACGTGGCATACATGGCAGAGAATTTAATATTAACATGTGTATTTTTATTAAATGATTTGTACTGCTCACCCAATATTGTTCGAGTGATAAAATCGAGAAGAATGAGATGGGCGTGGCATGTAACGCGTATGACGGAGAGGAGAGGCGTATACAGGGTATTGGTGGGGAAATCAGAGGGAAAGAGGCAACTTAGGAGACCGAGATGTACATGGGAGTATAATGTTAGGATGGATCTTCAGGAAGTGGAATATGGCAGCATGGATTGGATCCAGCTGGCTCAGGATAGGGACAGGTGGCGGACCCTTGTGATTGCGGTTATGAACTTTGGTTTCCATAAAATGGGGGAATTTTTTGACTAGCTGAGAACCGGTTGGCTTCTCAAAAGGACTCTGCTCGATGGAGTAGGTATTGCCATTAAACAATGGACACATGTGTTAAACTAACAAATGAATGCTACATGTTTCGGTCTTATAAACCATCATCAAACATTAAGGTACATGATTTAAAACATAAATATGTGAGGGCAGAAATATTTAGAAATTTTAAAGATCTCACAATTTCCACAAACTTTTCTTAAAAAAAAACTGTAAAACTTTCAGAGAATTTCCTAACCAGCTGAGCTGCTACTAGCTTCTGAAGAAGTGCTATCTTCCATAAAGTCGGTAATTTTAACAACCCTACCTTGAAATTGTGGGCCGCGATAGCTGAGTCGGTATAGCGACTGGCTGTACGGGATGGTCGGTCCGGGGATCGAATCCTTGTGGAGGCGAGATTTTCTGCACTTGTCGAGACCGTCTCTGGGGCCCACCCAGCCTCCTGTACAATCGGTACCGGGTCTTTCCCGGGGGTAAAGAGCGGCCGAGGCGTGACGCTGACCCCTCACACCCTTCCAATGCCGTGGTCAAGAAAGAGTAGAGTTATACCTCTACTCCCCCTATGGGCCGTACGGCCTGTAAAGAGCCTCAGTGCCTGTACAAGGGTGCACTTTACCTTTTTACCTTTACCTTGAAATTAATCTGCTGTTGGCTCTTCGTGAATGTTACTTTGATTTATGTGTGTCGTCTGTACAGTCACTTTTAAACTTTTTAAATACTTTTTTTTTTATTTTCAACCTAGGTTTACTCGGGATTTCCACTTCCCAGGAAAAGATAAAGAAGGTTTAGTCTCATCTGCTTTTTTTCAGCCGATCTGTTGAGATAACGCGAATACCTCAGATCTCGCCTAACCAAGAATTAGTACATAATTTAAAGAATTACAGTCTTGGCTATAACATTTTAGATTCCTGCGTACTAGAATTAAGGCACTAATCATGAGAACTTATATTTAAATATTGATTGGATTCAGTGAGATAGAACTGCACAAGACATTACCAACAAATATATAGCGACAGTGGCACTGCAACCTGCATTAAATGAGTCACTTAATGAGCTACCGCCTTCATTTGTGACTGCATTTATTTCCATACGATATACATACTGGGCGAAAGCCCTTCTTCTTCTTCTTCTTCTTCTTCGTCATCATCTTCTTCTTCTTCTTCTCCTTCTTCTTGTTCTTCTTTTTTTCTTGTTCTTGTTCTTGTTCTTCTTCTTCTTCTTCTTCCGAAAGTAAAATATGTTGAAATATTACGCGTTTCTTTAAATAAAAAAGTGCTGGAAATATTGAAGTTGCTTCTTTATTATGCCAACTTTATAAGTATACATACTGTAATGCCGCTGACTACTTCCCTCTTGTGTACTACGCTGGCGCCGCATGGTGATAACTTCATGAATTAAGAGGATACCAAGAAACGAATCGGCATATGAAATAAATAGTTTTGAGTAATAAAAGGCGATTATGATCGTCTAGGAACTAAATCTGAGCAGGAGTGAAATTGAGAAACGGGTAAGAATTTGGGGAAAAAAATTATTTATTGGAAGAGGAGAGAAAATGGCATTCCTACTTGGACAAATATTAGGCTGGAAGATGTAAAACTGCAGTTGTCTGTATTTAACAGGAGGCAGTGAAGGACGGTTACGAGAGTGAAATGCGTATTTTCCGCCTAACAGATTTAAAAATTTAATACGTTATTGCATGCACGGGAATGCAATGAATATCAAGTATAGTTGTTAATACGTGATCTGAATTTCTGAAAGCAACGCAGTATGCAGCTTCTTAACCGATGCGGATGGATCCGAGTAGGAGGTGAGTTAATGGAAGAAATGGTTAATTACGATAAATAGTGAATATACACCTAAATTGTAAAATTTTATTGAATTAAACCGTCTTTGCACAACACAATTGACAGCTGTATTCTACAACCGGTTACATCAGCAACATGTTTCGGCCTTGCTTGGCTATCATCAGGCTTACAAAGATTAGTATCAATTAAGGTACATAATGTTGCTGTACCGATGGGAACCCATGGTTTACATTGTCTCTGTGTCTTATATTAAAACAGATTAATAGTTAAAATATGACGCAATAAAATTTCATTATTGAAAAGGTTGTGTACGTATAGCGTCGAAGCAAGCGGGGGAGAGGGATGCTATAAGTACACAACCTACACAACCTTTTCAATAATATAATTTTATTGCGTCATATTTTAACCATTAATCTGTTTTAATATAAGACACAGAGACAATGTAAACCATGGATTCCCATCGGTACAGCAACATTATGTACCTTAATTAATACTAATCTTTGTAAGCCTGATGATGGCCAAGCAAGGCCGAAACATGTTGCTGATGTAACCAGTTGTAGAATACAACTGTCAGTTGTGTTGTGCAAAGAAGGTTTAATTCAATAAAATTTGTCATGTTTGCACAGCGGGATGGAAGCAGTCCAATTCAAGGTAAATTGTACTTTACATTGCAACATGTTTAGCATTTACTAAAAGTCGATGAAATTAGTCGATTACAATTACAAAATACAGGTACAAAAATAATTTTTAAGTAATTATGAAAGATTTAAGTCGGGGAATATCTGCTACCGTCCGAACCAGAGGCTTTCGTTTTTCCGTTTGCTGTTTAATAAGAGAGGAAAGTGATGCATTCTCATGGACAGCTGTATCTTAGATATACCATGAGCGATGGTTAGGACAATATAGTTCTTGGCCGCACAGCTGGCCTCATGGTTACAGCACAGACACCATGATAAGAAAATTTGCAATTGAAAAGCAAATTAGCCTAATTCAAAAAAAGCGCACTATTATCATTTTAGTGTTAAACTTGTGCTTGCAAGGTAGTTGGATTCCGATTTTACTGTTGCTCTCTTAAGATTATGTTCTAAGTCTATGTCTTATTTGGACAACACCTTCAAGAAAATTAGGCCCGCTTCGTTCAGTAGCCTCATCTACTAACCCTACGAAAGATAGAACGTGGATCTCCAAAGCGCGGCCCGCCAGGTTGTGTCATGCGGCTTGCGGTCACATTTCTAAATTGTGTATACTATAAAAGTTACGGCAGTCGGGATAGCGTGGTCGGTATAGCGACTCGCTACGGGGATCGAATCCCGGTAGGGGGGGGGGCAAGATTTTACGTACTTGTCTAGACCGGCCCAGGGGCCAACCCAACTTCCTATGCAATGAGTACCGGGTCTTTCCCGGGGGTAAAGCGGCCGGTGCGTGACGTTGACCACCAACCCCATCCAGCGCTGAGGTTAAAGAACGAGTACAGCTGTATTCTAGGGTGAATTTTACCTTTACCTTTAACTTTACCTTTACTATAAAAGTTTGACAACAATTTAAGCGGTTAAGTATAACACTTTCTGTTATTTTTCCACGTGCGGCCCGCGAATCAGCCCACAGTAATGGGCGTGGTCCTTTGCCGTAAAAGAGTTGGTGACTCGTTTTTCAGAAGCTTAATTTCCTGCAGCTGCTTCAGGAATTTCAGGCTTTTGATAGAACCCGAATTCATGAACATGCTTATAAGATCCCACCTTGAACCCTAACTTAAGGCATCACATCACAATATCGCAGTCTTTAAGAACTTTTTTAATATTATCCACGCATATAAACCTATTTCCATTGTTCTCCTCTATCAGGTTTTCCGACTATATTGTGTATTTCTTACCTTCTCCAAGTGTTTTACATGACTTGCCCATCTGATCTATTAGCAAGTAGCTTTAATATAGCTAGAAAAGTGAACTTTTTGCTGAGCTTACCAAGCGCACTACGCCATGAAGACGTGTGGAGTAGAGTTTTAGCTCCATATGCGCTTAACTTCAGTACTGCGTCTCCATCAACTGCCGCACGCTCCGATCGCTTTTACCCCTAGGAAAAAGCTCCCGATGACAGCTTGGCGGCAGGTAGCACCTTATACATTCGCAGACCAGAGAGTCAATTTAAAAAACACTCTAAACAGCAAGAGTAACGCAAATTAACATTACAAAAGCTGATGCAAAAGCCTGGCGATCTCACGCGAAGTGGGGGGGTGAGTAGGGAATTTAGTCATGAGTCACGAACGACCTGGCCTGCTTTGCCTGCTGCTGCTGCTGCTGTTGTCCGCGACTTTAACGTGGGAGGGAAGAGCACGGTATACCACATCGGGCAAATTCCTCAACTGTTCTTATGATTCTCTCCGGTTCCACTGCTGTCGCTCTGTCCGACCGCTGCAGGGCCTGATGGCTCTCAACTGTGTGTCTTGGTTCAGGAACTGCGAAGAAGTGCTACAGGCGGCCGATGACCGCCGTTGTACAGGAAAACATGGGAGAGGCAGATGATGCGCAGAATGTTGGTAGGAAAATCTGAAAGGGACAGACCACTGAAGAGGCCCAGGCGCAAATGGAATGATTGACCTAAACTGTCGAGCTGAAATGCAACGTATTGGAAAATAACTGAGTTCATGGAGCAGTGTCCTTTTTTCGAGTAGCTAATCGTTCCTTAGGTAGCCAAGAAATTCCCCTCACTTTTTTGAAACACGATAGTCCGTTTCGTGCTCACATGAACCCGCCACTCGTGCCTATCCTGAGCCAGACAAGTTCAGTCCACGTCCGACCGCCCTATTCCTGTTAGAAATATTTTTATATCGCCCTCCCATCTACGCCTATGTCTTGCAAGGATCTCTGTACTTCAGGTTTCCTCTCCAAACCCACAACGTATTTCTCCTCCGTCCCGTACCTGATCCACGCGCCGTTCATCTTTTCCTTCTTCATTTCATCGCCCTTATCACATCTGGCAAGGGGCACAAGTCATGAAGCTCCTCATAAGACAATTTTCTCCATCCGCTTGTCGCTTCCTCCTTCAAGACCCAAATATTTTCCACAGCACCCTGTTCAACAACTACTACCTCAGCCTCTGTTCTTTCCTTAATATTAGCACTGCTTTCTAAAACAAGTGATAGGAAGACAGATGGAGTGAAGGATAGAAGTGACAGTGACGACGAGGGAGAAGGCGTAAGCGTCCACTGGATGACCTTAAAGAAACGAGAAACTGAAAACACTAGATCGTACTCTGTGAAGAGCATGCTTCGGAAGACGCTATGTAACTGTCTTAAGACAGACTACTTAATGATTGAATTCTGATGTATACACTTGTTATTTTATAGATGGTTGTAAATGTTTCGAGGGATCTGATACCTCCATCTTCAGACTACAATGAAATCAAGGAGCAACACATGTATTTATAAATTATAAACGTATACGTGTATATCAACGAACAAATTACAGATAGTTCTACTGACCACATGAAGGTGGTTTTGGATTCTGAGGGTTTCAGTTATCAGCACTGGAACTGTTGCTGTAGGCAACATTATGCAAACGGATCCTGCTTTTGCGCATTAATTTTAACAGCGTGTTGTCTGTTAAAGTATGAACAGTGACGATAATGTATGCTTTTTGACTTGACATTAAATAACAAGTATTTTGATCCGAAAAATTTATTTATTTATTGTCGTTTGTTCTCAAATTAAACCAGCTATTATTTCCTTAAGCATCAATAAGCAAATTATGTTTGTAATTTGGATATTATGTGTTTTCTGAGAAGTAAGAAACGACTTTTAAAATATTCTTATTAGAATAATTTAACCTTCTAATTGTTTAATTGAGAGCAAATGAGAAAATATAATAAAATGGATAAAAGGGCAAAGGATAAGCTGGTTAGGTCACCTGGAGAGTATGGAGGAGGATAGATGTTCACTTAAGAACTGGAAGGGACTAGAAGGTTGGAAAGAGGAAGTAGAAAGAGATGTTCAAGTACTGGCAGTGAGAAGATTGAGAGAGTTGGTGGCAGATAGAAAAAAATGGAAGGACATTTTTCGACAGGCCAATGCCCACAGTGGGCTGTAGTGCCAATGGAAGAAGAAGAAGAAGAAGAAGAAGAAAAAGAAGGAGGAGGAGGAGAAGAAGAAGAATAAGAAGAAGAATTATTTAATTGAAGTGTAAAATATTTATTTTAGACAAGGAACTTAAGTCCTCTTTATCACTGAGGTCAAGGTGTTTCTTCAGAAACGTACTGCAAAACCAAAAGGCGTCATGTTGTTTGCGTGAGAGGTGATATTTCGAAACACACTATAACGTATTCCAAAGTCTTGACATTGGCATTTTCTTGAAGTATAGTTTGGCTGGGTCATTCATTCGTTATTCCTCAACCCGACAGCTGACAGCTTGCCCTATAAGTCACTGTCTCATGTAACTGTTATAGTGTACCATGCACCTACCATCGCATTCTATAACCATCTTCATAGATCAAGAGTTCTTCTAGAGAAGCTCGCAGCCACTCAGCTATTCAACAAATTTTCTGAGCTGTACCCTCTCATGGTTCAATCACCTCCATCTTCTACATCCACGTGTACTTCATCTTCCAAGTTTTCGCTTTCCTTCAGTTTTAGAAACCAACTTTAAATATACTTTTAAATATACTTTGTGCATTCTACATGTATCATCCACTTCGTTCTCCGTGTTGTTATGACCCAAATCTATCCAGTGAATAATTCGATTTATAGCCTCCGTGGAGTGGTTTGCACAACCCTATCTACGGTGCGAGGTCCTGAATTCTAACTTTGACCAGGGGACCGACTCTGAGATTCTTCGTGGTCTTCCTCAGTCCCTTCAATCAGTTTCTGGAATAGTACGTCCGTTTAGGCCACAGCCTTTTCTTTCTCATATTTTGTAATTAATTATTCTTTAAATCCTATCCCCAAATCAAGAAAAATGAGATGGATGGAAAATGTGTCATCTAAGGGAGACGGTAGAGATGCCTACAGGAGTTTGTGGGGAGACCTGAGGGAAAGAGACCACTTGGAAGACCAACACGTTCATTGATGGATAATAGTAAAGTGGATCTTCAAGAGGTGGTGGTGGGGAACATGGACTGGATTGATCTGTCTCAGAACAGGTAGAGTGGCAGGTGTTTGTGAATGCGTTATTGAAACTTCGCGCTTCATAAAATGCGGGGAATTTCTTTGACTAGATGGAAAACTGTCAGCTTCTCAGGAGAGACTCTGCTTCATGGAACTAGGCAAATTGTGTCCCTCCGAATCTGTGCTAACGACAACACCTTGCAACAAAACATGTATAAGTAGTAATATTCCCTGTCGTCCGTTCTCTGCACCTCTCTCAGTTCCACATTTTCCCGTCCACACTTATTTCTCCAACACTTTCAAGCAAGCTAGCCAAGATCGTGACGCCTAACATTTACATTGCCGTAAACGTGTGTTTACAATAATCACGGTGCTGATGTCCGCTTTTTGAATTAACTGCTAAGATTTAAACTTGACCGCTGACGATAACACAATAGTTGCCCTGTGCCTCGACTCGGGTGGTGACCTCAATCGTGACCTTGCTTCGAGAGTATCCACCCCTCACCACAGCAGCCCCACTTCCATGCCACGATTAGGAAATAAAAAAGAACACTAACGGAATCCCGGAGTGATGTAGCCCAAATTACTTCTTACACGTGTAAGATACGCGCTGAGTAAACAAACGTGAAGTTCGTCTGTTCTGTCCGATTCGCTTCGCATTATGACGAACAGAATTTATTGCAGATCGGGGGTGTACAATGACTGTACGTCAGAAATAAGCTACCCGCCCTTACGATTCTTGTGATGTCTTCTCACAGAATATTTTATAAAACTGAATCAACTAAAAAAAAAAGATATTCCAAAGCAAACTAATAACTAGAAAAACCAATGAAAGGCTGTATCTTACGGTAATCAGACCAATAGTAGTATATGGATCCGAATGTTGGGTATTAACAGAAAACATTAAGCAGAAATTATTGGTATTCGAAAGGAGGCTATTGAAAAGAATTTTTTATCCAACGCAGAAAACAAATGGAGAATGGAGACAAAAAACAAATGAGGAGCTGGAAAAACTGATTAACCATGAAAATATAGTAACGCACATTAAAAGTAAGAGACTGAGTTGGATGGTACATGTTGAAAGAATGCCTGATGAAAGAGTAGTTAAAAGCATTTATAAATGGAAACCACACGCAACAAGACCGAAAGGAAGGCCAAGATTAAGATGGGATGACGACGTGAGAGATGATTTGAGGAAGATGGGAGTAAA
>Ga0123354_10007804_pt1 | contig 16201 bp, 14 predicted proteins | sample TergutLab28metaG_2_FD_97872 | JGI IMG/M metagenome (GOLD analysis project Ga0123354, IMG submission 97872) | Labiotermes labralis P4 segment gut microbial communities from Petit-Saut dam, French Guiana - Lab288 P4 | ecosystem: Host-associated > Arthropoda: Insects > Digestive system > Gut ...
GGGGAAGACGGTACAAATTACCGGGGCCTGGCGATCCGGAAGGGGGCCCGGGGTCCGAATATGTTGCACATGTTTTGTCTTTCTCAGTAGTATCGTTAACTGCTGAAATGTTCGCACTAACCATTTCAGACTAAGCCCAAGTCACTAAGCAACCGACAGTCTCTCCGATTCAGTGTAAAGATTTTTAGCCGGCGCGCCCTTGCTGGGGGGCCCGAAAAAAAAACTTTACCGGGGTCCGAACCCGCTTTCCACGGCCCTGCGTTACACCACTTTGCCTTTCAACGGCTTATACAATTAACATAAGTTATACGCCCTAAGCTGCTGCTGACAGTCAGTAAGCCCTACGTTATCCTTTCATAGAATGCCAGAATCAAGCCGACACAAGGCAAAGCGGAAAAGCCCATGACAGAAAATTACAAACACAACAGCCCGGGCTGACTGTAATTTCCCATCAATGTGTATCGCTCCAACAGCACAACTGGATGTCAAGTGCCTAAGAGTACGCCTACACTATCGCACACTAACAAAACGTGATTTTTAGATACGGGGCAGGAAATTAGAACGTTTTGGAATCAGCGATAAAAGATAAGCATTCCTCGAAATTGATCTGCCCCAAACTTTTGGAAAATGTAACTTACATTTATTATTATCGTTCCCAAAGATCCTGATACTCGACAATCAAAATGTAATACGTCGAGGGTTAAACCAGGGACTGGACTTCTTAAAATGGATAATCAAATTAAATTTTTCACAACCGCTGTCGACAAATATTTTTGGAACATGGAGCGTACGTTATGATAGCGAGACGAAACAAGCCGGGATCAAAACAACTGCGTTTGCGGCCAGCAGATGTCTAAAACCCACAGCAGCCACAGTAGAGTTGAAAATCGCGGATGACTGTCCCTATATTAAGAGGTTCTATATTTAACACGATGCCTGTTTGCTGGCGTACAGACGAAATTTTATTAGCAGCTGTTCGTATGCATATTAACGTTACGTGGAGGCCGACAAAACGAAGTGGCACAGTATTAAAACGCAATATCAGCAACACTTAAAGTGGCAAGTTTCAATTACTTGGGAGCAACAATATCTAATCAAAATTATCTATAGGCACTCAAGAGGAAGTGAAACAAATTAAATTAATTACAGTATCACGAAGACAAAATATAATAAGAGCGGGATGGAACCAAGTGACGTGGCCCCTGCGGTTAATTAAACGCCACGACATGGAGGGGTGGTGGAAGCATGACTCAGGGCATTCTTAACCTCGGTGCTAAGTATAAGCTGCACATTTCACGCCCCGGTTACTTCACCCCTGGTCCTCCTTCAACAGTACAGTTATGGGGCCCCAAATCCGATATAGCCGATGTAGAGAAGAAAAAATCTCTTGTCACTACAGGAAATCGAACCCTGACCCCCAGGCCACCCAGTGATCACACCGATTGAGTCACCTCGCTGGACAAAATGCTGAGAAAAACACATGGGATTAGTATCAGAAGGGAAAGCAAAGATTAGCAATGGCAACATGATAAATTCGAGGTGGGCGAAATGGCCAGAACATGCAGCAGAACGCACACCACATTTTGCTTCGAAAACCTCAGGGGAAGGTTTTATAAAATATTCTGTGGGTTTATTGTACCTAAGAACGTAGTTATGGTAATCAAAATATTTAAATAAAATAATATAAACAGCCAACTACACGCAACAATAACAATTTTATTAATAATTTCAATCAGCTCAACATGTTTCGGGCGATAATTTCCCCCACCCTCAGGAACACTAGACTGTGTTTACAGCTTGTGATATAAAGCACCGACGATGCTGCCTGCTGGTGACCAGGATACGGTTCCAACTTATCCTAGTCACCAGCAGGCAGCATCGTCGGTGCTTTATACAAGCTGTAAACACAGTCTAGTGCTCCTGATGATGGGCGAAATTATCGTCCAAAACATGTTGAGCTGATTGAAATTATTAATAAAAGTATTACTGTTGCATCTAGTTGGCTGTTTATATTATTGTATCAGTGATGCACGGTCACACAAACATCAAATTTGAATAAAACCTCGAGCACAGTCCGCATAGGCAGATATTTGTCTGATGCATTCCCTACTCAGAATAGTCTTAAACTAGAAGACCATTTATCACAAGCGATACCTTTGCTTTAGAATATGGCAGTATGCAGGTACTGAAAATGAATGGGAGACATCAGCTTGTGGTTTACGCGCATGTTAATTTAATAGGCGAAACATACAAACGGTACAGGAAAGCACAGAGTCTGGATGAAAACAGTAGACTACAAACAGAAACATGAAAATTGCATTAGTCGCTACTAAGGAGGATGGTCTACAGATAAATGCAGACAAAAATAAGATTATGTTCATGTCATTTGAACAAACTGGCTCAGGTGAGGGACAAATAATGGCGGGCTCTTGTGAACACGGTACTGAATCTTCGGGCTGCTTAAGATTCGAGAAAGTTTCTGACTTACATACTTACTCCATGGAACAGAGCTCTTCTTAAGAAACTAACCGGTACTCAACTCGTCAAGTAATTCTCCGCATTTTATGGAAACCGAAGGTTCAATACCGCATTTACAAATATCCGTCACCTGTCCCTATCCTGACCCACATCGATCCAGTCCATACCACCTCATCCCAATTCCTTTATATACATCTTAATATTATCTTCCCATCTACGCCTGGGTCTCCCAAGTTGCCACTCTCCCTCAGGTTTCCCAACCAAAACCCTATATACGCCTCTCCTCTCCCCCATATGCGCTACATGCTCCGCCAATCTCATTCTTCTCGATTTTATCACCCGGACATTATTGGGTGAGGAATACAGATCATTAAGCTCCTCATTATGTAGTTTTCTCCACTTCCCGGTTACCTCGTCACTCTTAGGCCCAAATATTCTCCTCACAACCATATTCTCCAACACCCTCAGCCCACGTTCCTCCCTCAATGTTAGCAACCAAGTTTCACACCCACACAAAACAAGCAAAATAATAGTTCTGTATACCTCACTTTTTACATTTTTGGATAGCAAACTGGAAGACAAAACATTCTGCATCGAAAGACAGCAAGCATTCCCGACTTCAGTTTGCTCCTGATTTCTTCCTGAACAGAATGTTGATACGTTAAGATTTTTTTCCAAATACATGAACTTAACTTTCCGACCAGCTGAGGAAGTATTAGATTCTCAAGAAGGGCTCTGCACCATGGAGTTTGTTTGTTCGGTTGGGCACAATACGTACAAAGAGGTCACCATCCCTGTCCTTCAGGGAGTGTACCTCAATTCATTTATCCCTCTTACGACGTAGGAAGGCGATGTGGCCCTTGGTGTTGTATACATGCCAAGTTTCGTAAAGTCATTCACCTTCAAAAGTTATGGCGGACACAGGCGCACATGACACAGGAACACCAAATTCAAGTTTCATGACAATAAATGCGTTCAAATTTTATAGGCATGCAGACACACACAGGTTACCATAAACAACTGAATCCACTGATAATAAAACTAAATATGTTGCATGCAGCTTTGTTACTATCCAACAGTAAAGCTTTTCGGAATGCCGTGAAACGGTATCTTTAAAGCGGGTCAACTGCGACAAGTAACAGGATGTACACGGCGTCCTTATTACTGTGCTTGTTGCGGCATCGCACGATTACGCTTATAACTTCACGACCTAGTTCACATTATGCCCGATAGATGGCAGCAACACATCGGGGACACTACTTTTTACAGAAATCGTAGCGGATGTTATTAAGATGGCGTCTGAAATGGAGACTTCAGAAAATATGACACAAAGCAAAACAACGAACTTTTGGCCAAGATCAGAAAGAAAATTACAGAAGAGGTTACGAAATACTGGGCAGGAGTATGTTTCAAGATCTGGGAAAATAATTCCTGCCAAGAAACAACCAGGTGAGCGCAACTAAAATCTTACAGAAAATGTAATTTTCACGGTGGTCCTAATTATGACCCAAAAGGAATATACCGCAAGATCATCCATCCTTGTCAATATCCTGTATACAACTGTACTCATTATTAAGGTTTTCTTCAACGTTGTATGGCATATATATGGTCAATTTATAGACAGCAATGCGAAAAGTTATATTGTTACATCCCAAAATAGGTTACAACAACGTGTGTGAAAGAAATGTGACAAAGTCATTGTCTTCATTTTCCGATTCAGAGGTGCTGTGTCAGTGCCCCCAACGATGTGGCGATAAAGTACCCCAAGAAATTCGTCGAAAGCTCTTCACAGAGTTTTACAGATTAGGTGACCATGCACTACAGAATGAGTTCCTTATGGCACACATTGAAACAAGGGCTGTACAAAGGAGATCTTCTGACCATAAAGTACCAGGAAGGAACCAGAGAAGAGTTAGCTGTAAATATCACATCCCACTTTTAAATGATGCAGGGCCACCAACAGGATCAGGTAACATCATTATGGTTCATATTAAGAACACTAATGAATAATTAACAAAATTATAATAGTTCCAGGCAAATAGCTGAAGTTATCAGCACAACACATAAGAGATTCAGGGAAGATATACTTCAAACTATATTAAAATATCAGGCATGTAGGTAATGCATGGAGGGAAATTTGTGTCATGTTATTAAAAAAAGAACTTTCTCTAAAAAAAAAGTCACTGTTGTTACATTTACAAACACAACCAAGGAAACATACTTCACTAAACCAAGTGGAATGATGTGATTTTGGGTGTTTCAGCCAATTAACATTTAAGCATAATTCTTTTTAGTCGGTCTGTGGTAATTTTCATGAAACGTTACAAGAGCCAAGTCTTCATTACATTAATGTAACTAATAGTTATGATTATAAAAGATTTTATGATAGAAGGAACAACATAATTACTTTGTAAATCTGACATAAAATAGTTTGGGTCAACTTTATTTTAATAAGACTCATCTTACACCTTATTCTAGGCATTACCATTTTGTACTTTTAAATAGTGTTTTCAGCATTTAACCTTAAAACATGCAAGAATGGGACATCAAACAAAAAATGTTAAAAATGTTCTCTATGACTTTTTTTTAGTTGCAAATCCACGAGGAGTTCAGACTGTGGAGGTATGCCAGAAAGCATTTATGCATGTATATGCTATCACTGAGAAAAGGGTTCGTCTACAGCGTGAGAAGCTTATATGTCAATATGGCATAACTCTACCAACACAACCGACATGCCCGACAGACACAGCCAGCCGCACACAAGGTCAGGAGCCTGTCAACGAACCAATTGACTTGAGACGGAAGCGAGATCCCCCACCAATGATCCCAATCTTAATAAAAGCCCCTGACAAAGACATTGCTCTCGTTCACAACTTCTTCCTAAACCAACTGTGGAAACCGGAGTACATCGGCACAGCTACTTAATTCAGTGATCTGTTCATTGTGGAAAGCTAATGAACACTGAAATATTCATGTTGCGCAGATGAATTTTGTTCTGGGGGATGGTATACTTTGAAGACTTCCATTAGAAAAAGGTTTAGAATGATAGGTTTTAAAAGAATATTTTGTGGTGATGCCTCAATTTTATATTATTGCATTTTTTGCCATTTATTTATTTTTATCAATACGGGACACAGTACTAATTTAATTTTGTAATAAGAAATCCCAAAGTCAATACCAAAGGCAGCAACAGAGTTGATGAAGTGCAACAATGTTCTGGTTTTTACTTGATCCTTTGATATTGTATGACCATGTCACTCAGCGAGCCTTTTTCATTTTCATACACAGAGTAAGAATAACTTATTTTCTATAGTTATATGTACTGGTATTTATAGAAACAAATAAATTATTAAGTGATTAGTTTTGTTACATACTTTTTATATGTTTAAACTCTTATTATCGCCCAAAGAATGTATATTTAGATTCTCACTATAATGGAATTAATGGAATTCCATCAATAATCCTGCAGTACTCTTAACTGTCCACAGTATTTTGATATGTGAAATCCAGTGAATTGCTTTACAACCCTAGGACAGGATCTATTTAATCCCAAAGGTATGACAGTGATGGCTGGTGGTGATGTAGCTAAATAACAGAGGACCTACAGTTTAATGTGAACCCGGCAGTACTTGTACAGAGTATGAGAACCAAAATAATAGCAGTTCTGGAACTGAATAACATCACAAGCATTTCCCAGCTTTTTTCTGTGCTTCTCAAGCACACAAAAGATAACATGCTCAAGCAATAATACTTCTGTCCCGTATTCAAGAGGTGTCCAACTCAAAGCTTGGCCATGACAACTGACTGACTGACTTTCATGCATTTCCTGCATTCCTCTATGTAAATACCAGAACAGTACCTCAAATTAGTCCACAATTGCTTCCATTCCTTCCCCAATTCAGTATTCACTAACACTCTGACATACAGTCTAAGCAAAAATCACAAATGAATAGTTTTCAATGTGCTTGGTATTGTGAAGGTCCTGCAGTCAGACCTTGTCCTTGGGAACAGTCAGACAGGACTGTGAGGTTGTCCTCAGTCCTGGCAAAATCTGGGACAGACCTTACAATAGTTGACCACTGCTTCCTTCTATACTTCTTCCTATTCACTGTTCACACAGTATTCCAATTACATGACCTATGCAACTGAAAAAGTCAGTGGTGCACAAATCCTGGGCACCAGGTCACCATGTTGGCTAAATTTTGGATGGTGGTACCTAATATTTGAGAATCCTAAGTATGGAACATCATTCATGTCATCATTCTGCCACCTGAAATTTGAGGTCACTCCTACACCTTTAGAAAGTCTGTGCACCCCTGGAAAAAGCACTGTCATGTAACTAATAACACCATGTGGATAGACCACTATTACAATCCATCCTGGACCTTTGTTATTGCACGTATGAAACAGTAACTCATTTCAAGTCAAAATCTGTCCTCAGTAAATACTTAAGGCAGTAAAGTGCTTTATAAAATGAAAGCAGAAACTATCACAGCTGCTAAATGTATATTTACTTGATGAAAACACCGCAGACTGCAGACATGAATGGGTCAAATAATGAATGTATCAAGAACAAGAAGTGCCATGAAATGTAGCTCACAAGTAGGTCTGGATTTTGGAACAGGAATGAAATGGTTTAAGGAGATGGCTTTCAGTCTAATTTTTAAAGAGTGAAAAAATACAAGACTTCTGTACCATGCATATAAAAAGTGCCAGTGAAAAAACACAAAGATTTCTGTACAGTTAAAAAGTGGGAACATTGTTTCCCTGTTAATAAATATTGAAAAGGAGGAGACAGGAAAACCAACAAGATTTCATATGGTGTTTACATATGACCTGATGTGTTTTGGCTTAATGGCCATCCTCAAGGATCTTGGTAATAAGGAATATTTCAACACTGCCATTACAGTGTGACAGATTGGTAAAAGATAAAATATAAGTCTGATTACAAACAATAATGGGTAACATAAAATATTACAAATTAACTTGTCATCAGTTTAACTGATTGTAATTATATTCATATTTTATCTTTCAACATGTAATGGCAGTCTTGATGTCTTCCTACTATGATGCCCAGTGACGGCTCTTATGGCAAAACATATCTGATCTCAAATAAACACCTTATGAAAAATGTACTTTTTGGTTTTACCAATTCATGATGCAGGTGTACATGGTAACAATGCATTATAAATAATGAAAAGAAGTCATGTATATGAAGATAGCAGATAATTTTCCCTCAAAAATTAATTACAACAGCTTAAAGTATATAGTACATCTGAGTGCCAGACTGAGAACTGAAGATGGAGCAGCATCACTGGTTGCTATGCGGCAGTGATGTCATACACCCTACAGTAAGCAGCCTAGTGATAAATACAATCTCTGTACGTACCGAGTACATGAAGGTAAGTGTCTATTGTACTTAACACCATACCTTGTCATTCACACTGATCATCTACCCCTGGGGAAGAGACCCTATTATCCACTGCATATGAATTAAACCCAAGCCCATGTTGTGATGGTGGAAAAAAAAAATTCTTGCCTTGGGCAGGAATCATACTCCACTTTCAGTCACCAAAATCTTTCATGGCAACTAAGCAGGTCATATATGCACATATAACGATAGGTGCGTATAACCCAACTGAAACAACAGAATTAATACAACCGATAAGAAAAATAGCAGTACCTCAAAAAGCACAACTGCCAGAATGTTCAAAATTTGCTCCCATTTGTGAATATGTGACACTGCTCACTGCATGTAACAGAGATGTTGTTCATATGTCCCACTGCATATTGAACCCTTCAATGATAATGGGTTTTAAATTTCAACTACTGCCCAGGACAAAGGGGTTTTAAATTTACAGTACCCTCAAATGTATTCACAACCATATGATGCACCAAGGCTGGTGTAGAATTAAAAAGGTCCATACAATGCACCAAGGCAGGCACTGCAGTGTCAATCTCCTAACCTTCTTACAGATTGAGATTTAATCTGATATAACAGATTTAAACTAACAGAACAAATGACAAAGCTCTTTAAAAGTCTGTATTGTATTGCTGTTTAAATAACACATATAAAACTATGGTACAGTCATGCTTCACAACAAAAATTGAGGGAAAAATCACAACAAATAGCTTCTAATGAAAAGGCCGGTTCCTAACTTCATAGTGCTCAAGTCATTCTGTATCATAACATGCAAATGGAGGAGAAAACTACCATGGCTTAACTTTAGGTATTGTCCAAGTGAAAAATAATTAGAATTTTGTTGGGTTTGGATGAATTGGGATTCATTTGTTCACAGACAATTATGGCATAAAGATACAAATAACTGAACTGACTCACAACAATGTCAATGCTAAGCCTCAGGTTACATTACAACTGGGAATTTTATTATAGCCTAATGACTACCAGTTTCTGACACACCCTGCAATGTGAGGTGGACTAGTCAGTTAAAAGTGGCTGTCAGATGTTCGACACTGAAGTGGACTGAAGCAGTGAAGTTTCATATCACCGTACATCCAGTTCTTGTTTTATGTCATAGTTCTGTTCCTGAAAAGGTGGGCATAAATCAAAAAGTTGCACATCAAAAATTATATTCTCATCATAAATAAAGGGGTTAGCATACTAGAACACAACCAGCCAAAAGGCGTTAAATCAAAAATGAAAAAGCACAAATTATGATGTAGTGTAAAATGGCATAGGGCATTACAGCAGAAAGGCACAAAACAAATGGGCATGAAACAAGGGCTGGGTGTATAACTTAACCATCTTTCTACAAAGTGCCTGTTACTTGACTATATGAGGAATTATCAGCTTCTCAAGAGGTACTCTGCTCTATGGAGTTAGTCTATTCATTCATTTGCTACTTCATGTGAAAACTGAAACACTATACTGTACAATGAGCTTCTCTATCCATTAGTCAGTATCATGTTCATTCTGCCAATATACCTTGCTTTCAGTCATCATGATAGTTTGGCTCTACAAGAGATCAGCAATATCTGGGAGAGCAAAACTGATAACAACAGGGAAAGGAGCAAGGAAATTATGGTTGACAGAACAGGCCGCCGATTTCTATGGCCATATAACAGAAAATACCTATCCCATCATATGACATATTTCAACACTCACATGAACTCTGTGTATACAGCACCACTTAAACCAAAGACTACTGGAAATGAAAATGTCAGGTGGAAGTTTTACTTACCACCAACATTAGCATCATCTTGAAACTCCCCCAAGAGTAGCCCAGGTCAACCTTGACTTAACTGCACCTTGGTAAATATAAAAGATATTTGAACGCGTGACCACCAGAACACTTTTGTTACATCAAAACATCTTCATATGCAGCACGCACGCGCGCCCCAACCGCCTGTTCTAGATTTCAGAAATTTCACAACTGAATAAATATTCACTTGAAAAGGGGGATAATCCCCCTCCCCCGAGTTTTGATACACGGAGTCTGCTCCTGTACAGCAATTGACGAAATGCACGGTCGCCTAGCAACGGAGAATACGGGGATTCCTCTCTTGCTGACGTCAGAGTGCACCGAATTTTCAAATCGAGGAGGACACACTAGGCGAAAGACAGACAGGCAGAGCGAGAGCGCGAGAGACATAGACTCCAGCTGGGTCACCCATTATCGACCTACATATCGATACCGTCCGTTCTCAAACAAAACCGCATTTCCAGTGGCACCCGGTGACATCTGTATGCACCGTCTTACTTGCGGTAATGTATGAAATACGTCTCGCGCAGCAATACTCCTTCTAAGCCGACCTCCACGTCACGAGACGCGTGGTAGAACGACGCTCTGGCGTCACAGTTAAGATAGTACAATCAATCTTGACTCTACGAACTTCCAGACCGGCGGCACGGTGGCACACCTTCACATCTAGTGCGGCCAGAATACCTACTTCATCGCTTCAGTTTACTGTGCCTTCCCAGGAACAGAATGACTAGTCATCAATATCCACTTCCCCACGGCACGTAATCAAAAACTGCAAAAGGGACGCGATATAAACACGGTCCTGTATATTATAAAACAGGAAAACAGAAGCCGAAGATTCAGCACCGTTAACACCAAACGGATAACCAATTTACACCCGGCTCATTATCTGCCTCCCTCGTTCACAGCACCTTAATATAATAGAAGCGTACAAATTTTCCAAAAAATCTGCAAGCCAACTCAAAATTCTAGGCGCCAGAAGGTTGCCCTAAAGCATGTTCTGTACTGAGGACTCACAAGTATTGGGAACAGTCATAACAAAATTTAGTCGCCATGGCGACCTGACGCTCGGGATTTGTGCACCCCTGCACCATCTGCTTCACGGTCTTTTATGTGGCTTGTTTCCAAGAGCTCTACCCTCTAAATTTTATGCCTTCATCTCCTGACCATTATACCAAGAAGATTCGACTGTCATAACGAAAACTACGGCCGTATAACCTACAAGCCTAACATCACACAAATACCTCTCTGTTGTTTACATTAATTTATTTATAAGCTATTTATTGACGCTGTCTCCAGCTCAGACAATACAGCATCCAGTGGCAGTATACAGTTATTCACTGCAAGGTCTGTCTTGCAACAGGTCCACAGCCTCTTCCAAAGAGTATAAGTCAAATTCTAGTATCTTCTCTTTTCCATAATGTTAACCAGTAACTGTTTGTCTTCTTCTTCTACCTCCTCCGGCTCCTCATCTTCTCATCCCTTCTATCTTTCCTTCAAAAATGTGTTTTAGAAGGCAGTTTGTATCCAAGATGTGACCAATCCAATTAGCCTTCCTTCCTTTTACTGCATGTAGGACGCTCCTTTCTTCCTTGACTTTGTATATACTTCTTCATTTTCACACGATCGGTCCATATGGTGGCTGCCCATCACATCTTACCCCGAGAATCAAGAATTAGAGGGTCTCTGAAATATTGCACTTCTGCCCTCAGCTGCAAGTTGGCTGCACATGAGGATTTTGGTACTTTTATCCAATGCTTCAACACACGTATGTATGCTACCAGGAATTATACACTTGTGTTAAATACACTAATGTGTCACACATTTCTGTACATAGCTCTCCCTGATACAGATAGCCGCTTGCCCACATGAAATAACCTCAAAGGTTACATTGTTATCATGTTTGTAATTTTTACAACATGAAAGAAATTCTCCTGTAAAAGTCTGTTGGCATGTTAATCTACTTACATACACAACCTGACAAGCCTAGATACTGTGGTTCATAAGTTACTGCTATGAAACTGAAAGCCACATAAAAATTTCACATGACCACCATGTTACTTCACATTTCACAAAATTATGATCATGACAGAAATGTATATTCCTGTCAGATCTATTACCACATTATGCCAGCTCCAGCCATATACTGTTACTACCATCACTCCATCTCAACTATGTGCACAACCACTACTGTGATATTTATCTATGTACGGTTCACACCACTGTCAGCAAATTCAGATAATACAGCACTGAACAGAACTGAGATTCAAGACTTCTGACATGTGTCCATTGGTAGTTACTGACATTTTTGACCAGCATAGTTTCTCTATTGTCAAGGTCAGGTACTCCGAGATAAATAGTGCAATTATTAGTGAACCAGAAACTGGAAAGGATAAGAAAGGAAGTGGTAATGGCCTAATATGAGGTACAATATCAGAAATTTCTCTGAAGTAGCTGACAAAAACTACAAAAACTTTCAGGAGCCAGTGGCCTCACTGCGATTGAAACAAGTCAGCTCCAGGACAGATGTCAAAAGCATTAACCCTTGTGCCACAAACCTCAATCCATTCATATCAATGGGTGCAAATCAGGAAGTAATCTACAAAGATATGATGCCCCCAAGCAACACAATGTTTAAACCAGTTTTACAAGAAATCTGTCATTTGGTTGAAAATTTATCAGGGAGAAGACAGACAAATGGTACCATTCTTGACTTCAAACATTCGTCGTGTTCTGAATGTTGTATGCTTTTTTTTCTGGGTAATTCCCCAGTGTCATTTTAAATCTTCAGAATACAATATAGGAATGCCAGAAAATTCCCTGGTAATATGACTATGTTTACAATTCTACAGGCACCTGTATTCTGAAAGACTGTTATCTGTGTAAGAGAAGTAACATTTATAACTGAACACATTCATATAACCATAATATATGCACCTTACAAAATGGTGTGGAGCTCATGGTGGATGCATGGATAACTGCACTGAATTATGTCTACCAATACAGAGATGGTAACACAAAGGTCCACAAATTTTCCAAAATCTGTTGGCAACATCAAATTTCTAGATGCCAGATGGGTGGCACAAAGGGAGTTACACACTCGGGACCCATAAGTATTAAGTTCCAGCACACAAAATTCAGCTGCCTGGGCGACCTGGCACCTGGGATTGGTGCAACCCTGCTGATTTTGACAAGTTAAGCAAACAACATTTCCATGAAGCAAAAGCATTCCATTTCTTACATCTGTTACTAATATAAAACCAAACAGCATGACCCTTGTTGAATAAATATTTTGTTTTATATGAATTTGTATCATTGCAATTAAACCCCAAAGGAAAATGTGGGCATTGAAGAAAAGGCCTTGCTAGTTGGAATAGAGTTCCTTTCTTAATACACATGTTGTGAATTATAAATTAAGCTCCTTATCACTAAAATAAAACCTTGAAGCCTAACCTTGGTGAATTAAATGTTTGTGTTCTTTTGTGTATATTAAGTATCTGCGATAAAACTGAAACCTCAAAAAAGTCCAACCCTAGAGTAATTAATATTTCTTTGACTAAAGTTTCTGTCCGAAAATAAACTTCAATTCTTGCAGTATGGTTTGTGTTTTAAATGTATGTTTACTACAGTAAATTGGGTTTCCGTCAATAAAACAAAACCTCAAACCAGTTCTTCCTTCTTACATATCCTGGGTATTGTGATATCAGTTCATATGACTCTGTTAACAATGAGAAGTACTGATAACAACCATGAAGCACCAGATTATAATTAAATTACTATTCTGGCTCAAATATACTGCTATAATAGTATTTCAAGGTGTTAAGGAATGAAAATTTGTAACAAGTCTCAGGAAGATTAATCACATGCCTAATTTGTATTATTGTGAATATTCCTTCACAAAATTACATAAACATACAAAGACCCCCCAAGGTACTGAAGACAAGAAACTTACATCCCAAATACAGAATGAGAAGTTTGTGAAGTTCCAATATACTATAAACTATAACAAATGCTACCCATCCATTTCTACACAAAGAGTGAGGACCTGATTCATTTATGGTGTGAGGCTTACATGCAGAATGAATGAATGCATAAAGAAAATTTGTGTTAGTCACGTCATATATAATCTCTAAGAATGAATTAAAAAACCAGTGGAAGATGCCTACAAAACATCCATGTTGTAAAGAATCCAAATTGTGTAACATCTGTTAAAGACACTTACTATGCCACACAAACACTCAGATGCATTAATTCTGGGTACTGATTACAGCAAACTCATAATATGAACAATTCTGCAACTGTTCTTTTTTTTTTAAAAAAAAAACCCCTAATTCGGTGACTATTATGTAATACACAGCATTATGGCTAAGAATGAAGAACAAATCCCATTCTTGTGCCAGGTCCTACAACAATCATGATGATATAACGTATTAATAGATAATGATTACTATGGCAGTAATAACTCATCAAATCATGCTGTAGTCAGTACGTCTATAAACATTCAATGCTTAAACATGAAGACATGTCTTAACACCATATTTCCTGTTAACAAGAGACAGATGCATGCTGCGACATACTTCTTTTAGAGAATATCACAGCCTTGCAGAAAATATACAAAAATACCGCAGACACACAAAAGTGCGCTTCCTAACCGCTGTATCCAGCGGAGGTTTAACCACAGTCTGCAGTGAATATTTGTTGAGTAATATAAACCGTAACACTGACCCGATCGATTGTTAGTTATTTTTAATGGAAAATCCTTTCTGAACATTCTTCAGTCTTAGATGTTTTTAATGGATTAAAACTGACGAACGTTTCAGAGTAAAGGCATACTAGAACTGTATTTGTGGATACTCACCCTCTCTAACTTCTGGAAGTACTCCCTCAGGAATGAAATAGGATTCTCAGGTCTGCTCACACACAGTTGCACGATACAATCTTTCAAAACTTGTTGAATATTGTGTCTCTGAACATAGGCTTCACACTCACGCAAGCTCTGCTCTTCATCCAAATTTGCAGCCATCTTTGCTACTCCTAGTATGTACTTTGACCTAAATTTTATTTTATATAATCAGTTATATGTTAACGTTCCTACTACGTAGTGTAAGCTGCTTGCTCTAGCTGCACTACCTTCAAATGTCCTCCTACTTTTAAAATTACAAAAACGAAAGTTCTTGCCACCTGAAAGATTGATTCACCTGGTCCAAGGACCCTAGAAATACTAACAAATGACGTCTGATATTTGCGTACGATCCAAGCAGCAGTGAGGAGCGCTAATCCGTGGCTGGGTGATAAATTTTTCCATATTGTACGCAGATAATTGTCTACAACGCATGCGTTGTCTGTGTTCGGAAGTAAGCAATGAAAGGCGAACTGTTAATATGTTCTTAAAATGTTTTTGGCCTGCAATGAATAGTGAATTCATTTGTGTCTGTACTTACACATATTAGCATATGGATATTTGAGTTTGGATTGTCACTTCACACCACCGAGATATTCACCGTTCAAGGTGACCACTAAATACTGCAGCAAATGCCTATGATGTGTGGAACAGGATAAAATTATGTTCGTTGATGCCTCTCTTTTAATTGTTCCTAAAGACTATAGAATTTAAACTTTTTTGCAGTAAGTTGTTACACATTCACGTCCAATATGCAGACTGTTCCACAGCCACATTCCAAACTGTCAAATATATGCATATTTGGAGCACTAAAATAAAGACCATATAATAGAAAACTGCATACCTCATCTACAACGGAAGGAAGTGTAACAATTTGAACTCCATCAGGCTGGATCAAAATGCAAATGTACCCTTTGAGCAGTACTATGTGCCTATGCATGCGTGTCTTAGTAGATTAAGTGTGCATTTTGTACAGAGCAAGGCGATATAATTTTTCATGATACATGACATACATGTCTTACAGAATCCCATAAGTTGTGTGGTGGATACAGACTTCTCCTTACATGATGTGTAACTGCCAAAGTAGTCTATACTACCGGTTTTAAAAGCATGTTTGCAGCATCCTGAATCCCCATATTTTGCATACATTTAGACGATGCAGTGTGTACAAAAATTATGGACCTTAAACATAAAATGAATGCAATAGTCATACTTAAGAATCACAAAGTCAGAATCTGTCAAAAATTAAAACTCTTGCCCAACACATGTAACTGTTAAATTCTGCCCTTGATAAAAATTATAAAATTAATAAAATTCATATATGGTAGTACTTGTCTATGTCAAGTAGTAGCATCTACAGTTTTATCAAAATCTGCCAAAACACTATAGATCAATTTTAGCTCATTTAGAACTTTTAAGTGAACCTTAAAATGAGAACTTACACATGCACTGCTTACTTTCTGGTATTGGCACCCTTTTCTTTACAGAAGAAAAGTAGGCTAAAAATTGGTTTAAAGTAATCTAGTTTGCTGTGCAAGTACCACTTCTCTCCACCCCCACCCCCCCCCCCAAAAAATTGTATACATGCATATATCGTTTA
>Ga0123354_10007805_pt1 | contig 16199 bp, 10 predicted proteins | sample TergutLab28metaG_2_FD_97872 | JGI IMG/M metagenome (GOLD analysis project Ga0123354, IMG submission 97872) | Labiotermes labralis P4 segment gut microbial communities from Petit-Saut dam, French Guiana - Lab288 P4 | ecosystem: Host-associated > Arthropoda: Insects > Digestive system > Gut ...
AATTATTATACCAACTACTGCACATACATAAAATTTATAAAATTTACACATTAAAACATTAAAACGCTCCGACATGTTTCGGTCCTAGGACCATCATCAGGGAGCCATATCGTCCTTGCTAAAATCGCTTCGTTGCGTAATACGCAGTATCACGCAACGAAGCACAGAATGCACATCCGTAGCAGGGCACTCTTCGCAACATAACATTACACAACACGGCATGTTGCCACAATACCCAACTGGTACAGCGAAATTAATGTGAATTTTTATAGTGTGACTTTAGCAAGGCCGATATGGCTCCATGATGATGGTCCTAGGACCGAAACATGTCGGAGCGTTTTTAATGTTTCAATGTGTAAATTTTATAAATTTTATGTGTGTGCAGTGGTTGGTATAATAATTGAGTAACTTATCCATTCTTTAATTATACGCGTTCAGGTTCCTTTTCCTCTCCAAGGAATGAGCGGTTGACGAGTGCATTCCTGACCATTCATTTTGAGGTCAGTGTTGCCTTTATAAATGTGGACGAGAGTGTATTTTTCACTGCTCCCTGTCTAAGAATTTTAACTAAACCCGTGGTGCAGAATTTATCTTTTGGAAGTTTAAGTTCCTCATCTAGTTCAGAAATAATTACAAATTTATTGAACACAAAGGCTCGTGACTGTGGTAGCTAGGGCCATCCCTTTGCCCCATTGCCGCTATCTTGAGGCAGACAAGTGCAGTCCATGAACCCCTAGTCTGCTTTTAAGACCCACTTTAATTTAATAATTGTCTAACAAGATGCGACTTATTCAGTTTATTACATTTCTGTAGGCAGCTCTACAGGTTTCGGTTGTTGACACCCATCATCAGGAGCTCGTACAACTGTAATTACAGCTTCTGGTATTGATTAACTGCAATGAGTAAAATACACTGCTATTAATACTAATATGTAATTTAAAATTCGAGATTAGTCATATTGAATGTTACTAGCCCTGACGAATATGTATATATAAAATAATGGTGGATGGTTAAAAGCAGTATTTTTAAATTGTGGACAACAAAATATAAAATATGTAACAAAAAATACATATATTGTTATATATTTTATATTACAACAGTAATTATATTATATTATTACAGTTGTGCGAGATCCTGATGATGGGTGTCAACATCCGAAACATGTAGAACTGCCTACAGAAATGTAATAAACTGAATAAGTGGCATCTTGTTGGACAAGTATTAAATTCGATTCACGATGCACGGACCCATGTATATAAAATCCACTTTAATATTACCATCTCATGTGGGCCTAGGCTTTTCAAGTGCTTCTTTCCTTCACTTTACCCTACCAAAAATTAACTTGTAATCTCTTTTCTTCCATGCCTGCTACACACCCGACCCATTTATTCCGTCTGATAAATGTTAAATGTAAAGTGGAATATAAATTTCTATTGTCAATGATAATAATTTTTTCAAAACCCGGCCTGTCGCGTTCCAAATTCTGTAAGCCTTTGAAATGACAATATTGACTCTTATCTCCTCCTCTGCTTTGTCTAACACTGCAGCTGCCCGAATGTATCAGCTGCAATATTCTCCGTTCGTGTTTAACAGCTGCAGTCCATTTAAGGTTGCCACGGAGGACTCCTTTCTGTCAACTACCACACAGGATGTTGCATCACATAATGTCATAATACGTAGTTACACATCAGCTCTTTGTAGCATACTAAATGAAATAATTCGGTTAAATTTTACTTGGTTGCTTATAGAGACAAAGCCTTTGCGATATTGCTGGACCGAGCAATTTAGGTTAATACGACCAGTAGACAAATGTTATTATGGAGATGGTTCGCAGGATTGGAGTTATTCTTACACTTTATCGCAGTCTGCAGCCAGATCTCTTGTTAGTATCCCCAAATGCCATATCACTGTTTCATGCATTTGCAGCGTCGAAGGAAGTTCTGTTGACGTAAGGTCGTTACGCCTCTTGTAGTCTATACCCGTCAGTAACGGTAAACTAGTTGCACAGTTCACAGTTAAAACGTGCAAAAGATATTTGTGCATCTCATGTTTCAACATGCGATCTATTGAAACCATTATGAGGTCGTTACACTTGTTTGTGTTTTTCGTTTGCCTTCTTGTTCTTTTGTCCTGAATGCGGGATTACCAAGAGCCCTTAACTGTGAAATGTACAAGATAATCTGATATTTGCAAACTTCACCGTGCATTTGATGTTTGTTGTACCGTGCATCATTGTGATAACTGATGAATAATAACCAACTAGATGCTACTTATTATTTTATTGTATTTCTTATAGGCTCAACGTGTTTCGGGCACTACTATGCCCATCATCAGGAGCTCACGACTATAATGTTGATTACCACATTGGTAGGCTGGAGTAGTGTCCGGGTTGCATCCCGGACACTACTCCAGCCTAACCGCACCTAACTTCCAACATACAGGAAACCAAGAACGAAACGACCAATGTGGTAATCAACATTATAGTCGTGTGCTCCTGATGATGGGCATAGTAGTGCCCGAAATATGTTGAGCCTATAAGAAATACAATAATATAATAAGTAGCATCTATTTGGTTTTTTATTCTTCAGTTTTCACCGTGCAGTTTCAAAGTAGTAATGATGTTTCTTACTTTGGATGTCTAATGCCTTCCAAAGTAAAAACCTGCTTTTAATGTTAAGAATAGTTGTTGTTCATTATTATGGAGTTTACATAAAACTTGTGTAGAAAAATTATGGAATATACACACTGTTACGAATAGTTTGTAAGAGTTTATTAAGTATAGGCTATTTAGAATAATAAATGTCGTTATGTCTGTACAGTCCATTAAGAAAATAGGAGATAAACGAGCGTTTGATCTAGTGGTGAATAAAAACTGACAGGGCTAATGTAATTTTAAACACCTTTGTTAACAAATCCGCCTTGTTGCATGTAATATCACTCAACTTTCTATCTCCAATACCTCATAATTTTCGTATAATAGAAACCAAAAAGATGCAACATTTCTTAACTTTATTTTGATATACAACTTTACATGTTTCGGGCAGACTTACTGTCCATCATCAGGAGTCTTGATACTGTATTCACAGCAATTGGTCTGCTAGCAGGCAGTCAGCATAAATAGTATGACAAATACCAGTTGCTGTGAATACAGTATCAAGACTCCTGATGATGGGCAGTAAGTCTGCCCGAAACATGTAGAGTTGTATATCAAAATAAAGTTGAGAAATGTTGCATCTTGTTGGCTTCTGTTATAAGAATATTTCACGATGTACGGTCCTCAGAATGTCAAACTCATAATTTTCTTAGTGTAACATTGTTTCAAAAATGTTCTGAAAGTTTTGGACTTATATATATACTTTGATATATATATATATATATATATATATATATATATATAAGTAGATATGGAAACAAAGAAGTTTGCTCTGAGTTAACAAGGTTCAGAGGGGAGAACTCCATAGGATATTGAAGTTTAGGGGAGAATGATGAGGGTGGTAGAATGGACAGACGTACGCGGGAGATGGATGGAGGGGCGACCTGGCGAGGACTCTGTGCGACTGGCAGCTCTTCACCATTCGGTGTATGTTTGAACATGGCTAAACAAAGGAATTAATATTTGTGGCAAGAAATTGCGTGAGAATTTAAAAAATAGTTTTGCAGAACTTTATTAATTAATTAATTTATTTATTTACATTTAAGTTTGCGTCAAAAGAAGCAACGAGAGCAAAAATAGCAAGACGTACGGAACTCTTTCAAGCACTGTATGTCTGTTGCCATATTATTAAATTCTGCAGGCTTTGAAGAGGGATAAATGGAGGGCACCAGGACACCAGTTGCGAAGAACTTGTAAAATCATCACACTGCATTGCAGAGTAGAGAATGAAGGCCACTTTCTAATAAATAACACATAAAAGCTTCGCCCTTCTGGGATGTTACGCAGGGTATATTGGTAGTTACCGACGTTTCAGGACAACCAAGCGGTCCCATTTTCAAGGGTCAAACCGTCAGATAAGAATGGTATATAATGCTTGTAATACAGCGTATTGAGTCGAACCCGGTTAAAACGACATCGGTTTATGTGACATCTCGTCTACAGCGTCAGATATGCTGTGATACCAATTAATTCCTCACTGTTTACCATAACGTTACACTACTTGATTATAACAGCACTCCTTTATGAGGAAACAAAATTTTCAGTCCCTTTTTTGACATACCCAAATTCGACTGTACGAGTATATGCTAAGCATTGAACACTAAGCGTTGTATTTCTTCGTCCTAATGTATTCGCGTTATTGATAATGAATTTCTTTCTCCTTCAGCCTTGCTCGTTACAACAAAAGGGCTTCTATAGTCATTTATGTAAACATGGCTTCAATTAATAACTAACCTACATTTTCAGATATCTGTATGAAACTTGGCGGAATAAAGTGTGTCTCAGTTCAGTTCCAGTACACCGTGTTTTTTTTTTTTGTAATTCCTTTGAAAATAATTTATAAACTTATATGTGTATATTGAATAAAGAGAGACCAACATGATGTCACTTGCTTTATTATTTCATTATTTACTGCTCAACAAGTTTCGGATGTTAATACATCCATCCTCAGGAGCTTGCGACTTATTTGATGAGTTATTTATAGTTGGTTAAGGTGGTGCGGTAACCGTATGCAGGCTTCATCCTGCATCCGGACACCACGCCACCCCAGCCAAACCACAACGTAACACCAACACACATCGAATCAGAGCAATACAACCCATGAAATAACTCATCAAATAAGTCGCAAGCTCCTGAGGATGGATGTATTAACATCCGAAACGTGTTGAGCATTAAATAATGAAATAAAAAAGCAAGTGACATCAAGTTGGTCTCTCTTTATTCAACTATAAGCATGGGTATTTTCCCTTACTCGTAACGTGCACCTTCTTACATTCAATATGTCAACCAACAAATGCACATAAAATACAACATAATTCAAACCATACAATACAATTCACGAGGATTATCAACTCCTACATTTTTCGGCATAAATGAGCCAGTAGAACGCAACCTGTATTGTGAATAGGTGACGAACTGTACAACCGAGAGATCAGAGTTACATTTCCAACAGTAACAAGTTATTCTTCGCTTCCCTCAAGCATCCAGACTAATCCTGTACCCCATCGAGCCTTCTAATCGGTGAGCATCCGAGGCTTTTTTCCCGCGGCTAAATCCGCTGGGCTGTGAATCTTACCACTCAGTCCAGCTAGTGCCAAGATTGAAAATGTGTGGAGCTGTACCTCCTTTTGCCTATCTGCATTTATAGCGTAGTATTTAATTAAACACAAGGAAACTTTGCCCGTTTCTACTTCATAATTTCAGAGTAAGGAGTCGTGGCTGATGTATGTGTGATTTGATTTGAAATGAGGTTTGAAATGATTCTGAAACCCTAACACAAGGCATATACAATTCTTAAATTGCTTAATGTATTCATTATTATTATGACTCATCCCGTTGTGTTTGTTATGTTGAAATACAGAAGAAGTATGCAAACACATCTCTTTAATGTATATACTTCAATGCGCTACATGTTTCCGTTCCTTTGAAACGTCATCAGGTAACTTGATTATGAAACTTTATAAAAACCATAAGTACATTCTGTAGTGTACAATTTTTGGCTTTATTGAGATCTCACTAATTTGTATTTATTTAAATAATAAAGATATATCAATATATATTGTTATATACAATTATTCACACGGTAGCTGCGATCTTAAAGCCTCACTGCTTTATGGTTCTTCTAAACGCGTTAATAACCTTTGATTACAGCAGAATTGCAGGAATTCATTTTACCATTTGAGAGGCATCACCTTTTTAAGTGACACTGTAATCCATGGAGTTGGTTATATTCAGAATTTTACAGTCAAAGTTCAAAACGCGCTGGTAAAGAAAGCTGTAGTCATTACTGCGGGGCATGTAAATGGTGTTTTGTTGGTTTGAGTTGCTTCTACCTTACTCTGGAACTTTATAAACAAGAAGGAGGAGGCTTAGCGTGTAATTTAGTTATGCCTTACGTCTCTTAAACCAGATGTCATTACTGTAACAGTGGAATAAGTGTCGCAAATCACTGAAGGACTGCGGCAGTGCAGATACGTTAACTGCGTGAAGTCAAATTGCGACCTGAAATAACACGGAGTGAGTAGATTGTGGCATCCAGCATTTATCTTCACAAATTTCAAACGGCGACAGAAATCAGACATGATAGATTAATTACGGTTCGGATTGCGTGTTTGTTACATACACAGAAGAGGAAACACACTCGAACCGCTGCTAAATGTCTGCCAGACTACACGGTGTCACATCCTAGATGACGGTATATTTCACTGTCAGCAGCCCAATAACCTCGGATGTCATTCATTGCGTCACCTATTCGTAGAGTTAAAAACAACCTAAGTTTAACTGTTGTACTTGTAAAGTTAGTTATTTGAGGTCCAAAATATGTATAAAAGGAATCTAATTTGGTGCAGATACAATTTTTTCTGATGAACTTTCTATTCAGGCGGATATTCAACACTATAGGCATGATTCAGGCTAATATTAAATACTGTAGGCTTGATTCAGCCTAATGTTAAACACTTTAGGCTTGTTTCAGGCTAAGGTTCAACATAATAGACTCTATTCAGGCTAATGTTGAACACTATATGCTCGATTCAGGCTAATGTTGAAAACTATATGCTTGATTCAGGCTAACGTTCAACACTATAGGCTTGATTCAGGCTAATGTCACACATTAAAGGCTTGATTACCACTGTTGTAAGTATACGACATGAGAAACGTGTAAAAATACGGTGGGCGGTTATAACTGTGTGTAACATACAAGCATTTGATTGAGGTGATAGTTTTTGTGCTGTAAAGTAAATACACAACCATTATGAGACTTAAGGAAAAGTTGGGTCTACATACAAAAAGAGTTCTTGTCTTCTCGCTAGAATGCGGGACGCGATTAAGATACACGGAGAGCTAACGAATATGTTGGAAATATTCGTCCTTCCAATTTACGCTCTTCCCCTATAAAGACACAATTACCCTTCGTACTTACACAAGACTGCACAGCCAAGTAACAAGCTATGAACGTGAGCATCCCACAAACTACCATTAAACAATCTACGAATCTTTCAGTCACTCACAATAACTTGGTCCTTATTCCAGTGTACTATCATTATTGGTATTGTAATTAGGCTACGGGCTGCATGACCAAAGAGTCGCTGATCAATTCCTGGAAGGTACAAGAGATTCTTCTCCTCTTGAAACCAACCTGGCGGGTCACGAGCTCACCCTATATCTACCGTCCATAACGGAGGCGCTTCTGCCGGGATAAACCTGACGAGGATTGAAGCTAACCACAATCTATTTATTGCCGAAGTTTGAATGAGCGGATCTATACCCCCATTGAACGGATTCTTTCATGGCCTTTACAGTGATAGTTGTGTCTGTTTTGCCTGTTACTGCGGTGCAACGATCGAAGCATTAAAGTGTAATACAGTTCGGCCTTAAAACTTAATTTAGAACACATTAAGCTTTCTCGTTTACCGAACGATGTATAATTAAGTACTTCCCACTCTGTGTGTCCTGCTTGTGGTCAGATTTTGCCTTCAAGCACAGGGCATGATATGTGACGAGAAAGAAACGTTGTAGAACGTCAATTTTGCAGCCATAGTTTGGCTGTTCTCTTACATATGTTCTGTCAGTACAAAGACTGTGATGAAACTACTCCATTGATGGATGTACAGTGTGTGGAAATTAAAGGGGGAGTTGTTTTATATAATTATACGAAAGTAGTCATTAAGAGAATGATTTCTTTATTTATCCTATTTCGAGATAACCAACTAATGCAATGCTCACGTGCTTTTTATGAATTGACGGTATTCGTTGAAGTTAACGCAGAATATCTATGAAAGCCCTATCTGTAATTACGATCCAAAGTTTAGTGTGACTAATAGAAATGAAATACACCGTAAGATTTAGGTGACTGGTCGTTTTTAGGCGCTTCTCGCAGTTTTGCGAAAAGGAAATATTAGGTTCCGCATGTCTATCAGTTCATCCGGCCGAGTATAAAAACTCGGCACCCACTGACTGATTTTTATTAAATTTGATATCTGAGTATTATTTTTGGGAAAATCTGTCGAGGGAATTCAACTTTCATTACAATTTAACACGAATAACTTTACATGAAGACCAGTATACATTTACGTGAAGACCAGTATACAGTTACATGAAGACCAGTATACATTTACATGAAGACCAGTATACATTTACATGAAGACCAGTATACATTTACATGAAGACCAGTGTACATTTACATGAAGGCCAGTGTACATTTCCATGAAGACCAGTATACATATACATGAAGACCAGTATACATTTACATGAAGACCAGTATACATTTACATGAAGGCCAGTGTACATTTCCATGAAGACCAGTATACATATACATGAAGACCAGTATACATTTACATGAAAACCAGTATACATTTACATGAAGGCCAGTGTACATTTCCATGAAGACCAGTATACATTTACATGAAGACCAGTATACATTTACATGAAGACCAGTATACATTTACGATGGTATCTCGCTGAATTCTCCTTAGAATGGGAAATATTTCAGAGAAGAGTTGTAGAGAAATCAAAACATACGTATTACTCTCAATAATTTTTTTCGAAAATCATCCCGTTTATGAGATGATGTGGAGAAGTGCTGTAGAGGCGGACAATCCATAGATGACGATATAGTACGACACATGCGCTATGCATGCTCGATAACTAAGGCTTCAGAAACACACTCAGAATATACAATACTTACTGCTTTTTCCGCTGCCACAATGGTTGCACAAACGCGCCTCAATGTTACGTTACAAGTATAGTATTTCTTTTGTAACATTTACGCAAGAATCTTTTTGAGACATAAACAGTTAATTGCAACACGGGTCGATTGACATCTACGTTCATTTACGATGTGTTGAAGGAACATTAATCCCATTGGTTAGACTCCTGGAGAAGCTGATATTCTTTAAATGTTCGATAAATGCCTCGCCTTTATGGCAACCGAAATTTCATTATCTTGTTCTGTAAGAACTTACCACTGGACCATATTCGAGCCACTTGATACCAATCCACATTGTCACATCATACTAGCTTCGATACTAATTTTAATCTTATACTGTTATCTACATATATCACCCGTCCTGCCAAGTTTTTATAATATTTTTTTCATTTACTATATTTGTTGCATGCTGCATGTCCCACCACTCACATTTTCTTTATTTCTATAGCTCTGAACATTTTAAGCAATTCTAAAGTGAAAAGGTGAACAGTACAAACAGGTCAGATGTTGAGTGATGACATAACTAAACGTTTTCTGTTTTTCAGAAAGAAAAAATTGTCAAACTACAATTTCTCATAAAGTGGTTTTGGTTTATAAAATGTTGTTGTTAACTAAGGCAGCTCGGTGTCGTAATACGGCTTGCAGTGGAAGTAAATCAATCGTTTGGCAAGCGAATACACATTAAAATGTAGGGTCGAATTGCATAGTAAACATCACACGCTGTTCTATATTAGCACAAGCGACTCCGTTTGTGAGTGTTAAACGGAGACAGCCATCTTGCCGACTGTTCACTTTCAAAAATCCTCTGTAAGAGAGCGCTGTCCCTGTTTGAAGGAACTGGAGGTCACTTTGGAACGTACTGACCTTGCCGCGAGGCTGTTATAAGAAAATATAATTTTTCCTTACGCCAGCACTATTGTGTGTTCTACTGTGATCAGGTCTACGAGGTACGAAATGGATCAGTAAATTGCTCATACAGTGCGTTTTCTTATACTCAATATATTGGCCAACAAATGCTCTTAATAAGATACAAATCATAAAACAAAATTCATGATAAAGTATCACCTCTAGATGTTGCGGCACTGGAGCCAACGAACACAAAAGATCGCAACTCCAGCTGTTGTTGGAATTATGATCCTTTGTGTTGGACTTGTGATCCTTTGTGTTCCTAGGCTCCCTGAAGATAGCAGTCCGCTACCGAAACATGTAGCGGTGATACTTATCATGTATTGTGTATTATGATTTACATTTTATTGAATTTTTAAGTGTACTTTTTGGTCAGTATATTGAAAGGATCACCAAGACTTCAAACCGTTTATTTCAATTCATTATGTTTCTTCTCATACCGAATTTGAAGAAAATCCATGGCTTTTTCTTTCGAAACACTGAAATCACGCATTCTGAACTGCATTCTGTTTCAGAACTGGAGGTCACGTGACGCAATCATGCTAATCGCATGATTAGGCCATCAGACAGTGTTGCCAATTCGATGATATTCATAAATAGCCACAAAATGTTTTCGATTCTTTATTCATGCACCATGATGTCTGAATGTTTTACATATCTTATAAAATATCTTGCAATGATAATGAGTGTTTGGTATACGATGCTCGCAAAACCTTTTTTCTACAAAATTCGCCAACAGTGTTAAAGAAAAAGACGCTGTGAGCGCGAATCTCGCTATCAGAGCGTTAGTCTCACTTGCAGCACATCAGCTGTCAGGTCGCTTCCGGCCTTGCGCAAGTTGGACAGCCCTTCTCTAAGCCATAGCCGTGAGCACATCTTTACAAAATTTAGAAAAGCTCAGACAGCTTTCCAATACATTGGACGACTCCTTTAGGCACTGGGTCAGCGTGGTGGTTACTGTTACTAGCATTGTGATAGAGAAATGAATTGCATCAGATACCGAACTGCTGTAAGATAGAATTATCTGAGGGCGTTGTTTGCTGATTTGTATACATAGTCTGCTTTTACGTTTGTTGGTTGCAGATATAAGTACATTTTGGAGACTGACGGCAATGCATGTGTAACAAGTCCACTGCATGGCGTCAGAAATTGTGTTCCTTTTATATCTTCATATATTTACGATACTGAAGAACGAAAATTACAGACTCGGTGAGTTTACAGTATTGTACGTCATATGGAGTAGCGTGGGGCCGGGTTAGCGCAGTCGATATAGCGACTTGCTACAGGCTGGCCGGTCCGGTGATCGAATCTCGGTGGGGGCTTCATATACTGCACCCGTCCAGACCGGCCTTGGGGTCCACCCAGCATCCAATACAATGGGTACCGGGTCCTTCCCGGGGGTAAAGCGGTGGGGACGTGGCGTTGACCACCAACCCCCATCTAGCGCCGAGGTTGAAGAAATAGTTGAGTTATACATCTGCTCCCCCTCTGAACCGTCATGGACTGTTCTAGGGTGAACTTTACCTTTGCCTTGTACAAGGAGCAACGTGCCATTTTTTGTATGGGAAGGATGAAAGCGTTTGAGGTTTGTAAGTAAAATAATTGTTTGCCCTCCAAATTTGCGTCGCGTCCGGCAACTAATTTTATCGGAGATGAACCATACGGGCGGACAGATGGACGGACGGAGAAGTAAATGTTGATATTCCGCTATGCCTTCTTTATGTATATAAGCGATGGTTTAGGTTTCAACTTTTCGCGAACAGATAAATGGGGAGACGTAATCACAGCACAACCCTCGCGAACGTTACATAAAGGGAGTGTTCTGTGGAGCGTCACGCGAGTTAGTGACCAGCAGACGTGTACGCAGGCAGTCGAGCGGTTCCCCTACTTGCATAACGCTCAACATAAACCGTTCATTTTACAACGGATTGCAACATGAACACAGTTGAGTCTACGTTAAGTATTTTTTTCATCGTAACCTACTCAAAATCAATTTCACGAGCATCCTGGCGCTCTTCGCCTGAGTCTACCAACTGATCCGTTCGCTTCCCATTTTCTGTTAAAATTTTAAAAATCTAGAGGAAAAATTAAAATGATGTGAAATTAACTGCTTATTGCCTTATTTATTTTACTGGAAATTGTTATGAGTACCACAATTAATTGCTGTGCTACAAATCGGAAGGTCGCTGGTTCGATCCCAGCTGGAATTTTTTATCGACATAATCCCTCCGATCGCACTATGGCCCTGCGGTCTACTCAGCCTCTAAAATAAATGAGTACCAGAAGCATTTCCTGGGGGTAAAGACGGCTGACAACCTTACCACCACCCTGTGCCGTTGTCATGAAATCTGGGAACCGTAACTTCCTAGAACCCTCTGGGCCACGCCAGGCCTGTAACGGAACTGCTTTACCTTTACCTTAATTAATTGCGTGTTCACACCATTGGAACTACTTTCACTTGTTATACAAAAGTGCAAATGGTGGCTTGTTGTTAACATAAATCTTAAAGGAAGAGAATGTAAGAATTTAATTTGTCCTCAAATGGCTTCGTGCTGTAATACGTCGGAAAATTTGTGTTTCAATAGTCTGTTAGGCTCGGCGATAGGCCCTCGCGAAATAATCTGTGTAAATATCCTTGTGACAAAATCCAACTTAATGCATTATTTATCCTCAGTTTATTTAGCCAGTCACCCGCTACATGTTTCGGGCATATCTGTAGTCCATCATCAGGAGGTATACTGTATATACAGGGCGTTTCGGGAGGAATATTAAATATTTCTGGATGTGGTAGTATGGACTATTCCGAGTAAATAAGTTCATACAAACGTGTGTCCAATTTTCAATGGGTGTGAAGATACAGCTGTTTGAAGTTGGCGCGTACAGATTAGATTTATGTCTGTTGGGATGGATGAGAAGGGAAATCTACGAAGGAAAAATAAACACAAGAGACGAATTGGTCGCTCGCATTATGAATAGTACTGCCGTCATAAGGCAAGAACGCCAAGATGACCTCAGGAGAGCTACACGTACTGTTGCCAGGAGGGTTGAAAGTGAATTGAAGTCGATGATGAGATTTTTGAACACTTACTTTGAACTGTTGCATTTTATTGAGATCATTTACATAACCAGTAAATACAATCAATATGTCATTTGTCTTTCCTTCATACCTTTTGTAAGGCTTTTTATGCGTAACATTCAAACAGCTCTATCTCCACACCCTTTGAAATTTGGACACATGTATATATGAACTTATTTACTCGGAATAGTCCATACTAACACCTCCTAAACTATTTACTATTCCTCCTGAAACACCCTGTATACAACAATTTCATCCTAACCCGGCCAACAGACAGTCAACTAAAAAACACAACACGGACTAATTGTTGTATATATACAGTATACCTCATGATGGACTACAGATATGCCCAAAACATGTAGAGGTTGATGGCGAAATAAACTGGGGATAAATAGTGCATCAAGTTGGTTTTCATTACACCGATGTACTGATATGCACGGTCAACTAAATGTAAAATTGTGTGAATGTTTCTTTCTATATTTTTAGAGACTCCGTGATTTTACTGTAAAAAGCACCCTACATTAAGATCACTGCGAGCAACTTCCTTTGATGTTTATGTATGATCCGATCGCTGTGAGATATCTGTTTACTCAACATTCGCCCGTATTTAGCACGCCATATGCTCTATCAACGCATAAACTTTCGCGTGTGTGCTTGCGTATGAGCCAAAGCCTACTTCTTGAACTAAATTTACCGCAATTTCTGTTGTACAAGACACGGTTTTTGAACTTAAAAAGTCCCTAAAATTCTCAGCGTTTCTTATAGAGCAATGTTATAAAAACAATTTCTCAGTTATCCTTCTCTGGCAAATATAGCAATTTCCGTAATTGATTTAAGCTTAAAGTAATTAAGTCCCACATTGCAGGTCACTTAGTTCCATTTTACACTAAGTTTAAGACATGAAACAACGCTACGTTGGAGAATTTAGTTTAGTTATTGTTTAAGATGGCAGCATTACGCTCTACCTAGTGCAGAGCTAAAATTTCCCTATTCTACTGAAGGCATTGTACTTGCTCCAAGTTATGTAAACGTTCCTATATTCCGACGATAATCCATGTTTGACGTTTCTTAATTACAGTTCCAAATGACGTAGGTTTCATCGTGTGTATCCGGGAGTAACACGTTCTTCATCACAAACAGCGTTCCTTTTCTCGCCCCTGCTTGACAGAGAGACACTTTCCATAGGCCGTGTCACACCGATAGGATATTTAACGAATACTTGTTTGAAAAGTATAAGAAAGGAAGTGGAAAAGGTGTTATTGGGGTACAACCAAATTTTTAACAGGGAAGAGCTGATGAGAAGTATTACAGAATACCTCATTCAGAATGGCCGGTCTGTGTGTGTGAAGATAATGAAGCCGAGAATTCCGGAATATGAAGCAGAATCGGTAGCCATTCTTTCCCAGTCACAGAGATATTTTTGCCCGTAAGGTTTCCTACACATACAAACCATTGATTTCTATATATTTATTCAGTTGATATAAATTTGTTCATAATTTCCAATTAATTTTATTCATATTGCTTCGTCTACTACGAACATGTAAGTTTGGGGATAAAATTAGGAAAAGAAAGCACTCTGAAAATGGTTTCATTATCCTGCTACAAGATTCTTACCACACCGCTTACGGACAGTAACTCTGAATTACAGGACATACAAAACAATAAATTTGCCAGTTGTTACATTTTCGCAGTGCTGCATTTGAGGTCTATGTTTATCTGTTATGTATTTCCGCATCACAGAAAAAAGAAAACCTCAACTATACCCCTGCGAAAACCTGAAAATCCCACGTCTAAGTTTCACACCTGTACAAAACAGCAGGCAATATTATGTAGATTTATGAGTTTCATCGCTTATTGTTTTAGACAGGATACCGGCAGAAATGTTACCCGAGCAGGTTTTATTTTCATGACTCGACAGTCCTAGTGCAACAAGGCGCCCTTCTTGTCGAGGTTCCGAGATCACACTCACTGGACACACCAAACCCGGTGGGACTCGTCTGGGCGAGTGATCGGCTCGTCCCAGAATCTTCTACCTCACAACACACAACACTCACAAGGAAGAGACGACATCCATGCCCTCGGCGGAATTCGAACCCGCGTTTCCAGCAAGCGAGCTGCCGCAGATCCAAGCACTAGACCGCGCGACCACTGGGTTAAGTATCCGGGCAGTTTAACATTCCATATTCTTGCGAAACAAATTGTCTTTCAAGAGCTCAGTGTTTTTAAATACATTAATTTCGACCTACTGGGGTAAGAAAAGCGACCTTTATTATTGGGAAGACGTAACGACGAGAGAGAGAGAGAGATGAAACAGGAGAGATAGAATGAAGGATATGGAAGAGAGGCGAAGGGAATTGGAATACAAATACACAAAATCGTTTCTACTCCTTCGTAGTCATGCAGTTTAATATGGAAACTCAGTGCATTGTGCCTGCGAGTTTCAGTGTTGAGAAATTTGTGAATGGCTGACACAAATAGCGTATGAAGGAAGTGGAAAGAGATGGTGCAGAAGAGAGTAATCGGTTTTAGACTGAAGTAAACTAACGCTAATGAAAACTGAACACGTGACGTTGTTCAGCAAACCGTACAGAATTGGCGAGACATCGGCAGTATGAAATTGAAACCGATCTCTCTCTCTCTCTCTCTCTCTCTCTCTCTCTCTCATCGGCTTTAACCCTTTAAAGCACAGCGGTTAGCACATGCACCATCTGCTTTAATAGTAAGAAAACTCGGCGTTTTACGTACTCTGTGTTTTTATGTCTTTCAGTGACTGACCCAGTAAACAGTGACCAGTTCTTTTAATTAGCATACCAACTGATGCACATACATAAAATGTCACATTAAAACACTTAAAATCGCTCCTTATTAACTCATTGATGTATTGTTTGGGTTCTTGTTCTACTGCATAGCTGGGGCCTAGGGACAAGGTCTGAATTTGCTCTCTTGTAAATTTTATGTTAGTTAGGTTGATTAGCCGTGATTAGAATTTAGAGTCATTTTCGTTATTATGTTTAGTGCTTGTTTGATTTGTTAATGCATCTAACTTTTTGTTAAGCTTTTGGTATAAACTATCCACGAGCCTACTTATTTGTTCGTCTATATATTCTTGTATTTGTTGCCACTTACCGTTATATTGATGTGCACCTTGCAGATGTACGCAGTGCAGCCGTTGGTTGAGGTGTTGTTTCTTGGGGTACAAGAATTTAATTTCTTGGTTTATTCTGAACCTGATGGCATTATTTTCGTTGTTACACCGTGCATGTTGTTGAATTACTCAATTATTATACCAACTACTGCACATATATAAAATTTATAAAATTTACACATTAAAACATTAAAAACGCTCCGACATGTTTCGG
>Ga0123354_10007807_pt1 | contig 16197 bp, 16 predicted proteins | sample TergutLab28metaG_2_FD_97872 | JGI IMG/M metagenome (GOLD analysis project Ga0123354, IMG submission 97872) | Labiotermes labralis P4 segment gut microbial communities from Petit-Saut dam, French Guiana - Lab288 P4 | ecosystem: Host-associated > Arthropoda: Insects > Digestive system > Gut ...
ATAACTAATTGTTTTATATTGGCTTTTTGCCTGTTTTTGGCCGTGGCTTCACCTACTTTTGCGCGCACAACCCCAACCCTTGGGCAGAAATCCGTAGGCCAGCCTTGCGGGAATCTGGCTAGTTCTTTGGATTTTGATACTTCGGCGCAGTGTAATTCTTCTGCAGTAGGTACAAGTGGGACGATGCAAACCGCGCCGTTTATTTTAGGCACGGTGACCGTTCCACCTTATGCGGCTACGGCATGCGACTCCAGCAAGGCGGGGATGCTGCAGTGGACGGGATCTGCTTTCCAAGGATGTGATGGACAAACTTGGCTTACGTTGGGTGGGACGGTGAATACGGCGTCCAATCCGTTCAGCTTCATCGATCAGACAGGCGTGGCGTTCGACATAACGGTCATCAGCAATGCGATAACTCTGGGCGGGTTTACGGGGCAGTTGCTGGCTGTTTGTAACCCGAGTTGTACGGGGATGTATCGCAATGGTGTGGCGGTGGGGATGTCGGCTAATTTTTCGGCGGGGGATACGATTGCGATTCAGTTGACATCGGCCTCAACCGGTTTGACGCCTACCACGGCCAGTGTCACGGTGGGGACGACGCCTTCGGCGACATGGACGGTTACGACTGCACCAAATGCTTGTGTTGGGACTCCGCCCCCGGGTACGCGGTGCGATGATGGGACGATTTATGCGGGATTGTCGGTGGATGGGCTTGTCCCGATGTATGCTGCGCCTTGCGATGCGGGACAGAACTGGAACGGAACAAGCTGTACCGGCACGCGGCTGAACATGTCATGGGATGATGGATTGGGCAACAGCGTTGCGACAGGATTCACATCACCCGTCACAGGTCGGTCGAATACAGCGGGGCTTGCTGCGTTCGGCACATCGCCATCACCCGCGCCCTATTACGCGGCGCTCTGGTGCCATGAGCTGACGGTGAGCGGGTTTAGTGACTGGTATCTGCCTGCCACAAATGAGTTAATCACGCTTATGGGGAACAGGGGGGCGGACAGCGGGTTTACTATAGAAAATGCTAGTTACTGGACATCCTCTGAATATAGTACCGGTTCTGCGAGTTTCCGAGGCACCATGTCCAGCGGCAGTCAACCCAAAAATTACACATACAATAGTTTTGTCCGTTGTGTTAGGCGGTGATAGACCCCCCTTGTCATTGTGAGGAAGGCCGAAGGCCCTCCTCGCAATGACAGTGTACTGTTGCAGGGATTGCCACGTCAGGCCTTCGGCCTTCCTCGCAATGACAGATTTTTTTTAAACCATCATTTCCGTTGAAAACAACCGGCGGTGTTCCAACACAGCATATCTGTCCGTCATGCCGGCGATGTAGTCGGCGATGATGCGGGCTTTGAGGCTGGTTTCTTCCTCCTGTCCCTGCAATTTAGCATACCAAGGGTTGGGCAGGCAGTTGGGGTGCTCCATCAGGAACGTAAACATCTCGCGCACAATGTGATCCGATTTGGCGCAGACGCGGTTGATGCGGCTGTGGCCGTAGAGTTTCTTTTGCAGGAAATTGCGCAGCGTGCGGATGTTTTGCTGCATGGCAAAACTGAAAGCGACCGTCTGTTCTTTGGCCTTGCGCACATCGTGCGCGCTTTGGATATTCATGCGCTTTAAATTGGAACGTGTCGTGTCAATCAAATCCGTCACCATGGTGCCGAGAACCTGCCGGACTGTGGCGTGTATCAGGCGCGAACGTTCGGCATTGGCATTGTGTTTTTTGATGTCCTCGATAATCGGGCCGAACAAGGGCAGCGATTGAATATCCTCAAAGCTTAAAAATCCCGCGCGGTAGCCGTCATCAATGTCATGCGTGTTGTAGGCGACATCATCCGCCATGGCCGCGACTTGCGCCTCGGCGCCCGGGTAATATTGAAGCTCCAGATCATAGCTTTCATTAAAGGCAGCGATGGTTGAAGGAATAGGAGTCTCGCTGTTTGCAGAGTCAAGAAGCGGGCCGTTGTGCTTGGCAATGCCTTCCAGCGTTTCCCATGTCAGGTTCAAGCCGTCAAAGGCCGGATAGCGGTTTTCCAGCAATGTTAAAATGCGGAAAGTTTGTTCATTATGCGAAAAGCCGCCGTAATCTTTCATGAGATCCGCAAGCGCCCATTCACCCGCATGGCCAAAGCAGGTGTGGCCCAGATCATGCGCAAGCGCGATGGCCTCGGTCAAATCTTCGTTCAGGTCAAGCGTGCGGGCGACAGAGCGCGCGATTTGTGATACTTCGAGCGAATGCGTCAGGCGCGTGCGGTAATAGTCGCCTTCATTTTCGATAAAAACCTGCGTTTTGTTGCGCAGCTTGCGAAAGCCGCCGGAATGGATAATACGATCGCGGTCACGCTGAAACTCGGTGCGGGTTTCGCTTGGCGCTTCGGGGACAAGCCGGCCTCGGGTTTCTTCGGCCTTGGTGGCGTAAGGGGCGAGCACGAGGCTCTTATCTTGCATATATTTTGTCATAGGCGCAGATTAAACACATGTTTGCCCTTTGAGAAGAGGAAAAAATGAAGATCGCCAGCTGGAATATCAACGGAATCCGCGCCAGAATAGGCCTTTTGAAAGACTGGATTGAGACGGAGGCTCCCGATGTTTTGCTTTTGCAGGAAATCAAGTGCGAAACAGACCAGTTTCCGCTGTTTGAGATAAAGGCTCTGGGCTATCACGCTTATGTTCTGGGGCAGAAGGCCTATAATGGCGTGGCGATCATCTCGCGGCAGGAGGCTACAGATATGCGGCAGGGATTGATGAAAGACGATCCCCAAGCGCGGTATATCGAGGCGCAGATAGGCGATATGCTGGTGGCCAGCCTTTATCTTCCCAACGGCAATCCCGCCCCGGGGGAGAAATATGATTATAAGCTTGCTTGGATGGAGCAGTTAAAAACGCGGGCCGAGGCGCTGCTGAAAACAGAAAAGCCTGTTGTGCTGGGGGGAGATTTTAACGTGATCCCCGCGCCTGAGGATGTTTATGACCCGCAAGGCTGGCAGAATGATGCGCTCTATCGCCCGCAAACGCGGCAGATCTGGCGGAGCATTCTGAATCTCGGCTTCACAGACGCCTATCGCGCTCTACACCCGCACGAGGAAAAATCCTATACGTTTTGGGACTATCAGGCCGGAGCATGGCAAAAAGACCTCGGCCTGCGCATCGACCATTTTCTTTTGTCCCCCGAGGCTGCCTCGCGTCTGGACTCCTGCACCATCGACCGCGCCCCGCGCGCGCAGGAAAAAGCTTCGGATCATACGCCGATTGTTGTGGCGCTGACCCCTTGATGTCATCCTCGGGGCCTGCGAAGCAGGAACCCGGGGATATGAAGCTTGCCCCACCGTCAGATCCCCGGCTCAACCGCTTCGCGGTTGCCCGAGGATGACGAGAAGGGGGGACTTGGTGGAGAAGATTGGGGCGTTCAATCAGAAAATGAAAATCAACTTTGAACTTGTTGCAATTCTACGGGAGGAACAAGCCAATAAAGAGTTCGGAGAAGCCATTTTGTTGCATTACGGTGCTTCCCATCGATTAATTTACTCTTAATGCTTTTCCAATCTACTATATTCTTATTGTCATGTTCTTGATTTTTCGTATCTATGCACCAAAATATAGTATCGGGTTTTGTTTTGGCCAACCAAGACTCTAATATAAGTTTTATTTGGATAGTTTCAGGGGTGGAATTGTTCTCATTGGGATATACAAATAAATCGAAATCTTTTAGAAAACCACCCTTATAAGCTGGGACATGATAACCTTCGTCTTCGTATAATTTAGCTATTAGGGTCTCAAACTCCAAGCTTGATAGGCAATATAAATACGCCTGAAAATCTTCAACAGTTTGTTTCTTATTTTGAATTATCCATTCCATAGCTTTGATGTTTCCTAAATAAGAACCACGAGCCGGAATTTCTTTTATTGTGCCTCTTCCCAGCCAAGCATTGGCTTTTATTGTTGATAAGATCAGAGGGGCTTCCTTTATAGGACATTGACCACACAATTCTACGCGAAAACATTTTTCGATCCCCAATTTACCTTCGTCTTGAAATTGTTCCCCATGTTCAAGAGGGCCTGTTTGTTTATAAAGATAAACATCATTTTCTCCAATGGAACAAATAATTGCATCCTTGTTTATACCATTACCAAAAGTTTCATAGAATAATTCTATATCCCGTCTTTGATTTGGGCCCCACTTGGAAAACGAAGATGTTTTATTCTTTATATCTTCTATTGTCGTATCACGGAAAAACAAAGGAGCGCATTTTCTTTCCTTAATATATTTATCCACAAGGTTACCATGTTCTGAAAGTTTTATGTTTAGTAGATAATATTTCACGATAACTCCTTATGTTTTTATCTAGAGCATTGAACGGTTGTATAGAATCCCTAAAACATCAAAAAGGAAAAAATGGTACGGATGAAGGGACTTGAACCCCCACGACTTTCGTCACTGGAACCTAAATCCAGCGCGTCTACCAGTTCCGCCACATCCGCATTTTTTAGGGTTCTAAAGCTTTTTTGCGGTGAGCGCAAGTTAGTGCGTTTCTCGGATTCTGTCTTTAAAGCGGCTTTGGAAGGCTTCGAGCGAAAGAGTCCTTGTTTCGACAGTCGGGCGGCAGGCGCCTCGCACAATATGAAGCTGGAAGTGGACATGGGGGATTCCCAGCTTGTCTTTGGCCACATCAAGCACATAGGCGGTTTCGACAAGGGCGTGGGCGCCTGTGCGGCGGTAGGAGGCTCCGACTTCAATGGGGTTTGCGTAATTTGTCAGCGCGCCTAAAATCATAGGCGGATATCCCTTCTTCTAACTTTGGGGCCTGTAAAAACGCCTTATTTAGGCATAGCTTTATCTTTTTGACAAGCTTTTATCGTATAATTGCCTACTTCATAAACCGCCACAAGCAGGGTCTGCGCGATCAAAACAAGAACGCGGAAACCCATGGCCAAAAGAGCGGCTTCCAGCGGGCTTTGGCCGCCTAAAGCCAGAACGCCGGCCCAGCCCCATTCTATAATACCCAGATTGCCCGGGGTGATGGGGATCAGGGAAAGGCCCGCGACAAGGGGGGCTGCCGCCGCTACGCTTAAAGGGCTGATGATAACGCCCAAGGCAAAGACTCCCCATACAAGGCGCGTCAGGATCAGCAAGACCCTCATAAAAGACCAGAACATGAAATGCGGAAAAAGCGGGAGCCAGTTTTTCCTGAAGCGTTTGACCAGAACATAGCTTGCAAGAAAAACCAGAATGCAGCTTAAAAGCGAAAGCATAATATATTCCATCCAGCCGATGATGCCGAACAAGGCCAGAGCGCCCGAGATCAAGGTGGCGGCGAGGAAAAGAGCCTCGCCCGCAAAATCAATCACGCCGCTGAAAGCGCCTGCGCGGAAAGAGGCGTGTTTTTTCTCGGCCAAACCTCGGCCAAAAATCAGGACAAGCGTGGGCGAGACAAACTGCCCAGTCCAGCTTTGCCAGATGATATGGCGGCGGTAAAATGCCTTGCTTTGGGCGGGCTGCGTTTTATGCAGCATGTGGGCCATGATTTCCCATTTATGCGCCCCCATCAGCGCCAGAAAAAAGGTAAGGATAAAGATGACTCCGCAATGGAAAAGGGAAAGGCGCATCCACAGGGCTTGAAGATCCTGTTTTTGCACACCGACAACAAACGCCAGCCCCACCCAAAGGCCGAGGCCGAGGATAAGGCCTAGGGCGATGTTGAGGGCTTTTTTTCGGGTCATGGGTCAAAACTCCCCTTTTTGTCATCCTCGAGGCTTGCGAAGCAAGTGCTCGGGGATCTGACATTCGAGCATAGTTCCACCGTCAGATCCCCGGGTCAACTGCTTCGCGGTTGCCCGAGGATGACAAGAGGAGGGGAAGGTCGCAAGGGTGACATAAAGGGGGGGGAAACTGGGGCGACCGATGGGACTCGAACCCACGACAACTCGGACCACAACCGAGGGCTCTACCAACTGAGCTACGGCCGCCACATGAAAAATCCCGCCCATATATCCTTGAAAAGCGGTGGGTTGTCAAGTTAAGCTATATTCTTTGCAGGAAGGTAGCGTTAAGCATGTCCGTTTTTCAGTCTGTTCATGAGGCTCTGGGTTCTATCCTTGATAGGCTTGCTTTGGATCTGGGCGACCAGCCAAGGCCGGCCTTTGTTGTCGAGCCGCCGCGCGATCCAGCGCATGGGGATATGGCGACCAATGTGGCGATGGTTTTAACCAAGCTTGCCAAAAAAACGCCGCGCTTTCTTGCGGAGCTTATTAAGCCTGAGCTTGAGGCTTTGCCTTTTATTGAAAGCGTGTCGATTGCGGGCCCGGGCTTTATCAATATGCGGCTGGCGCCTTCCGCATGGCATCAGGAAATCAAAGATATTCTTCTGGCCGGTCTTTCTTATGGCGACAGCTCCATAGGCGGCGGCGCAAAAGTGAATGTGGAGTTTGTTTCAGTCAACCCAACAGGTCCCATGCATGCAGGGCATGTGCGCGGCGCGGTGCTTGGGGATACGCTTTGCCGTTTGCTGACCAAGGCAGGCTATGATGTCACGCGCGAGTATTACATGAATGACGCTGGCACGCAGATTGATGTTCTGGCGCGTACCACGCATTTGCGTTACCGGCAGGCGTTGGGTGAAGATATCGGCGCGATCCCCGAAGGTCTTTACCCGGGCGAATATCTTAAAGACATTGCGCAGGCGCTTGTGGCGCGTGATGGCGATAAGTGGCTTCACAAAGAAGAGTCCGTGTGGCTTGAGCCTTTGCGCTTTTTTGCAACTTCTTATCTGATTGAGGTCATCAAAGAGGATTTGAAACTTATCGGCATCACGCATGATGTGTTTTCCAATGAGCGCGTTTTGATTGAGAACGGCACACTTGATAAAGTTTTCAAGATTCTTGAAGAAAAAGGTTTGATCTATACCGGCACGCTGCCGCCGCCGCGCGGCAAGGTGATGGAGGACTGGTCGCCCGTGCCTTTGGTTCTTTTCCGCTCGAGCCAGTTCGGCGATGATGTGGATCGTCCTTTGAAAAAGCGCGATGGAAGCTGGGCTTATGTGATGCCGGATATCGCCTATCATTACGACAAAATCCGGCGCGGCTTTTTGTTTATGATAAATGTGCTCGGCACAGATCATGGCGGCTATCTTGAGCGCATGCGTCCGGCGGTGGCGGCTTTGAGTGACGGGAAAGCCTCGCTTGACGTTCTGTTCAACAATATCGTGAAGGTTTTTAAAAACGGCGTACCGGTGAAGCTTTCCAAACGCTCGGGCAATCTCATCACTTTGCGCGAGATGGTGGAGCAGGTCGGAGCGGGCGCCGTCCGGTTTTTCATGCTCACCCGCGCGCCCGAGGCTGAGCTTGAGTTTGACTTTGCCAAAGTTGTCGAACAATCCCGCGACAATCCTGTTTTCTATGTGCAATACGCTCATGCGCGCACGCATTCGGTGATGCGTCAGGCTAAAACGCTGATACCGGATTTGGATGATTCGGCGCAGGCTCTTGCCGCGCAAGATCTAAGCCTTATGGATGAGGTTGAGGAGCTTGCTCTGGTACGCAGCCTTGCCTCATGGCCGCGCGCTGTGCAGGCGGCGGCGTTGGCGCGTGAGCCGCATAGGATTGCGTTTTATTTGATGGGCTTAGCTGCGGATTTCCATAGCTTTTGGAACAAGGGCAATGACAAGGCGGCGTTGCGTTTTATCCAAGCGGATGATCTTAAACGCACAAAAGTTAAATTGGCTCTTGTGAAAGCGGTGCAAACAGTTTTAGCTAATGGCCTTGCTGTTATGGGCTGCCGTGCCTTGGAGGAAATGCGCCATGAACAAATCACCCCGTGAGATTTATGCCCAACGCCCCGTGCGTTCTGATTTTGCCAGACGCAGCGCGCAGCCGGCTATCCGCGTGAATATGCGCAAGGCCTTCATGTCTTTTGTCGTTGCCGTTCTTGCGATCTGCCTTGTTTATGGCGTGATGTGGATGCTTGGGAGTCGTGATAGTGCGGACAAGGAAATCCCTATCATCACAGCGCGGGAGAATGTCAAGGAGCGCCCTGCCGATGAAGGCGGCATTGATATTCCGCATCAGGATGTGGATGTTTTCCAGCGCCTTGACAATCAGGGCGCCGCAGGCGGATCGGAAGCGTTTGAGCGGCTTTTGCCTGAGCCTGAGGAACCCAATGTCAGCGCAGCGCAAACGGATTCAGTCGCCATGGAAGAGTTAAGCGAAGAACTTCCTCCTGCCGTAACGGATGCGGGTGAGGAAGCGGCGCCGGAACCACAGGCGCCTGCGCAAGATTCTGTGCCTGAAGTGAAGCAGGAAACGCCGAAAAAAGCTGAGAGCAAGGCTAAGGAAACCGCATCAAGGCTTCCCGCCTCTTTGTTCACCGCGCCTGAAAAGGCTGCTGCTACGGGGCGGCAGGCGCAGATCCAGCTTGGGTCTTATAAGGACGGCGATGTTGCTTCAAAGGAAGTGCTGCGTTTGGAAAAATCTCTGGCCGGTTCGCTGAAAGGGGCCAGCTTGCGCGTGGTGCAGGCTGATCTCGGGAGCAAGGGGATTTTCTATCGTGTGATGTCTTCTTCTCTGCCCGAGCAGGACGCCAAGAATATCTGTGAAACCATCAAAGCGCAAAAAGGAAATTGCCTGGTTGTGCGATAAACGGACATGGCTCAGGAAACCTACACGCTGATTAACGATATTGAGTCTCTCTCCGAAGTCCGCATTTTCGGGCGGGTTGCGGCTGTGCAGGGCTTGCTGATCGAAATTGCCGGTGTGGAACATCATGTTTCAGTCGGCGGGCGGTGCGAAGTCACAGCGCGCGACGGACGCCGCGTTTTGTGCGAAGTCGTAGGCTTTCGCCATAATCATGCGCTGCTTTTGCCTTTTCAGCCTTTGGAAGGGGTGGGGCTTGGCTCCAAAGCGCTTGTTGTTGAATCGCAGCCTTCCATTGCGCCGACTTCGGCTTGGCTTGGGCGAGTTATCAACGCTTTGGGCATGCCGATTGACGGCAAGGGGCCGCTGCCTGTGGGCGATCGCAATCAGCCTATCCGCGCGGCACCGCCGCCTGCGCATAAAAGGGGCCGCGTTGCCGGCAAGCTGGATATGGGCGTGCGGGCGATCAATACGTTTTTAACCTGCTGCAAAGGGCAGCGTATGGGAATCTTTGCGGGCTCCGGCGTGGGCAAGTCGGTTCTCATGTCCATGGTGTCGCGCTATACGGCGGCGGATGTCTCGGTGATCGGTTTGATCGGCGAGCGCGGGCGCGAGGTGCAGGAGTTTATCCATGATGATCTCGGCGTTGAAGGTCTGGCGCGCAGCGTTGTTGTTGTGGCGACCTCGGATGAGGCGCCTTTGATGCGCAGGCAGGCCGCTTATATGACTTTGGCTGTGGCGGAATATTTCCGTGACGAAGGCAAGCGCGTTTTATGTTTGATGGACAGCGTCACGCGCTTTGCCATGTCGCAGCGTGAAATCGGTCTTGCAGCGGGTGAGCCGCCGACAACAAAAGGCTATCCACCCACAACTTTTGCCGAGCTGCCCAAACTTTTAGAACGCGCGGGGCCCGGGATGGAAGATCAGGGTTCAATCACCGGCCTGTTTACGGTGCTGGTTGATGGGGACGATCACAACGAGCCTATTGCCGATGCCACGCGCGGCATTCTGGACGGGCATATTGTGCTCGAGCGCGCGATTGCCGAGCGCGGGCGCTTTCCCGCCATCAATATCCTGCGCAGCATTTCGCGGACGATGCCTGCTTGTAACACGCAGGCGGAGAATGATCTTGTGAATACGGCAAGGCGTTATCTTGCGGCCTATGAAAATATGGCTGAGATGATCCGGCTTGGAGCTTATCGCAAAGGCTCGAACAAGGAAGTGGATGAGGCTATGGAATATTACGGCCCTCTGGAAAACTTTCTAAGTCAGGATAAAAATGAACGTGATGATCTGACGCATGGCTATAAGGAACTTGCCGCTATTTTAGGCGTTGCTTGGGATGAAGATGAAAAGACGGCTCTGGGTGAGCCGTAAAGATGAAAAGCCTGCCCATTCTTATCAAACTTCAAAAGCAGCGGGTCGATGAACAAAGACTCATTCTTGCGCGCATGCGCGAACATCTCGCGCAAATAGAAGCCAAAATTGAAAATCTTAAAAACGAACAGGAAGCGCAAAAAGAACTCGTCAAAAAAGACCACGAGGTCGCCATGACCTATGGCGCATATCTGAAAGACTCCATGAAGCGCATGGACGATCTGAAACAAAAGGAGCGAGCCGCCAAGGCGGCGGTGCAGGTCGCTTTGGACAAACTGGCCGCAGTGTTCGAAGAACAAAAACGCTACGAGATCGCTTTGCGCCATCAGGAAGAGCAAGCCGCGAAACTTGAACGGCAGCGTGAGGGTAAAGCTATGGATGAGATTGGAAGCGTCCGGTTTGTGCGTAAGAAGGAGGAGTAAGTAAATTGTCATTGCGAGGAAGGCCGGCAAAGCCGGCTTGACGCGGCGATCCCCGCAACATCGCCGAGATTGCCGCGTCAGGCCTGAAGGCCTTCCTCGCAATGACAAGGGGGGGCGTTGGGCTTTGCGGTCTTCCTGCCAATGACAGGGTTTAAAGGGCATAGTGATGGAATCTCACAGCGATATAAAACAAGGCGACTGGGTTGATCGTCGTGTGCCGTTTGCGTTTCGGCCTTTTGTGCGGCTCGCGCGGCTTGATCGGCCTGTGGGGATATGGCTTTTGTTGTTGCCTTGTTGGTGGGGGCTTTTTTTGCCGGAAGGGATTTTGCCGTTTGAGCGGTTTGCGGTGCTTGTGTTGTTTGGGATTGGTGCGGTGGTCATGCGCAGCGCGGGTTGTGTTGTGAATGATCTCTATGACAGGCGGCTTGATCGGCAGGTTGAGCGGACGCGCGTGCGGCCTTTGGCGGCGGGGGATGTTTCGGTTTTTCAGGCTTTGGTGCTTTTGTTTGTGCTGCTTTTGATGGGGCTTGGGGTTTTGCTTCTTTTTAACAGGCCGACTTTTTGGCTTGGCGTTTTTTCTTTGGTTTTTGTTTTCTTTTATCCTTTGGCCAAGCGGTTTTGTCCGTGGCCGCAGGTGGTTTTGGGGTTGGCCTTTAACTGGGGCGCTTTGATGGGGTGGAGCGCTTTGACGGGACAAGCTCTGTCAGTCGCGTCCGGTCTTCTTTACAGCGGCGGGGTGTTTTGGACGCTTGCTTATGACACGATTTATGCTTTTCAAGATAAAGATGATGATGAAAAAGTCGGTGTTTATTCCATGGCCTTGTGTTTAGGCGACAGGCCTCGGTTTTGGATTTTTGGGTTTTACGCGGCGGCTTTGACTCTTTTTGCGCTGGCGGGTTTTATGGCGGGGCTGCATGGCGTGTTTTATGTTGGGCTTCTTTTTGCATTTTTGTTTGCGGGCGGCATTGTAAAGTGCTGGCGCGTGGATCATCCTGCGGATTGTCTTGCGCGGTTTCGCGCTAATCAGTATTTCGGGCTGCTTGTTCTTTTCTCCATCATGATGGGGCGTTTGTTTTCATGAATGAAACACAGCGTTTGTTTGAAAAGCTTCTTGGTGATTTTATAGCGTTGAAGCCTGTGGCTTTTTGTCCGCCTATTCAGCTTTATACGTCACAGGTCGCGGCAGAGACTCTCTGGCAGCAGATTCAGGATATTCTTAAAAGCAACGATTTTCCGATTCCGTTTTGGGCCTATCCTTGGGTAGGGGGGCAGGGGCTTGCGCGTTATATTTTGGATCATCCCGAGATTGTGCGCGGCAAGAAGATTGTCGATTTTGCTTCAGGAAGCGGCCTTGTGGCCATTGCGGCTGCGCTTGCCGGTGCTAAAAAGGTTTATGCCTGCGATATTGATCCTTTTGCAAGGCTGGCTATTTTGCGCAACGCTAAAGCCAACAATGTCAAAATCAAACTTAAAACCCTGAGCTTTCACGGCGGCGTGCCGTGGGGGACGGCGTGTGTTTTGGGCGGTGACATTTTCTATGAACATCGCATGGCCTATGGCGCTCTGGCATGGCTGCGAAAACTGGCGGGCAAAGGGATTGAGGTTTTCCTCGGCGATCCGGGCCGCGCCTATATGCCGCACGAGAATATAGAGGAGCTGGCCATCATGAACGTCCCCACGCCTTATAGGCTTGAGGACAAAGACAGCCGCGAGGTTATGGTTTTCAAGCTTATTCGCTGACGGATTCCGCGCCGCTGCGGTATTCCTGAATGCGCGTGGCGCGCAGGCCCGACATGCCGTGATTGTCAAAAAGGCTTGCCCAAGATTTGAACTCTTCTTCCGAGAGGTTATAGCGCTCGCAAGCCTCGGTGAGAGAGAGGATTCCTCTGCGCACAGCCGTGACAACCTGCGCTTTGCGGCGAGTTACCCAGCGGCTGGTCTTTGTGGGCGGCAGTTTATCAAGCTCAAGCTGTCTTTCCGTTGCGCGGACGATATGAACCTGATCGCCGGAGGTCTGAAATGAGGGTGTGGAGCGAGACATAGAAGTGATCCTCTCTTGAAAGTATTTTAGGCTTAAAGGGTATTGTAGCAGATATCCCTTTAAATCACCTTACGTTAACCCTAATATTTCGTTACCGCAACATAAAAAATACTTTCAAGATGGTTAATTTTGGCAAGTGAGAATCCAACTTATTGATTCTTATAAAAAATACGGTTTGGCTTGAAAAAAGATTCATATGCCTACAATATGCCGTCCTCACTATAAGAGGATAGGACATGACCAAGGAAACGCACCGTTTTGACCCTGTTATTCTGCGCGAGTACGACATTCGCGGCATTGTGGGCAAGAATCTGACGGAAACCGACGCTTTGGCTCTGGGGCGGGCTTTCGGCACGATGGTGCGGCGCGCTGGGGGGCAGCGTGTGGTTGTGGGTTATGACGGGCGGACGCATTCCCCCATGCTTGAGGCGGCTTTGGTGCAGGGGCTGACCCAGACCGGCCTTCATGTTGAGCGTATAGGGCTTGGGCCTTCGCCGATGCTTTATTTTGCCGCCTATGACGGCGATGCGGATTCCGGTGTGATGGTGACGGGATCGCATAATCCTGCCGACCAAAACGGCTTTAAAATGCTGATCTCCAAGCGCCTGTCTGGCGGCGGGCCTGTTTATGGCGCGGCCATTCAAAAGCTGGCCGCTATGGCCGCAGAGGGGGATTTTGAAACAGGGCAGGGGTGCGTTACGGAGAAAAATGTTGAAAATGCTTATGTGGCGCGGTTGCTCAAGGATTATCAGGGCCAAAAGGGCTTAAAAGTCGTATGGGACAATGGCAATGGCGCGGCTGGGGTCATTCTTGCCAAGCTCACCGCGCAGCTGCCCGGGGAGCATATTCTCCTTTACGAGACGATTGACGGGCGTTTTCCCCATCATCACCCTGATCCTACGGTTGCGGAAAATCTGGTGGATTTGCAAAAAGCCGTGGCCGAACATGGCGCGGATCTGGGGATTGCTTTTGATGGCGATGCCGACCGTATCGGCGCGGTGGATGAAAAGGGGCGTATCGTGGCGGGCGATCAGCTTGTGGCCATTTATGCGCGTGAAGTCCTGCGCGATCACCCGGGGGCCACGATTATTGCGGATGTGAAGGCCTCACAATCCTTGTTTGACGCCATCGCCAAGGAGGGCGGCAAGCCTTTGATGTGGAAAACGGGCCATTCCCTGATAAAGGTCAAGATGGCAGAGACGTCTTCGCCTCTGGCGGGCGAGATGAGCGGCCATATCTTTTTTTCCGATAAATATTATGGTTTTGATGACGCCCTCTATGGCGGGGTGCGGCTGATTTCCTTGCTCGAACGCTTTGGGACTTCCCTTGCCGCCTTGCGTGATTCGCTGCCCGCCTGCGTCAACACGCCGGAAATCAGGTTTGAGGTTGAAGAAGCACAAAAGTTCGCCATTGTTGAATCGGTGAAGGCGGTTCTTTTGCGTCAAGGCGCGGCTGTGGACACAACGGACGGCGTGCGCGTAAGCACCTCTGAAGGCTGGTGGCTTTTGCGCGCCTCGAACACGCAGGCGGTTTTGGTGGCCCGCGCGGAAGGGCGGGATGAGGCTTCTTTGGCCGTGCTTAAAGCGCAACTGGCCCACGCGCTTGAAGAAGCGGGGCTTACGGCGCCTGTTTTTTGACAAAGATGTGATTCTTGCGTTACGTTATCTACGGTAAACAAGAGGAAAGGGGTTGATGTGAGCCAGACCTACTACGAAGCTATTTTGTTGATTGAGCGCCTGCACCGCCATTTTCTTGAGGTCGTCAAGCTTGACCTTGATGAGCGCGGTGTGCAGGACATCAATAATGTTCAGGCCCTCGTCCTCTATAATCTCGGCCATGATGAGATGACGGTGGGCGAGCTTACGGCGCGCGGCTATTATCTGGGTTCCAACGTCTCCTACAATGTGAAAAGCATGGTTGAGGCCGGTTATCTTGAGCAGGCGCGTTCGCCTCATGACCGGCGCTCGGTGCGCGTGAAGCTGTCGGAAAAGGGGCTTGCGCTGCATACGCAGCTTGTGGCTTTTTTTGAAAAGCAACGCCATATGCTGCCCGAAGCCAGACTGGGTGAAGAGGAGCTTGGCGCCATGCTGGCAGCCATGCACAAACTTGAAAAAATGTGGACTTCAATTATCAATTATGGTCGCGGTGTTTAGTCCTTCGCAAGCCTGCGGCAGGCTGAGAGGTGAAGATTTGACGCATGTTTCTTTCTTTTGAAAATGTAAGTCTGCGTTACGGCACGGGCAGACCTGTTTTATCCGACATCAATCTTGCCCTGATGCCGGGGCTTTTTTACTTTTTGACCGGCCCCAGCGGCGCGGGGAAATCTTCGCTTTTGCGCCTGATCTACCAGATCGAAAGGCCGACTGAGGGCCGCGTGGTGTTGTTCGACAAGGATACATCACGCATGGCACGGCGTTCGTTTCCGGCCCTTCGCAGGCGTCTTGGTATTGTGTTTCAGGATTTCAGGCTGATCCCGCATTTGACGGCGCTTGAGAATGTGGCGCTGCCTCTTTATCTTGCCGGCGCCAAACCTTCGCAGGTTAAATCGCATGTGACTGAGCTTTTGGACTGGGTCGGGCTTGAGGGTCGCCTTGCCGCTTTGCCGTGCGAGCTTTCGGGCGGCGAGCAGCAGCGCATCGCCATTGCGCGGGCCATTGTCAACAAACCGCGCCTTCTTCTGGCGGATGAGCCGACAGGCAATGTGGATGATGAGTCAGCTAAAAAACTGATGCATCTTTTTATGGAACTGAACAAAATGGGCACGACCATTATTTTTGCCACGCATCAGCAAAGTTTGGTGCGTCGCTATGCCCAGACTGTTTTGCGCCTTAAAAAGGGCCGACTTGTGATGCCGCATGAAAGGGGAGGGTGACGATGGTTCCTTCCCATCTTTTCACGATCGCTTTTCGCACGCAGCGGCTTGGGCTTTTATTCGGCGCGATCATGGTGATTATGGTCTATATCGGATCGCTGGCCATGGCGGCGCAGGCTGTTTTGGCGCGCACGGCAAGCAGCTGGAATGTCGGTCTGGACAGCCGCGTGACGATCGAGGTTGAAGCCGCGCTTGATGATACGCTTTCTTTGCGGCATGAGCGCATCAAGCGCATTGAAGACGCCTTGCGCGCGCGCGCGGATGTTATCGAGCTTAACGTGATAACGCAGGAAAAAACCGCGCGTTTGATCGAGCCTTGGATTAAAGATCCTGCGTTGATGGCTTCGCTGCCGCTTCCCATTCTGATTGATGTGGTGCTTAAAGAAAAAAATCATCTTGATGAAGATGCGCTGGCTTTTGAGCTTGGCGAAAAAACAGGAACGCATGTCCGCGTTCACCGCCAAACTTTATGGGCTGATGATATTAAGGGCTTTGTCAAAGGGCTTGGGCATTTGTCGTGGATGATGATTGTCCTGACGGCTCTGGCGCTTGTTTTGACGATCGTTATTGTCTGCCGCGCCTCTATGGCTTTGCAACGGGACACGATTGAGCTTTTGCATTTTATGGGCGCTACGGATCTTGCCATTACGCAGGCTTTTCAACGCCGCATGGCAAGCTTTGCCGTCTGGGCCGCCGGAATCGGGTTTTTTCTGGCCGCCATGACTTTGGCGCTTTTGATTTACTGGCTTGCCCATCTGGGCGGATTGTCTTTGATCGCCAATGCGTCATGGGTTATTGTGTCGGTGGTGATGATTTTGGTTCCTGTGTGCGCTGTTTTTCTTACC
>Ga0123354_10007808_pt1 | contig 16196 bp, 12 predicted proteins | sample TergutLab28metaG_2_FD_97872 | JGI IMG/M metagenome (GOLD analysis project Ga0123354, IMG submission 97872) | Labiotermes labralis P4 segment gut microbial communities from Petit-Saut dam, French Guiana - Lab288 P4 | ecosystem: Host-associated > Arthropoda: Insects > Digestive system > Gut ...
AATGAAAAGGCTGTCTGAATTTTAATTAACTTTGCGGTTCAGACAGCCTTTCTCTTAAATACACAAGATGAAAAAGAATTGGTTTTTATTATTGCTATTATTTGTTTTTGCAGGGGCGTACGGAATTTACGGACAGGCGAACAAATAGGATACTTTAGGTTATTTTATAAACATCAAAATTTCACCGGATGATACAATTGATTGTCACACGGCGTATTTTCAATTTTTTCCCGATCGTAGGGAGGACGAAACCGCATAGTGGTATTAGAATAATAGTCGTCAAGTGTTGAAACAGAATTGTAAAACCTGTTCTTAAATTCCTGTGGAGTAAAGTTTCCGATTCCGCCATAGTCAAGCAATGAAAAACCGGCATTATTCAGTACCGTAGGAATCAGCGCTTCGTGATGACCGTAATTTTGAGCGCAAAGAACTTTGTGTAGATAACTTAGCGCCTTATTTGAAATCCGATAAATCGGATTAAAAGACTTAATATGTGCCGATTGAGGAATAGATAGCGTTTTTAAATGCAAGGTGTTCCACCAGTACCAATATGGCCGTTGCCTGAAGTATTCTATATGCGATGAAATAAAATCTGCTTTGATATTCTCAAAAGCATAGAAAAACACACGCCAATCGCCATGAAAATACACATCATATTCAATGTTCCAATAGGTTTCATAATCCGGAAAATCCCGATAAAACTGCAGAACCGGAAAATGATTGCTTCCAGGAATAAGGGTTTCTTCTATTGATGTGTATTTTAATTCTTCTATTGTATCTTCCGAAAAAGTATAGGCTTGTATATCTGCAGGAAACTGTATCTTTACGCCTATATCTTCTAACAAAAGAAAAAGATCAGTTTGCTCTGATACAGCTATTTTCAACGCCTGATACTGTGAAAAGATAGATTTACTTATTACGTGTGATGTCAAGAGTATAACATCTTTACATATCTTCATGTTATCTATATATTATTTTCGTTACTACATCTTTTGGAAAAAAAGAATAGTATCTTTAAACCATTCAAGACTGGAGTTTTTCCTTAAAATATTTTTTATTGAAGTATTCTCTATAAATCCTCTCTTTAACATTTTTTGTACAACATATTCATTAGTACGGCAATTTACATGGCCATCACCCTTAAATTTTCCAGTAGCCCAACTGAGAAGAATATAACTTTGGGCATTATTTGTTAAATTATCAATAAAAATATCTTCAAATTGCATCGGTATATGTTCGCCAACTTCTAGACTCATGATTAAATCAACTTTTTTCCATAACAAAAATTTTTCAGTAAGATTTTGTTGGCTGCATTTTGTTCCATCTCCTAATATTTTTTCGGATATTTCTTCAGTATAAGGATTACCGTCATAACCTGTTGCATCAAAACCGCTTTCTCTTAAAGTTTTAACATACCAACCGGGACCACACCCCAAATCTACAATGTCTTTTATTTTTAGGGATTTAAAAACATCACATAAAACAAGGCCTAACGGATAATCATAACAATGTCTCTGCAAGGTATTGTTTATCCAAATCCCATCATCCTGTATCTCAAAGATATCTTTCTGTTCCTTATCAATTTGTAATCTCAATATATATTTGTCAATTAAACTGACAAGATTTTGGGAGTACGGATATTCAAATTTACGGGCAAAACAACAATTTGAGTCTTTAATCATTAGAAAAAATCTTTCATCAAGGGTTAAAGGCGAGCCATTAATTATTTTTAACCAACTGATGAACCTTAAATTATTCTTTATTACCGAATTTTTAAATGGAGAATTTGCGACAATAGTATTAAAGTAAGTTTCATCTGGGGCTAAGGTACATTTTAATTGTCTAAGAAATGCCGGATTTTTTTCTGTAAATTCTAATAAATATTTTGCGCATCGCTTTGTTAAGGAACACCAGTTTGATCCTCCGTACATTTGCTTAAAATAGTTAGGGATCTTTCTTTTAAATTTCAATTTTAATTGCAGTTTGAATATAAAATTAATTATTTTCCGGTCTGTTTCCGTTCTATAATCGAACATATTGAATGGTCTGTAGTATTGGTATCTTGCAAAGGTTCCGTTATCCCATTCTTTCCTTGGCAGTGGTTCTATATCTATAAATTCGGAACCATTATTTTGTTTGAAAAATAATTTAAAATCAGACAAATTTTTGACTAAATAATCTTGCCCGCTTATTAGATGTATATAATCAATATCTTCATCTCGCAATGCGCTTTCCATTAAGTATAATTCGGCTATTACTATATTAATACTGCCCCAATTAATAGCAAATTTTTGACTAACAAATTTTACTTTTTTATTTGAACTCAATGTCTCTTTTTCCGAAACGCTTAATCTATATTTTTTATCAAAATGAATATATACGCTAAAATCATCATCCAAGCATTTTAATAACTTAAGAATGTGATTTACATTATTATGAGCAAGAACCAAAAATGCATGCTTTATATTTTTTTTTGAATTTAAGTCAGTCGGAATGCGACGAACAAACTCACTGACTTGGGATATATTGGACAGGTCATACCGAATATAAAACCAAGGCCAGTTTGAAATATACTCTTCCAATTCTCGACGATTCATCCGGCATACTTTCACGTATTCCCGTCTGTTGGTAAGTTCACATTCGAGATTAGCATATTTGGAATTATTAAAACGAGGGTGATGCAAATGATATAAACAACCTGCAACGCGACTTACATTTAGGCTAAGATTGTTTATCCTCTCACGTCGCTCTGTATCTTCAGGGCCCCATCCGTAGAAATATTCGTTTTCGCCTCCTTTAGACAGGTATTTTTCTACATTAACCGTAAAAGCGCCTCCCACGGAATACAAGCCGTTATATATTAAGTGCCGAGATTCGTTTTTAACAAGAATATCAAAATCTCTTGTTTCCTTGTACAAGAGGCTGAGATTAGGGTTCATAAAGAAAAAACGACCGTCGTATGGGTAACATAAAATATCGTCGGTCATACAGCGTCTAACGGATTCGGCAATTTGTTCTAAAGGAACAATCACATCACTGTCCCAAACTCCGGCGACAGGGGTTTTTACACTGCGTAACAAAAGGTTAATATAACGGGTACGGTGAAATATGGGATCGTGATCTTCAATATAATGACAAGTAAGACAGGGATGCTCAATACGCGGTTTATACCGGCATTCAGTATCAGCTTCAAGTACAATAATTTTAATATCAGGATAAAGACAAAGATAATCGATGGCGGCGTCTAAATTTGTTCTCCGTTCTTCACTGTCAACCCTTAAAGGGATAACAAAGGTGATATTTTCCAACTCTTTCATATTAATTACATTAATAAATCCAACCATGCTCCATCACAAAAGCCCGATATTGTCATAATGGCTATGCCTGTACCTGCACAACCTTGTAATGATAATTCGATATTTTCTAAAAATATATCGTCCATTTGTTTATAAATTTTATTCACCAAGGCGACAATCCGGTTTTTAAAACTCATACTCAATTCTGTTTGAGCAAGCAATCTTTTACATTGCAGTAGCCATAATAATTGATTGATAATACCATTTTCAGATGATACTTCAACCGACTCTATTGCTTGCAACGCCAGGTCAATTATTTTGTCAACCAGTTCAATTTTCTGATTACCGATAGATACCAAACGTAGCAATGCTAAAACCCAGGCAAATAAATATTCAGTCTCTATATTATCGATTGAAAAGTTTTTTAATATCTTATCAAAATATCTTTCAATTTTTAGATTACAAATACTTAAGCGATATACATTGCATAATAAAGACACAACATCCGGTAGTTCTTTGGGAAGCGGGATACTTTCATTTTCCAGTTTATTCACCAAGTGTATCATTCGTTCATGATTTATAAGCCAGTGTAACTCACTTGCACCAGCAGGCAACCGATTATTGAGCCGGAATAAAAGGTATTTACCCAAGCCGCTAAGACCTCTGCCAATGCTTTTATTTTCATGTTTCTGCATTATAATTTCGTTTTGAATACGCATATCAATATCTTCTAATATTTCATCTGCATCAATTTCTAAAAATCCGTTTTGCGATAGATACTCAATTCCAACGCCAATCCCCGTAAGTCCATCTTCATAATCTGTCATGCTTTCCCAACTGATGTTAGCATGAATTGACTCAATAACTTCCATTGCATAATCTTCAAACAACTCTTTTCCGGTATATCTTGCATAGTTGAAGAAAAAAAGGGCAATCCCCATTTTGCCATGCCATAGTCCCGGACTTTCGAGCAATGACCAATTCTTTACAAGCCGATTAGCAATTTGTTGTAATTGCTGGGCTTCTATTGTAAATTTACCTGACCGGATTTGATGTATCATTTTAGGTATGCTAAACATTGTTATATAGATTAAGCATTTTATTTTTAAATAAAGACAATTCATATTTTTCTAGAAATCTCTTGCGCCCATTAATTCCTAATTCTTTTGTATAATCAGGATTTTCCAAAAGGTAATTTATTTTCTCTGTCAAGCATTTTTCATCAACCTGTCTTTTATCTTTAATTTTCCTGATCGGAACTTTTAAGCCGGATATATTATCCTCGACAATTTCATTCAATCCTCCTGTTTTTGTTACAATAATAGGCAAGGCATGCATCATCATCTCAATAGCTACGTATCCGAATTCTTCGTGAAGGGAAGGTACAACGCCAACATCTGCAATACTATATAATTCGTATAGCTTCTTTTTATCCAGCTTGCCTGTAAATATGATTCGAGACCAGCAATCCGTCGCTTCTTTCAGCCATGTGTTGAAATTGCCTTCTCCTACAATAAGTAAATAGGTATTAGGACTAGTATACAGTACTTTCCGAAAAACGTGAATCAGACAGGCAATTCCTTTCACTTCATCCAAACGTCCAACAAACAAAATAATATTTGATTTATTATCAAAGAAATATTTTGACCGTAAATCAAATTTCTGATTAATAGATACCGGTTGGTAAGTATCCTCTAACGCATTGTTAATTATCTGTATTTTTTCGCAGGGAACCTTCCCAAAGCGATGGAATACTTCGCATGAATGCTCGGCAACACAAATCAATCGATCCACGCGATTTATCATTTTTATGTCTTCTTTAAATCCTTCGACTGTTTTTTTTTCATATACATCCGTCAATGTTTTCTTTGGTTTTTGCAACAACTTCTTTAGTTTATAAGTATCGCCAAACAACGAAAGGCTCCAGTCGGTATAATGAGAAACTAAAATAACCTTACAACTAAAGTGCTTTTTCAAACATTCTACAAATTTACTATACCACATAAAATTCAGATGAAAGATATATTCGAGTTTTTTATCACTCTGAATAATATCTTTGAGAAGATAAGCAATAACAGTTGGATAATATTGTTTTGCATTCGGATGGTTTATAGGAGGAAAAGGAATGTTAATCTGTCGATACCCCTCTTTTTCGTTTATCTCCATTTCATTTCCTTGTGTGTATAAAAACACAATATTCAATCTCCATTCCGTATCTTTTAATGCTATAATTAATTGATCGATATAAGTGCCAATTCCATAAGCGGAAGCGCGACTTGTCCCATTGAAAATATATAATTCCTTTTTTATCATTGCTTGTTTATTTCCATTAATTTTAATCCTATTCCTGCATATCCTGCATTTCTTATACCTATGGTTCTTTGTGTTTCAAAAATTTTTTTTTCGTTAAACTTGGTTTTATCCACTATTTCTAAAATCGGATTCCAAAATTGGAAGATACGTTTTCCATTCATAATATTTTCCAAAGTATCAATCAAAAAAGAATTTATATTTTCTTTACTTTCTTTCAGCGCTTTGGAAAGATCACAAATATAATCGTGACGTATATAAGCATGCTCCTCCCTGTTTTCTATCCTATTTATCACATAGCTTGCGATTCCGGTCAACCCTGTTTCTAAGGAATAATCGCTTATTCTTCTAACGTCCCATTCCATAATCCGTTTATCTAAATCTTCCAAAACCTCATCCGGATTGCCTTCGATAAAACTATTCCGGATCAAATATTCAATTCCACAAGCAATTCCACAAAGTCCGTCTCTAAAATTACAAGACAAATTTCTATGAATTTCTTTGTATATTTCATCAATTAATTCATCTGCAAAGTCACTGTATATCTCTCTTCCTGTATACCTGGCATAATGATAAAAAAAGATTGAAATACCGGTTTTACCATCTAATAGCCCTATATTATTAATGAAAATACTATGGAGCATCAAATAACGGGATATACGACGAAGAATTTCATCTTTTGTTTTCATACCTCATCATTTATAATTGATTCTTTAATATCTTCTTCACCGGCAGAACCAATCGTTCCAACAGCGAAAGATCTTCTGTAATAATATCCGCCTGCCCTTGCATGTTGGGCAGATAAGGAAGTTCTTTTTTATAGGTGGTTATTAACCCGTTTGGCAAGGAAATTTCTACGGAATAGTAAATTGTTTCTCCCGTTTGAGCTGGCACAAGCGAAATATGTTGAACCGTTCCCCGCAAAATGCCGTATTCGTTTTCTGGAAAATTTTGTACATGAATGTTTACTTTTTGTCCTGCTTTCACTTTTCCGGAACGGCTAATCGGCAACATTGCTTTCCCGATAATGGTGTAAGAAGAATCGGGAACAATCGTAAATACTTCTTCTCCAGTTGAAACATTTTGATTCTCAATCCAGTATTTGGAAAAGGTAATTTTTCCGTCAATAGGTGCACGAAGCACATAATTTAACTCCCAGTCTTGTATCCCTGTTTTCAATTGCGAAACCAACGATTGAAGTTGGGTTTGTAAACTGTTCAATTTTTCTACTCCTTGCTCTTCCGTATCTAACAGCGATTCTTTCAATTGTCCGATTTGAATTTGCATGTTATTCAGGTTGGATCGCATGTTTTCACGTGAGAGCAAACTTTGCAGAAAAGCATTTCCGGTCGCTTCAAATTCTTGATCGGAAAGTATTCCTTTTTTGTTCAACAATGAATCGCGACTGTGTTGTTTTTGAGCAATCATTAACTGTTCTTCGGTTATCCGTTGCTGATTAAGCAAGGTATTGTATTGTTTTTCGTATTGGGCAATACGCTCCAAGGTCATTTCCTTTTTCAGCGGATAGTACAACAACCGATGGTATTCAGTGTATTCGTACAGTGTGGTAGAGAAAGAGGTATAAAGCTGTTGGAGAGAACCGACCTCACACCCAACCCCTCTCCAAAATAGAGAAGGGGGAGGGGGAGAGGAAAGAGTATCCAAGTAGTTTTTCAGAAACAAAATATCTTCCGTTCGTGCTGGATTGTCAATCACAGCCAAATAATCGCCGATTTTTACATCTTTGTTATCATTGACGTACAATTGCTTGATTTTTCCGGAAACGTGTGCAATAATGGCAGCAGGCGGAGTAGAACCGGTTAAAACGATTTGTGCCGGAATATCATCGGGATATTTGACAATAGCGCTACCAATCAATAGAATGACAACAACAATAGCCAATACCGTAATTCCCCATCGGAGGATCCAAGGCGGAACAGCGCCAAGCACTTCCTGGAATTCTTCACTGCGGAGTTCAATGTCTGAATCATGATTTTCATGACTATCTTGATTATTTTGGTTGATTGTTTGCATTATATTTATCATTTCTATCCCCTTTTTTATCTGTTGCCTGTAATCCTTTTAATCTTATCAATTTTAAAATCATGGTTCAGACCCCTAACTCCAACTGATTCTTCACCAACCGATAATACGCTCCCCGTTTTTCAGTCAACACTTTATGCGTACCTTCCTCTATCACTTTTCCTTTTTCAAGGACGATAATATTGTCGGCATTCTGAACTGTACTCAACCGGTGGGCGACAATCACCACCGTTTTACCTTGATAGAATTGGCTTAGGTTGTCAAGAATTGTTCGTTCGTTGTTGGCATCTAACGCATTGGTTGCCTCATCTAAAAAGAGGAAATCGGGATTCTTGTAAACTGCTCGGGCGATTAATAGCCGTTGCCGTTGTCCTTGACTGATTCCGTTTCCCTCCATACCGATTTTCGTGTTATATTTTAACGGAAGCGATTCAATAAATTTCCGGATATTTGCTGTTTCTACGGCATGAAGAAGGCGTTTTTTATCAACATCTTCTACTCCTACTGCAATATTGTTAGCAATGGTATCGGAAAAGATAAAACCATCCTGCATGACTGCTCCGGTCTTCTGTCGCCAAAGGTGCGGATTAATTTCTACCAACGGAACATTGTCAACGATAATCTTTCCTTTGATTGGCGGATAAAATCCTAATAAAAGTTTTATTATTGTTGTCTTACCGCTACCACTTGCTCCAACAATAGCGGTGATCTTGTTTTGTAGAATGGTCAGATTCAAATCTTCCAATACATAATCACGCTCAGCGCCATCGTAGCTGAAACAAAGATTTTCCAAACGAATGGTTTTATTCTCCGGAACAACATTCATTTTGTTTCCAATCATTTGTTCTTCGTCTTCTTTATTATGAATTTCATTCAATCGTTCCAAGCTAATTTTTGCATCCTGTAGAGACTGGGCAAAACCAATCACCTGACCGATTGGTCCGGAAAGTTGTCCAATGATGTAACTGATTGACATCATCATACCCAAGGTGATATTTCCTTCAACGACTGCTTTTGCCGAAAGAAACGAAATAAGCAATCCTGTAGTTTGACTGAAAAAGATAGACCCAATTTGTTGGTATTGTCCCAATGCAGTTCCCTGAATACTAATCTTGAACAGTTTCACCTGTATGCGTTCCCATTTCCAGCGTTGTTGCTTTTCGCAATTGTTGAGCTTTATTTCCTGCATACCGGTTACGAGCTGAACCATATTGCTTTGGTTGGCAGAAGCCTGTGCAAAACGCTTAAAATCCAATTTGCGCCGGTAACGCATAAATGAAAGAATCCATCCGACATACAAAATATTTCCTGTAAGAAAAACCAGCAGAATCGTTAAATTATAATACGCCATAATAAAAGCGAAGACAAAGAAGTTAGCGAAAGAGAATAAGGTAGAAAGAGTGGTTCCGGACAGAAATCCTTGAATACGACCGTTGTCGCCAATACGTTGCATAATATCTCCAATATTTTTTGCATCAAAGAAGCGAATAGGCAATTTCATCAGTTTGGTCAGGAAATCCGAAATCAGCGAAATACTTATCCGCGTGTTGGTGTGTAAGGCAATCCAATTCTGTATGAATCCCATTCCCATTTGCGTAATGGACAGCACCAATTGCGCATTCAGCATAAGGGCAATAAAATTCAAGTTGTTGTTACCAATCCCCTGATCGACTACTGCTTGCGTGAGGAAAGGAAGAATCAAGGAGAGAACACTTCCGAGTATCATTCCTACGATAATCTTGGCGTACTGCGATTTGTAGGGAATCAGGTAGCGGAAGAAATAGCTTAAATTCTTTTCCTGTTTTTCCTTATCGTCTTCATAGTCGTAAAAGTCGGGCGAAGGTTGCAGCAACAATGCTGTGCCGGTATCTTTCCCCTGACTTTTAGAACTGTACCAGCATCGGCAAAATTCTTCACTGTTCATCACGTATTTTTGACCGGCGGGGTCGGCGATGAAAAATTGAGAATTGAGAATTGAGAATTGAGAATTATCGTCATTGCGATCGAAACGAAGCAATCCATTTGTCCCTTTTACCTTTTGCCCTTTCCCTTTTACCTTGTACAGCACCACAAAATGGTTCTGATTCCAATGTAAAATACAGGGTAATGGAACATTTTCCATCAATTGTTCCAACGTAATTCTCACTCCTTGCGTGTGCATCCCAATGCTTTCCGCCGCATCGCTGATGCCAAGCATACTTACTCCTTCGCGAGTGATGAAGCATTTTTCCCTCAAGTTTTGCTGCGTGTAACTTCGCCCGTAATATTTGGCAATCATACGTAAGGAAGTGGGACCGCAGTCCATAGAATCTAATTGAATATAATGTGGAAAAGACTTCGTCATCATCAGTTCATTTTTTGTTATACTTTTTTTTCGCTATCTCGCTAGTATAATATCGGAACATAAAATCATATAAAATTAATTCATGCAATCGGCTATTTGAACGAAAAAGCCGGTTTAGCATCATGTGTAAGTAGCTTTTCAGCAAATCGTTCACACCATTCTCTTTTTTTGTCTTTATTTTTATTTGTTCGACAATGGGCGTTAATTGTTTGCTGCGATTTTTAACAGGGTGGCACAATGAAATAAATTCTTTTTTCTGAATGGTGTTGTTTAATACGGATTCAATAATCTTCTTGTTTTCCCTGTATTTCGAATTGAATTGCTTGGAATTAAACTCATTAAATCCATATTCGGTTTTATAGGATTTACCTGCTTCTTCCATCAGTTTTTGTTTATCTTCAATATTCAAGCCAAAATCGGATAGCAGTTCATTGATTAGTTTTAAAGCAATCATCCACCGGTAGTTCTCATTACCATTCAGCCTTTTTATTATGGATAAAATACATTCACTGTCTGCATAAAAGACTGATTCCGCTTCTTCAATCAACCGGTTGCCGTAACGTTCCAATTCCCGGTTATACGTATCCAATTGTACTTTCCATAGCAGATGATCGTTATTCCATTTATTCATTTTTTGATAAAATAATCGGATGATTTCTCCAATACATTGAGAATCATGCACAAGTAACCGGATTCGCAAATGAAAATCAGGATCGGAATACCGGATAAAAAACCATTTTTCAATATAATGATCTTTTTGCAGTTTTTTAAGAATTGGAGCAACTGATCGGATGAGTATGTCATCTGCCGTTTTTTCTCCGGTGTAAAGTTTGAAATATACCCATTGACTACCAGGAATAAATGTTCGTCGAATATCAATCATTTTTTAACGTCTTTATAAAAGGCGACAATACATTCGTTCGGATAAGGATCTCCATTTTCATCCCTGACAACCGAATTTTCAGGATCGTACAAAAATTCCGTTAAAACTATCATTTCTCTTTTCTTAATAATGGAAAACAAAGCCCGGATGCTTCGCGCATCTTCCCAATCAACCAACAGCACATTATCGCCGTCCGCTAATAACATTTTAGAAGGAAGCGGATATTTCTCCTGCCATTTTTTTGTCTCTGCAAGCAGTTTTTCATCTTCTTTTATGGTGAACAACGAATTTATTTCTTCTGTTTTAATTTTCCATGTAGCTAATGAAAGCACGGTATTTTTGTACCGCACGCGTGGTAAAAAACTTAGTTCATTGTTCAACTGTCCCCAATTGAAAAACAAACCTGTTCTTCCGTCCTGATGTTGCATATCGCAAAGAAAACGGTAAACAGGCATGGATTTATTCCAATAGTTGTGCGCATTAGTTAATCGGGGAATAATCTCTTTATTAAATTTTTTCGATCTCAGATAAAGCTTTCCTTTCCAAATGGAGAGATATAAATCTGAAGAGTAAATTAATCGATTTTCCGGCAAATCCGAATTTGCCAAATACAATAGTTCACATTCTCGAATATGGGGACGTGACAGGATATTTCCGACTCTTGAATCAGGCAGGTGCGCTATTTCTGTTAAAATAACATTCGGCATCAATTCCTGCTCTTTTGCTGCTACTTCTTTTACGAATTGAGCTATTTTCTCATCGGTATGGGCAAAACGAGCCATCAATTTAGCTCCGGAAACTCCAACGAATCCGGTCAGGTATATCAGTGGAGAGACAGAGCCGGATCTTATTATTTCAAATCTTGAACAAAGAGTAGGCGATAAGTCGTCCCAATTGATTTTGGAATTTTTCACGTCCTCATCGCTTAAAACAATCTCGTTATTATGAACATTTATTGCCTTTTTATATAGTCCGGATAGAAATGTATTCGATTGCGAATCTGTACCTTGCTGACCGGGAACAGGAAAATTGTCTAATAAAGAGGAATGGTCTCCTAAACCTCTGTTTGCGGGGTATCCGATGCCGATTTCAGGATCCAACGCTTCCATCAACGGTATTTCTCTTTCTTCATAACGATTGTAAAAAGATTTCCGAAATTGATTTAAGGTGTCATTACCTCCTCCCAACGTAATTTTGTTCAGGAAAGTCATTGCCGATCGAAGTTCATCTACAATAGCTAATCCCAGCGTTGCTTCCGAAACATTTCTCGTCATATCGACCTGAAATAGATATTTTTCTTCGTAAGGTATCCTGATTTCTTTGATTTTTTGAATAATTCGTTGATACGGCTTCGTCATTGCGAGCGGAGCGAAGCAATCCATTTCCTGAAGTATTTTCTGAATTTCATTGAGCGAGAAAAGCAAAATATCATTGACATTCAATCTTTCCAAAATACTAATAATCTGAGTAAAATAATCGTCTCCGGTTATCGAAGGACTTAATTCATTAACAAGAATTTGAGAATCGATTAATTCCTCAATGAATTCCTTTGCTTCCTCCTGTTCAATTTCTTTCTCGATTAAACAACTTAAAAGTTCTTTAAAAATTAATCCTTTACGCGCGGTTTTTAAAAGCATATCCAAATAAACCGAACGTTCAACGGAAGATATCAGATGAATCCTTCCAGAATTTTTATATTTGTATTCTATGTATCGATACTTTTTCCCTACCGGATACAAGGAAGTGTTGGGATAATACTTTAGTTTTTCCTTAATTTCAATTAGTTTCGATAATTCTTGAGATAAAGTGCATAAAAAATACATATCCAGCCGGGTCTTTCGATTAATTCCTCCTAATACAACCTTGGTCTTCTCTCCTGAAATACTACCCATTGAACATCCTGCAAATAATCCGAAGGGCGTACAACGCGTTGACATTCGATTAATATACCGGTACAACGATGATTCTATCCGCTGTTTCTCATCAGCATTAGTAATCGTTCCCTCCAATAGTTTTTGCAATTCGGCATACAAAACAGGAGAGGCTATAAAAATAGCCTCTTGAACCTGTAAATTTCGGATTTTTGTTTCAAACGGTTCCTTTAAAGAACCAAAAGTAAGATGAGGGGTTCGTACAAAAAACGATTGAAAGGAGCTATACATAATTATCCTCCATTAATCTGTTTTATTTACATTAGCACCCTATATAGCCACCACAGGTGGTACCATATGCACAGTCTGTCTTATAAGATAGTCCAATAGGGAGACATGTTACTAATGAATTTCTTCCTGTATCTCCTCCTGGATTTCCTCCTGTATGCACTCCTGTATCTACTGCTGGACCTGGTAGACAACTTACTGCCATAAAAGAAGCATTGCAACAACAATCGGTGCCACCACAAGGATAACTCCCGTCCACAAACTGTGTTCCACCTTTTACAAGATTCATGTCATTTCCACCCAAAATGGAAACAACTTCTTTGTTTAATGTAAGTTTTTTGATCTTTTTCATGTAACAATTCATTTTAAAGATAAATAATATTATTAATTCTCATTGATACAAAATTAATAGATAAGACAGTACGGATAAACAAATTACGATAACAACTTTTTTGTTTCAGGCGTTTATTGTCAACTAGTTATAAAAGGAACAATAACAATTGACATCAACTGTAAAAATTATCATTTATTGAGATATTAAGATATTAAAAACATTTCATCCCATGTTTGTTGATTATTTTCCAAATAGGATAACAAAACAAGCCCGATGCCTGATATTCCGGTTAAAAGGGAGTAATCACATATCCATTCATTCTTATGCTGTGTCTTATATCCGGATAGACCGTCATCAAAGCAAGAAAAATTCAATGTTTGTTGTATCCAATATGCTGTCGCTTCTTTGAATTGATTACGATATGTTTCCATGAACATTCTACGATAGATTAATGCAACACCGGCGCTTCCATGGCAAATCCCGGCATCACGAACAAAGTTTTCTATAATATCTCGTCGTTGGGTTGATTGCAGCAGAATTGTAAATCCTTTCCTTTGCCATTCTATTTTTTCTAAGGTTTTTCCGGCTTGCCAAACCGCCAGTCCTATTCCCAAGTCGCCATAACACCAAGCTAAACGACTTTTTGAAAAAGTTTCCGGCGAATCTATGAGTATGTAGTTCGAAAAATAAGATCGAACTTTTGAAAAATCTTTCTCCTGTGAGAATACATAATTCACCGCGCCTGATAGCATCTCTGTAACTTTATTGTCAGAAATGCCGCTTTTAATAACACGAGATAAGAATATAATAATGCTCGAAATTCCGTGAGATAAAGCAAGATTATAGGCAGAGCGAAGTTCTTCATCCTTATCTATTATAACGGATTTCCATTTGAAAATTCTATTGTCATCGCTTTTCTCTGCTGTGGCATATAAAAAATCAATTAATTCCCGGACGTACTCAAGCCCAGTTCCTTTTTTTAAGAAATACAAGCCAACACCCAAAGCGCCATGCATAAAATCATAATAATTATCCGAAATATTTTGTCTCATTCCAGAAACGAGATAATTGTCCAATAGGGGTTGTACATTACTTACGTCCATATCAATAAAATCGTTTTCACGCAAAAAATCAAACAAATATAGTATGCCGGAAAGACCGCCGCAAAAAGTATGTAATTTCGCTCTTTGTATAAACTCGTTTAATATTTTTTCAGCATAATTTTCTACTATATTTGCGTATTTTTTCTTTTTGGAATATTTCGAATAATAAAATAAAAACAAAAAATATCCGAATTTTCCGTCGTATAAACCAAAAGAGTCTTCTTCTTTTTGAATTTTAGCAAAAATACAGTTGGCTATTGAATCAATTTTTTGTTTAATGATGGATTCCATTTTTTAAAATTTTGTCAAAGGTAATTGATAGAAAGCTATCCTCATCAACTCATACAATAACAATACTATTTATTAATAGCCTGAAATTTAATATTTTGAATTTTTGAAAATAACAATTATCAAAATAGTTACGAGTTACAAGAAAATATCACATCAAACAGGTAATCGCATTGGGCTTCTTTCATTTTTTTTTTGATACGGTATTTCCGTTGATTTTCCGGTTGTTTGCCGACATTTCCCATGCAATGGCAGATAATCAAGTCATCCATGCCTAATTTTTCCAAACAGCAAAAGATTAGATCTTCTTCCGTCAAACTGGGACAAGCCGCCTTCATTGTCATTATTAATCGCGGAAAAGCATAATGAATTTCTAATCCTAATAGTTGTCTTTCATCCGTGGTTAAGCATTTTTTGTTACATTTTCGTTCAATCAGATGATAACTATCCATTTTCATAAATAGTTTACATTCCAAGCTGAACACATCGAGAATAAGTTCATTCAATTCCATAATACCTTTTTTGTCTATTCAATTGTTTATAGACATAAAAAAAGCGTAGGCAATTTATTTTGTTAATTGGCTACGTGAGGTCTCGACTTCCTTTATCTCCATATTAACGAATAAAGCCCACGCTATGGCGTGAGCGCTATCGCTTTATTCATGGAGATAAAAAAAAGAAAATGTCGAGTTTTCACGTACCCCAAATAAAAACGTTTAACGCTATTTGATATGTCTTAATTTATTTAGTTTACTTCATTTGTTTTTATTTGAATATGTATTTTTAACAAAATTTAGGTGCAAAGATAATAAAAACAGTTATTCCATTTTCAAAATTTGCCATAAAAATTAAATTCATCTGCAATAGTAATTTGAAAATAATCGTAAAGTTTTAAAAAAATCCGTCATTGCATCAAATCCAATCTTGTATCGAACTAATAATATGAGCATTATAGAATTAACTTTTTCAAGTGCCGAAGTCAGGATGGCTATGCGGGCTATGCTCAGTCTGCTCCCGAATGGGATTATTGGTAGGATACCGTAACTGATGAAGATAACACGCAATAAAAGTTATAGGGTATCGTTATTATATAAGTGATAACCTGAAGCAATCCAGAAAAAACATATAGATTGCTTCGCTCCGCTCTCAATGACGAAAAAAAGATGAAAAAGAATTGGTTTTTATTACTGCTATTATTTGTTTTTGCAGGGTTGCACGGCATTTACGGACAGACGAACAAATCGTTCCGCCCGGGTGAATTATGGTTGGACAACCGCGGCGTTCACATCAATGCGCATGGAGGAGGCGTACTCTTTTATAAAGGCAAATATTATTGGTTCGGCGAACACAAAGGGGAACGTTCCAACAATGCATTGGTCGGTTTTACCTGCTATTCGTCGGCTGATCTGTATAATTGGAAATACGAAGGCATAGCG
>Ga0123354_10007809_pt1 | contig 16195 bp, 10 predicted proteins | sample TergutLab28metaG_2_FD_97872 | JGI IMG/M metagenome (GOLD analysis project Ga0123354, IMG submission 97872) | Labiotermes labralis P4 segment gut microbial communities from Petit-Saut dam, French Guiana - Lab288 P4 | ecosystem: Host-associated > Arthropoda: Insects > Digestive system > Gut ...
GATCAGAATGCAGGACGAATTCAGAGTGTGAGGATTGATAATAGTACCTTCGAGAGGGTGGAAGAGTTTAAATATTTGGGAACAACTTTAACACATCAAAATTCTATTACGGAAGAAATTAAAGAGCAGATTGAGGTTAGGAAATGCTTGCTGTCATTCGGTGCAGAATCTTTTGTCTTCCAGGTTGCTATCCAAAAATCTAAAGATTAAGATGTATAGAACTATAATTTTGCTGGTTGTTTTGTATGGGTGTGAAACTTGGTCACTGACATTGAGGGAGGAAAGGAAGCTGAGGGTGTTTGAGAATATAGTGTTGAGGAGAATATTTGGACCTAGGAGGGACAAGGTAACGGGGGAATGGAGGAGCTAAATTATCTGTACTCCTCACCAAATATTGTGCAGGTGATAAAATCTAGAAGAATGAGATGGGCTGGGCATGTGGTGTGTATGGGTGAGGAGAGGGTGGTGTATAGGGTCTTGGTGGGGAAACCAGAGGGAAAGAGACCACTAGGGAGACATAGGCGTAGATAGGTGGATAATTTTAGGATGGATCTCCAGGAGGTGGAATGTGGGTATATGGACTGGATTGGGCTGGCCCAGGATAGGGACGGGTGGCGGAGGCTTGTGATTGTGGTAATGAACCTTCGGGTTCCGTGAAATGCGGGGAATTTCTTGACTAGCTGCAAACCAGTTAGCTTCTCAAGAAGGACTCTGCACCATGGAGTAAGTATGTATATGTTCAGGTCCAACGTTAATGTATTGTTAAAATATTCATTGGAATATGTAGGCTTATTTTTCATTAGATAATTAAATGTCTTTTGAACCATAGTGTAAATATTTAAATTCACACAATGTTTAATTTCCCCTCAGTAGCACAAACTCCCTTGTACAGTTAAAAAAGAGTTTTAATCATTCTTAATATCTATCCTTCCAGTGTTACATGCAGTTGGTATAATGGCTGTGTCCATATCACCGGTCAGAGTGTGTTTCAGGATGTGATGTCTGCCCACTGTAGTTTGGGATTTTGTTCCAGTAGTGTAATTTGCATTACAACAGCTGTCCTGTTTCAAACATGTTGGTGTAGTGATGTGGCTTGAGAGTAGGTTAAAATTTGAGGTCAGTTACTAGCAGTCCTGACTTAGGCTTTTCTCACCCTTCCAGTTCAAATTCCAAAGTAGTACTTAGGCTATCAAATGTCTCCTTCAGAATATTTACCTACTTATCTTGCATCTTCTTACTATTGCTTTGACATGCTACAATGACTGTGACTGAAAGACATTTTTAAATGTCACTAACCTGAACATAATTAAGAAAATAAACAGGCTGACTGTGTTTTATCATCTTCTCAGATCAGTAATTGATGTCTCATTGAAGTAACCTAGGAATCAGTCAATCAGTATGTACTTCAAATCCAGCAAATTAGCTCAGCTGGCTTTTATCTGGGAGGTACCCAAGTTGAATCTCAGTCAGGGCACTACATTACTGTGTGAGCCTCATTGCCAGCAGTCCTTTTAGGTGAATGCTGAGTATGGCTATTGTGGTTACCTGTGGCTTGAAATACACAGTATTATTTTCTTTTATGCTGCATAAGCTGTGCATAGGAATAATAACAGGAAGACAAAGCAGGACAGCTGTTGTGTGTTGTCACAATTGAATACTGCCTGGGACTGTTGTGCACTGTGCTGCATGGTCTAAGGCCTTGTGACCCATGTGCTGTAGTGGCTGTTAACAACAAAAGTGCCATCTAACTGCTGCTGATACTAACCCACTGACCCCCACCAATAACCTCAGGGAGCAGGGTCTCGATGGCAGTGGAAGCCCTCCTTCCTCCCCACCCGCCTACCGACGCCTCAACAGCCGTGAGGAGAATGTCTTTTCCCGCCTTACATCTGGTACCACTGGGGCAAGTGAGCAACAGATTGGCCGTGGGATAATCACAGTTTACACAGGAAAGGTAAGAAAAGACACCGCAGTTGTTGTCTTGGCAGGTTTCCTCAATAATGCTCATTTCTTATATCTCTGATAATTGCATCTTATTTTAAAATATGTGACACATTACTACTAAATGAATAATGGTAATTAATCTGCAACACAATTGTACTCTTTATACACAAGTTGGTTGTTCTTCAGGTAAATTTGGTCAGTGCATTTAATCTGATAACTGGAAGACATGTTGCGCAGCTGAAAAGTTGCAGTCCTTAAATTATTATCACTTAGGGGTGGCATATGAAACATAAATTTTTTGTTTTCAGGCTGTTTAGAACCTCTTTAAATTGATAGCATTTTGTGCTTTCTGTCAGTTTTTCTTGCCATGTAAGTAGTTGCAGAGTTGAAGTATTCTGTGTTAAAAGGTATAATTTGTATTTTCTTGGCACATGGCAGGACTCAATACAGGTCAACAGTCCCTTATATGAAACTCTTGGGGCTGGATATGTTTTGGAATACAGAAGTTTTGGGATTTTAGGAAGGCAATAAGAGCATGTACCGTGTATTACATAATATCCCTGGCAGGGTCTGGGATAGCACCAGGTAATCAAACACATTACTACTTCTGTACAGCTCATTTACATTTCATTTATATGAATGTGTAGCATTGTGTGTGGTATGGGTCAAAACTCCAAGGTTTTAGAGCTTTTCGCGTTACAGAATTGTGGATAAGGGGCTGTGGACCTCTACTAGTAGAATCATACTTCTGTTGTTATGGAAGTATTTACTTTGGTCATCTGTTCCTTGCTGTTGTAACATGTAGCTCTTTGTTTTTAACTCATTTTTGGTCCTCTCCATTAGACTGTTTAAGCACAGATGATGGTTTTTGGTACATACCTTTAAAATGCCATTTTTTCTATCATCATCCACCTATCCAAAAACAGTTCAGTATACTATTTTACTTCTATAGCAATGATGACTTTCATCTTCCCTACAGGAAATCTATCAGTACAGTCAAAAATTTCAAATTGATTTATCTTATTCCCGTTCTTAAGGGTTCCACAGACTATTCTTCTTATCTTCTGGATGCCTTTAGGAAAAGAGCGTGTGTGTGTGTGTGTGTATATATATACACACACACACACACAAGTATATCTGTGTGTGTTTTTTTTTGGGGGGGGGGGGGGGGGAAGAGGGCTGCAGGGGCTGGTTTTCCCTTCATCCTGCCATTCTTGATGCAAGTTGACCCTGTGTTGCACAGATTTAGATTACTTGTATTGCAGAAGTTGTTCACTAAAATGTGTCCTGTTAATTTATTTGTCCCTTTAGTTTGATTTTCATTTATTGATATTCACCATTGTGAACAAAAGGCAATGAAATGTGTGCTGCTTTATCTCTGTATTCAAACGTTTTATCTACATTATTATTTTTAATGTACTTAAACATTAAAAATGTTTCATGTCACATCTGTTCTGCAGTATTGCCAATATTCTGTCATTAACATTCTTATATACCATTTTCTGATGTTTTTCCTCTCATTTCAAACATTGCGTACTATAATAATATTGTGTTATATAATTACAGTTGTAACATGTATTTCACTTATATTTTTGAAAGGTCCAAGGTGTACTATTGCAAATAGTTTTTTTTATAAGAACTATATTTTAATGTTTCATACTGTGTACTGCATGTTATTTCCTGTGTAACTAGTTGAACAGTCTAACAAAGACTGAAGTGACAAGACAATCTGTTTGATGTGTGTGTGGGCCAGGTTCCAGCCAAGGCACCATTGCTCTGCACTCACGTAGCCGAGGGACATTCTCGTGCAGTACTGTCTGTTTTTGCAACAGATGACCTCCTTTTTAGTGCTTCTAAAGGTGAGTTCTTTTTATATCCCAAATTCTAAGTGTGCCTTACCCCATTGTGCTAATGATCAGTTAGCCATATTTACATGAATCAAAGTACCACTGAATGTAAGGTGCACCAGTAATTTGTGAAGTCTGAGTTCATGATCAGAAGCCATTCTTTGTGTGAGTTTAGATATTAAATGTATTCTGGTTTAAGGCTGGGATAGTTCAGTTGGTATATTGACTTGGCCCTGGAGTGGGTAAGTGAGGTATATTGGCTTGGTTCCTGGCAGGAGCAAGAGATTTTCTCTTCTCCAAATCATCCAGTGCGTCTTGGGGTCCTCCCAGCCTCCTTTCCAATGGGTGCAAAGGGTGCCTTTCCCAGGGGTAAAGCAGCCAGGACCTGAAACTAACCACTCATCTCCATCTAATGCCGTTGATAAGAATGAGTGCATCTGTACCTTCATACCCCATGTACCTTCATGTTATGCACAAGGACAACCTTTTTTTTCTGTACATTGTCAGTACTTGCATTGCACATATTAGATCTGAGATTCTTATAGCAGGGAAAATGAAGATTATTTTTATAGAATATAAACCAACAAAATGCACCTTTTCTAAATTAATATTTAAATTTTTAATTTTTTTATGTCTCCTTCATGTTTCAAACCAGAAGGTTCATCTTCAGGAAGGTGTTTGTATATACAGGTATGGTATAGTGTGTTTTATATGCAGGGGTGTAAGCAGTGTTGTAGAAAGAAGAGTGCATTTTGTTTCTTTATGTTGTATAATTATACTACAATTCACGGTGCAAAAAACAGAAGGTTACTGTCTTCTCAGATAAAAAAAAGTTTACTCTGGATTCATATAATAATGCATTTTTTGTTATATTTAGTTACTTCAATTGATTTCTCCTGGTGCTTTGGAATTATGGATACAGTATGTCTAAGTTCCTGTTGTGATTTTATTTCCTAAGGTTAATTTTTATTATGAATATTACTGATTTTTTCTCATATTCGTAGAAACTTGGTGTTAGTTGTAATTTAAAAATCATAATGCTGAATTTTATTTGGAACAGCTAGGAGTAATCTCACAGTACTAAGATGCAAAAAATGTGTATATACGGTGTACTCTAATGTGGATTGCACCTTACTGTTCTTGTTTCTTCTTCTTCTTCTTCTTCTTCTCTCTCTCTCTCTCTCTCTCTCTCTCTCTCTCTCTCTTTGTCTCCCCCCACTCTCTGTCCCTCCCCTCTTTTTTTCTTCCCCATTTCGTTTATGTCCAACATTTCTTAATTACATTGTATGTGTCTCCACTTGCATAATTGATACATTTTGATCAACTTGGGACGCTTTTGAAAACTTTGTGTTCAAGTTTGTGTAATGTGAATATTTATGTGAACTGTAGAAAGTGGTGAAAGGTTTGCATATAATCTTCTTTCTTCATCTTCTTGATGTGGGAGTTACGTTCAAAACACTAATCCTGATGTATATTATTTTATTCATATTTCAGATGTAATATTTTATTCTGGGGCAGATCATCATATGCAACCTCATAAAAACCCTTTTTTCTGTAAAAACAGATTACCACAGTAAATGCACCAAATACAAATATAAAAAATGTTACCCTTGCTGAACAAATTTAACATCTTATTTTAAGTTTTCTTGCATCTGAGAAAACATGCCTTGAAAATGAGTATAGATAGTGTATGGTACTGCAATTTGTGTCTTTTATTATGTATTTTGGTACTTAATTTGTATTTGTATTTATTTGCATCCATGTTGTCACATCTAGTAACACTGGATGTGTCCAAATTTATACAAGTGTAATACAATCCAAGTATAAATAATAAATATTTAGTTGACACACTAAACTATTACCATAGAACAAAGGTAAATTTCATTAAACTATTATAGCAGAACTAAGGTAGAATATGTACATAAGTGCAATTTGTTATTATTATACCCACACAGTGTGCAATATTAAATTCCCTCAAAATATAAAAATTCTTCAATTGTATAAAATAAATTATGTAAGAGAAAAATTTTCATTTCTCTCTTAAAACCTCTATCATTGTCCAATTGTTTGATTTGTATTGGTAATTTATTAAATAATTTAACGCCCATGTTTGTCACACTTGTATGATATAAGACAGTACTGCAGTAGCATGTGTGTAAATGAAACTTATTTCTTGTATTGTGACCATGTATTCTGAAGTTTTGTTTTAAATTCCCTTGATACTTTTTATAAAACACAACACCTCCAGAATATACAGTGAGGCCAGTGTTAGTATTTGAAATTCCCTAAATATATGCCTACAAGATATACGTTTATGTACACCAGTAATTAATTGAATCATCTTTTTCTGTAGCCAAAATATCTTTACAGATTTCACCTCTCCACCCCAAAACATAATTCCATACCTTAATCTTGATTGAAAATATGCAAAATAAATGCTCCGTATCATATGGGTACTCGTTACATCCTTAAAGATTTAATTATGTAATATATTTTACTTAAACTTGCAAATAAGGAATGGATTTGAACATGCCAAGTTAAATTCTCCATAATAAATAGTCCTAAAAATTGTAATTCTGAAATTTTTGTGATTTCATTGTTATTAAATATAATGCAAAGTCTACTAGGATATCTATTTTGGTGGGAGTGAAATGGTATTGCACGTGTTTTATCAATATTTACTGTAAGATCATTCTTGCAAAACCATAATTCTAATTGCTGCATAACAAATGTTATTTTATGTTGAAGTGTCTCTTCCTCTTTATCAACAACAAGTATATTAGTATCATCAGCATTCAAGACAATATTTACTCCCTGAAAAATCCCAGGCAGGTCATTAATATATAAAAGAAACAGAAGGGCCCCCAAGATTGAGCCTTGAGGCACACCATGTAAATTTACTCTAGACGAAGATGAATATTTATTCAATATGACATTATTACCATCAGTTTGTGGTAATGAGACATACTGTGTGCACTGCGACAAATAATATTTAAGCCACGAATTTAAAATACCCCTGACACCATGGGACTTAATTTATAAAGTAGGATGTCATGGTTTATAACATCATAAGCTTTGGTAGGATCAAGATATATTCCTACCACATGTAAATTGTTATCCAAAGCTTGATGAATATTTTCTGTACAGGTGTGACAAGCTGCTTCAGTAGACTTATTATCCCTAAAACCATTTTGTTCATCTCCTAGAATATTGAACTTTTTAAGAAAGGATAGTAACCTATGATTACATAATCTTTTCCAGTATTTTAGGAAAGACTGAAAGAACAGATATAGATCTGTAATTCCGAATATCTAGTTTATCACTGTTTTTAAAAATAGTCTAATTTTTGCTATTTTCATCAAATCTGGGAAAATGCCAAATTTAACAGTCATGTTAAATGTTTGTGTAAGGAGTATTTTTAATATAATAAAAACAGTGTTTAACTAAAAATTCAGGAATTTCATCAAACCCAGCAGAAAACTTTCCTTTTAAGATATTTATTACATTCTCAACTTCATTTTCAGTAACCAGAGAATGAACATAGTTTTTGGACAGGTCTTTATGTCATGTTGAGAGGTTTGCTTTATTGTATATGAGTTATTCTTATTGAAAAGGTCGTCAGCTGTTACTATAAGGATATTTTGGTACAGCAGTACTTTGTATGAAATGAATTGAGATTTTTCATGTGTGTTTAGTGCCTTGTTTGGACAGACTATGTAATTTCCTTGTTCTGGTAGCTCTTTGTCCTACACTTTTAGTGCAAGAGTTATGATCATTTATAGATCAGTGATTGTTTTTTGTGAATACAGCAACATTAGGAGTGAGTGATTTTGGGAAAAGTCCCAAAGTATGTTCCAAGTACTTCTTTGAAGATTGAAATATGTTTGCACTCCGTTAATTTCTTCCATAATACTTTCTTTAGGTATTTAAGTAATAATCTTTATATGAAGCGTCCCCATTGGTGTAACACTCAAATGTGTAACAATGTTTTCAATGACACACAACTCACTCTTCTGTATACATTCATTTTCTTGTACATTTGGCTGATGATGACCTATACTTGAGGTGTGATTGCAGATGTTGTTATACTCTTAAGTAATAAAATATATTTATTTTTGCTCAGAGTAATATACATAAGTAGGAATTGAGGCTTTCATAAGTAAACGAGGTTGTCTATTGTGAAATTAGTGATTCCATTATAGAGGCTGTATATTGTAATGAAGGCAAAACATCTGCCTGCATAATCCTCCAATACTATGAGGTCATAATTATTTGAAATTTGAAGTTTTCATGCTGGTGATTGTCAAACTTACCGTCTTGTGGTGTCACGTATTAGAAGAGGTTCGTATTACTTTCAGAGAAACAAGAAAGGTTTTCCAATTGAACATCTTATCAGGTTAAATTGTACTTTAAAAGTAACAATTACTTGTTCTATTAATATGAGAATTTTAACCTTCAGCATACAGCCTTTTACATGCCAGCTTTTCTGCTGCAACCAGAGAACTATACAATTTAAATGCCCACTGTGAGACAGTGTTTTTCTGTTCAAACGAAGAGGTTTTCTAGTAGTAGATTGCTCTCTCTTTCATCTGTTAAAGATTAAACAAGTGTGCATGAAGAGTGAATGTATAGTATGTCCAAAATAATAAAACACAGAATTAATTGCCTTTTTATGTACTTCTCTTTGAATTCATACATTCACTTCTCAGTATGAGGTTCTGCAGTTCCATCTGTCTAGTTGTATGTTTGGTTTCAAAGTACCTTTTGAAGCCCCATTTCTGTACTTGAGGCAAGATAATAATTCAGCATACTTGCATTGAGCAGAGTATAACTACAGGTGAGAAACCAAACTGTTTCTTCTATATCTGTGGCCTTGGATAAATAAGTACCTGTAGCGCTTAAAATTTATGATGTCAGATCTGTACTTGCTGATTCTTACTGTGGCATTGCAAATATATGTACTGTTTAAAATTATAATTTCTTCTTCCTTAATGTAATTAACTGTAATGAAGAACTGGGTCTACCAAAACTTGGTGAAGAGAAAAAAATAGGCCCAGAGTGTTAGCAGATCTGGTGCTTAGGAATTTATTTGGGCTTAAGAGGGATACAGTAACAGGAGATGGGAGAAAACTGCATAATGGGGAGCTTTGTGATTTGTACATCTCACTGGTGATCAAATCAAGGAGGAAGAGACAGATGGGGCATATTGTCTGTGTGGGAGTAAAGAGAAATGCAGACAGTGTTTTTGGTGGGTAAACCTGAGGGAAACAACAGCTTGCAAGATCTAGGTGTAGATGGGAGGATAATGTTCAAATGACTCTTCAAGAACTAGAATAGGAGGATGTGGACTTGATTAATTTAGATAAGGTAGGGGCAAGTGGTTGACTGTTATTAACACATTGCCATCGGGCTGGTCTTTTAATTAAATACCCCCTGGTGACCGGACGTTTTAAACGCTTTTAATGTTCAATCCCATAATATTTCGCAGGCTTATTGTTCTAAAATAGGGTTCAAGAGCGGTCTGTCATCTTGTAACTTGAGATCCAAACATCCTGCATGTAGCTGATGATAACCTTGAAGCGATCAGTGTGTCAGACCAGCTCGAAAACGCGCGTGTTGGACGTCGTGTAAGAAAACGCAGAAATGTGGGGCCCGTCAACAACGCATGGGTGAGCAATCACGCATTTCTGCGTGAGCCGACAGCAGTGTGTTAACATGATAACCCACATTTGGGTTCCATAAATTGTGGGGACTTTCTTGACTAGCTTCTGAAAAAGGATTGTGCTTTGTGAAGTTTAGTTAGTTAGTTAAATAATGCATTAGTTAAAATTTAGCATTATCAACTGCCTCTTAATGTAGTCTATATGTTTTTACATATGCGTAGTTAAAAATGATTCATATAAAACTTGTACTGTTTTTTTAAAATGTTTTGTATAATGTACAGTTAACAAACTTTTTTTTTTTTTGTACATAGTGACCATAGAATACAGTACAAGCCTGTTTATGATGTCTTGTGTGTTTCACCAACTTTGATATATTAAACCTCACATTAATATTACTTCTTCTTAAGTAGGGACGTGGAAATATGTATTTTCTTCTCAAAATTATACAAGAATAAATTGCATGATGGGGGAAATTATCTATGTAAAAGCTGTGGTATTTTGTTTAGAGCGGTATTGTAATGCTCTGCCCATCTTTGTAGTTCTGTCTTTGGATCAGCTCTACATAAGTAGTGGCTTTGTTAAATAGATTGAATTAATATGTTTTGTTTGGATAATTAGTAACCATAAGGTCTGTAAAGTAATCAGTTAGAGGAAAAGTGATGTACTACATCACAGGGTAAAAGAAATATTGCAAGTGAACTTTTAACTGCTGTGGTCAATGTGTGAGGCAACACACACTGGTTATTGCTATACAGCCTGAACTTGGAGCCATGTTAGTGAATTCTTTGGAGATCCCTGGCACGGAGGGTGCCTGGATTTCTTAGAAATTGTGTAGTTCTGCATTACATCTTTGTATGCTCCATAAGATAAAAATAAATATGGTGATAAATAATTCTCCTATTTGGGTAGATATTTTATTTTCTTATACAGTTATCAGCAGTTATCTTGACCTGTGTACTTTGTAATACATCTCTAAAGCATAAACCCTATGTCTTCATCTTATACAAATTTTTCAATTCTTCTGTGTGCCCATCTTTAATTTCCCTTTGTGCTGTAGTGCCATGAACTGCCCTGAAAAATGTTTCCACCTCTTAAGCCATTAACTGGTACTTTTTATTTTTTTAGAGACACCCTGTGAAATAATTTTATTAGGTCAGAAAAGCCGACATTGTTTTCCTCTGATTGCCTGTTTAATATTTATTTATTTTTGTTAGTTGATTGATTAATTAATTCATTCATTTATGGAATGTACAATCATATCACTGCATTTCATCTTCATTGCTACTTCTTGTGACTCCCTGCATGCTGCTGTTTACATTTTGGTATCTTGGTATTATGTAAAAGAAATGAAAGACATTTATCATTGTTATTTATCACAGAGTTTTTTATATATATATATATATGTGTGTGTGTGTGTGTGTGTGTAATTCTGTTTTTAGGCAAAATATTTCTGCTACACTACTCTTTATTATAAGAACATGAATATATGAATATAAATTATCACTGTATTAATGATTTAGTTTAGGAGACTCATGCAGTTATGTTGGTATTTTTTTGTATATACATATATGAAATACAATTAATTCTTGACTATAGAACATTCACTCTGACAAACAGAGGATAACGGTGCAGAAATTGAAATAATCTACAGAACAGCTCAGAATTTGTAGTTTTTATTCATTCATTTATTTTTCATTCTGTAAATCCGTACAAGGTCTGAACAACCTAAAGGATATAGAACTTGTCATATGTCTAATAATATACTTATAGAATAAGTGTATAAAAAGCTACATCTTAAAATAAAGCCTACAGGATACAAGTATAGTTATCATAAATTAAAAGAATACAGAGTATGTACATTGCCAGGCTTCGTAGTGTTATTTAGAGTTATTGGGAGCTGTGCAAGTTGGAATTTTGTCATCTTAGTCAATGCTCGTGTCACATAATGAGTTGAAATGGGTTTCAAAAATAGTTTATCTGTGTTACACGTTTAATTTCAAGAAAGAAGATGTATTTTATTTCTTCTTGCATAGTACCTATGTGTACTATTTACTATGGTTTGTGTTTATCATCGGTTTTGGTGATAGACTATATTTCAGCTTATTTTTTTTAACCTTAAGATGCATGTTAAGTGAACTGAACTATTTCCAATGTGTGATTTGGAAATAATAATAATAATAATAATATTAATAAAACTAATTATTTGGCTTCTTAAATTTATAGTAAGTCTCCCATCCTTTGTATTTAATTAAACTCCTGTTTTGTACCTATATTTCATTGGGCATTGTCCATTGTATGAGGCATACATAATATGCACTTAACAGGTACATATTATGTATGCTTCAGACGTATCCAATGAAAGAAGGGTATAATTAATCAACATTGTCACACCATTAGCAAAAGGTGTAACTCGTATCTCTTTCAATGTTCTAATCTCTGTAACTGATATGATACCATGAAATAGTTTTGGTGTAAAAACCATAGTTTCTATGCTGTTTAAGGAAAACTTCCTGTTACTTTTCTAATCTTCCCTTTTTAGTCACAAAAAAATGTGAGGACAAGATGACATTTGGATAGGACAGCATGCTAGTAGATGCAGTTATGTCAAGACAGATCGTAAGTAACTGTGAAGGTGGTCATCCTTTAGTCTAGAAGAGTGGATATCCTTGTTCATTGGATACAACTCCTGCTTCATATTTTGTAGATCATGGCCCACAGTCTCAACCCAGAGACTGGCAGTGTAACTTTTATGTTCTTTTCCTGAGGCCCTTCAGGCAGACATTGAGAATTGTACCACAGCTGCTTCCTTCATTAGTCTTTCCAATATTATTCAGTACCATTTGATCCTGTATAGTATGTACTACTGATGAAGTTGTTATATAAACTACAAATAAGTATATATGAAGAGAGAAATTGGGAGAAATTGAATACTTGAGGAAAGAAAGAAATAATATACAGAGGTGAATATCTTACAAATGGAGGTAATGTTGAAGGCAATTTCCACACATGTAAATAAAATGAAATTGAGAAAGTGTTAGAGGATTCTGTGATAGTTAGATTATGTGTGCATGCGTGCTTGTGCACACACACACACACACACACACACACACACACACACTGTGCCATGGTTTAGGCAGTCACTGGTTTTTCACTGATGAGGTCAGGATTTGATCGCATGTCAAGTAACCTGTAATTCATGGTGGACAGATTAGCTCTGGGACAAGAATGTCTATGAGTGCTTTTGTTTTTCCCTGCCAGTTGTATTCCACTGATGTTCCATACGTTCATTTATGGACTGTCAACAATGTATATTATCTTGGCAATTGACAGTGTTATTAAATAAGACACCTCTCACACACACACACACACACACACACACACACATGTTTACCCCATAATTTTTTAACATTAAATTTGCCACTGTGAAAAATTAGCAACTGATTTAAGATTTAGGACTAATGCTACCCTGAAATACTAATTTGTAAGTACTGCAGAAGTTGTTTATCATCAAATGAGATACAGAATTTTCATGAATGTTGAGTCGGGTTAGACATCACCGACTGTACTTTTCTAGCATTTTTCTAGAAGAGTCTAAAGGAAATCACAAATAACCTGAAGTTAGGTGATGCTTTGATTGAGATTCATTTAAGATGAGTTTTGAATTTGTGCCAGATACGTTGCTGTTCAATGCAACCCCATACAGTTTTCATACTAAAATAATTTTGTCACCCTATGGATTTGAAACATGGTTGTATTTACGTACATCTTTTAATATCTGATGTCAGACTGGCATATTAACCACAGTAATTCAGAATAGCTTCCAGTATGCATTTAGTGGATAAAGAGTCATTTTCCATAAGTGGATATGAGAATAGATTGAAGTTGTACCTCTGAAATGTAGAACTGTTGTGTTAGGGACTGAGAACTGTATTAGTAAGTGAATGCCTTTCTGTCTGTTGAAATAACCAGAAGTATTAGAAAGTGATTTTTAAAATCATAGGGAGAAGTGTGCTTATTAAAGCTGAAGGTAATTATGACATGTCATAACATACAAAATGTATGTATGTGATGAATTTTGGGGTTTAATATAAAGATTGAATCATATGTAGACAAAAAAACATAGTTGTCTTCATGATAAAATAAGCCATAGGTCTTATGGTTCTATAAATTTTTTAGCTCTGTTACAGTACATATTGCACATTGTGGTACGAGAAATTAAAAGAAAAACCTGAAACTTATATGAATGCTAAAAGCATCAACCTCATAAGATCCTCTGTTACACACACACACATTCATGCACACAGACAAAAATTGTTCCAATTTAGTATTGGTGTTCACCCAACGAACCAGACAGGCCAATGGTTTAGACCAACATTAAACATGTTTTGGTTAATGGTCTTGGTTCAAATGAGTGGGCTGGGAAGGGTCTTTTTTTCAGTCTGTGCTCAGCATTTAGAAAGCCATGTTGCAGTTCAGAGTTAGACTGAGTCTGACACTTTTCACAATCAACCAAAATTAATTGGACCTTTACATGAAAATATACATGTACCATACAGGGCTAGTAATATTATAATAATTCTAGTGTACGAAGATTAAGTACCTTTGTTTAACGTAATAATATTTACACTTCAGGTGACATGAGTCATGTGTTTTGAAACAAGTGGGAGACTACTGATGATTCCTAAAATTTAGTAGCTAACCTGAAAGGTTACTGTAAAGGGTACATATTCTGGACACTTTGCTCATGTTTACATTAATGTTTGAAAATACTATTGTTATTTAAAGTATGTAATTCTACTTATTATAATTTTTTTCTGCATAACACTTGAGTTTAAAAAACAATATTTGTATGTAAACAGGCATTACATTTAATTCTTCATTGATGCTGGGGTTTAAATTCCCAACTTTCGCCCAGTTTTAAATTTAAAGTGCCCTTAAATGCTTTTTCAACCATATGGTGCACCAAGGCGGAGAGTATGTAGGAATGAAAGGCGTAGACATTGCGATCTGTAGTTGAGGCATCCCCATTGCGTATGTAACAACGAAAATAAAAATGTAGGTAAAGTAAGTCAGAACACAACTAGTTGTATTGGATGTTAATGAAACGACATGTTTCGACCTACTTGGCCATCATCAGGTTGCAAAGTTCTATGAGACTAAATATTGTTGTGTGTGGCAGATGTTGAGATCTCATCATGTGCTGAATCCATCACCACAGTGACTATAGCAACAGACAAGACACCGATTCTACAGTGTTCCCCGGGTACAATACACGAACGTGTCAGTGCTACACAAAGTGTCCAACACCAAAGTAACACTAGAACCAACAACAAGACATCTATCCTCTGAATCTCCAACGCCACACGTGTGACGCATTCAGATGTGCTAATTCACCATCTGGACCCTCCCCCCAACACCAACAACGACAGAACCCAAGGGAGATGACCCCCGCCCAGGATACCACACACCAACGCATGGCCACCACCGTACCTGCTCACACGCAGTTTATATCTCATATAAAATTTTTTGGCCAGATGATGAGATCTCAACATCTGCCACACACAACAATATTTAGTCTTGTAGAACTTTGCAAACTGATGATGGCCAAGTAGGCCGAAACATGTCGTTTCATTAACATCCAACAAAACTAGTTGTGTTTTGACTTACTTTACCTTTATTTTTATTTTCACCAGACAGTGGAAAGAGGCCGGCATTGAAAGGTTAATATTTTTGTCATCTTATGTCACGACTTCAAGCTGTCCGTTTCAAACTATCACATTTATTCTTAAGCAACAGCTCACACTAGCAATGATCTGAATTCCAAGATTTGAAATGTTAAACCCAAATGATCTTATTCATAGCCAACAACAGTGCATCTCAAGTCATTAACCCTTATTGTGCATGCCACATTGTTCATTGTTTTCTATCATATGAATGAATTGCAGGATGTTCACCTCATTAGTTCACCTCCAAAAAAGTTAAGTAATCGCTTAGTCTTCCAGGCTATATGGGGGTTGGGTGGTCCAGATTACTAGCGAATCAAGACCTCCAATGTGAAACTCCTAGGTATATGTAACATTAAAAAAAAAAGTCACTCGATGCTTCAGTAAAACTCCTTAAAGCAGAAATACAGCACCCTACAGTGTGATGATGATGATGATGATAATAATAATAATAATAATTGCAAACAATTAGCAAAGATATAAATATGAATTTTGGTGTAGAAAAATGTGCAAGAATGTGTTTAAAAAGAGGTAGTGTCCAAAGCAAAATGCATGTAGGAAGTACATTTGAGAACGACATTAAAGAACTGGACCCGAGAAAAGCATATAAGTATTTAGGCATAGAAGAGAGTTTTGACATACAGCATAAGAATGAGAAAGAAAAGCTGAAGAAGTAATTCTTGAGGAGATGGAGACTAGTTTTGGGTACAGAATTAAATGCAAAGAATAAATTCAAGCAATTGGATCATTGGCAGTTCCAGTACTTAGATACTGTTTTGGAATTATTAACTGGCACCAAGAAGAACTGCAAAAACTAGACCGGAAAACAAGGAAAGTACTAACCATTCATGGACAGCATCACCCAAAAGCAGATGTAAATCGCTTGTATGTCCCCAGAAAACAAGGAGGAAGAGGCTTGATGCAGTTAGAAGCAGCCCATGCAGTAGAAATTCCAAAACTGGTGGAATATGTAGACAGGAAGGAAGACCCACTAATACAGGTTGTCAGAACACACCAA
>Ga0123354_10007810_pt1 | contig 16194 bp, 4 predicted proteins | sample TergutLab28metaG_2_FD_97872 | JGI IMG/M metagenome (GOLD analysis project Ga0123354, IMG submission 97872) | Labiotermes labralis P4 segment gut microbial communities from Petit-Saut dam, French Guiana - Lab288 P4 | ecosystem: Host-associated > Arthropoda: Insects > Digestive system > Gut ...
CTTAAAATATACTTAAAAAAAAAAATTTTTCAAAAAAATAGGCAGGAAAAGCGAAAAAACAACGTTTTCTGTCGTTAAAACCCCCCCCCCCCCCCGAAAATAGTGCCGTTTGTGAGATGATGTGGAAAAATATTGTGGAGCCGGACAGGCCACAGATGACAATATGACGCATGCCCATTGCATGCTGGATACCTAAGGCTAGAGAAATAATCTCAGAATATGTAACATGTATTGCTTTTCTACTGCAGCAATGGTTGTATGAAAGCGCTTCGGTGTTAATTTATACGTACTTTGTCTCTCTTGTTAATATGATGGTCAGACATCCCTTTGTCATGTGTGAAAACTAGGCAAACAAATAATACCGTCGATCGTATCAATACGTGTGGCTATATTTCATTTTCGATCTTTCTAACAACAATCGATAATAACACATTAAAGCCATTATTGTGATTGAGGGTCATTTCTGTTTCATATGTAGGTCTGCACCATCAAACGGAAAGACAAGTCTGGTACACCTGAGGATGAATCGAGTGATCCGAATCACGTGCTGTGGTTCCGATAAAATACAGTCTTGTTGACTCATCGTTTGTTGCTGCGATTCAGTGAATAATGTACTGAAAATTGTATGAAATTAAGCGGTCCTGGCTTCATTTGTAGTATTTTCCGTAATATGGGTGAAGGAACTTAGGTGAGCCATGCGAAACCTCTGCCAGATTAGTCTTTCAATCCAACAGCTCCCCACTGCAAGTCGAAAGCGTAGCCTCTTCAACAAATTTGCCTTGTAAAATATCATTTATTGTACGTCACCAAACTCGCTGTCAACCATGTACCTTCTGTGGGTACGTATGAAAATACTATCAGAAATGCTCTCCTTGGAGATCGAACTGCGTACTTCATGAATGCGAAGCACCACAAAATTAGGGCAAGCGGCTTACCTAGGTATTTTTACTAAGCATTTGCACTGAAGTACATATTACCTTTTTATTCTTTATGTTTTGTTGACTGTGCATGTTATTACAATCTTTGTAAATAACCAACTTGACGCACAATTCGTTTTCATATATTTGTTTATTCCAATTCTCTACATGTTTCGAGCAACCAAGTGCTCATCATCAGGAGAGTCAATTGTGTCAATACGACCTCTGGCATATGTCACTCTATGAAGGTGATCGTGTGGTATGTAGGTGTAGATAGAATTCCATCTAAACCTGCCCAGATGTCGTATTGATACAATTGACTCTCCTGATGATGAGCACTTGGTTGCTGGAAACATGTAGAAAATTGGAATAAACAAACAAAAGAAAAAGAATTGTGCGTCAAGTTGGTTATTTACAAAGATTATCCTTTTATTCTGTTTTATTTTATTTTACTTGTCTACTTGCTTGTGGCTCATTTACGGACGCTGTCAAAAGCTCATACCGGCAACTGGATTATCGAACTTATCGACTTTAAAGCGGTCGTGGCCGATCTACGGTACTAAATTAGCATTTGTCTTGAGGCAATAAATAGGACCACTCTTACCAGTTGAAGGCGATGTTCAGTACTACGCAAGACCATTTGTACTGGCACTGGATATAGAAAAAGGGAAGTCTGCTTAGAAACATCATTCAAAGTATTTGGGTATACATACAGGCATACAGCTGAAATCCTTTTGCTTTAGTCAGAAACGGGCAATATGCGGCTGAAATGTGTTGAAAGTTGATATTACACTCAGGATGTAACAGATTACTCTGTCAGGTTAATTAACCAATGTAAAATGTCGCAACATGTCCTATTTACGACCCGCTTAAATGTGGAATGGTAGAGTGAGTTGCTTACATCTACGGAAGTGACACTGTAGACGTTGCTCGATACTCTCTCCAGATTACGTCGCAGTCTTAAATCTCCTTTACACATCCATTTACTTCTAACGTCTAGCAGCAAAAATCACTTAGAGAGTCTATTCAATTAAAGGCTAAAAAGATTACAATGGGGGAAAAAATCTGTATCAACTCCATCGGTAATTGTATTGAGCTCAAGTATTGACAGGATTTTGACGTTGAGATGACCGTGCATCGTGATATATTCTTATAATAAAACCAACTAGATACAATAATTTCTCAAATTTATTTTTGGAATAAAACTCTACATGTTTAGGACAGTTTCTCTGATCCTGCTCGCAAGCTGTCAGCAAACGTGTATGACATATACCATTGCTGTGTGTACAGTGAAAAAATCTTGATGAGGGACAGAGGAACTCTCCGAAACATGTAGAGTTTTATTCCAAAAATAAATTTGAGAAATTATTGCATCTAGTTGGTTTTATTATAAGAGTGTTGACAGGATTTCTTTTAACATTCAGTTGAGCAAATAAATATATTTTAGGTGTGTACAGCAGAGGAAATCTGTAAGGAGAGAAGGTAAGTACGTAGATATGAACAAGGCAGACAACGGGGTTTGTATAGGACGCCACAGTTAAATGCAGTAGCGCAGGCAAGAATTGGTTAAACTGCTTTACAGTACGAGCAACTTAAGTCATAGTCCTTGTTTGTTTCTACGGCATTTCAAACTCCAATGTCAAATTGAGTCATTAAAAATACCGTGTGAAATCGAGTGGCACATCAAAAGACAGTCTGAATACTTTATAACTGTCTGCAATTTATTTTCGATGTCTCCAGTTGATTTAACATGTAATGGAAAGAGTACATAATGTGGAAAATCTAGACTTTAAAAACTTAAGATTAAAATTCCGAAATCACAAAAATCCTTTGTAGCATAACTACACATTTCACATACACAAGGTAGTGTTTTTAAAAAATGGTTTATTTAAAAAATAAAAACTACGTAACATAAATACCATTGTCATGTAGTTGTAAGAGTGAATTCTTTATTATCTTACGTCTATTGGTGTTTTATATGTAATAATTCTAAAAACTGAATTTCTTCATACGAGAAGTGAAATAATTTTAGCTTGCTCCAGTGTACTGCGTAACAATTCTTTTCGACACACATATTCAGTCAACAAGAAAGAATCCCTTTCACTTCTTCCATAGATGTAACAGATCAAAATATTATTTAATAATCTTCCATGCAGAACCAATTTAATATACTCCCTCATGATGGACCATTAAGGTTCGAAATATGTAGGAGTTTAATGTTCTTAAATACGATATAAAAACAGAATTGTGAATTAAATGACAATTGTGTTCATATGTGGGTTGAAATTATGGAAACTGAGCCATAATGCACAGAATGAACCATAAAAGAATGCCTAAGCGTTTTAAAAACCTGAAGGTTAGTGAACTCAGAATGGACGTAAAAAATTGGAAATAGCACGCGAATTCTGCACTCATTCTAAGAAAATGAGGACGGCCAACCCTGTCCTGGGCTTGAATCAGACATGCTCCGAATGCAGGTCATATGCCTCCCGTTTGTTTGTGAGATCGAAAATTTATGAGATCGAACATAAGCAAATGAGCGCCGAGATGTATGTGGGGAATACGTAATGCAAGGAAAGGCAGGCTTGACTTCTGGCGACGAGGCAAGGTCTTATTCCTTTGTTTTGCCTTACTTCAGGATTATTTTCCTTAAGAGCATACAAAGCCTTCCTATCTTACTTTTCACAGCATTTATAATTTTTACAATAAAATAACACCGTTATTAGCTGACGTCTTCAGTCAGTTCCCTAGTGATTTCACTTGACTTTCAACTGACAATTTTAAAGCGATGTTAGGAAAGCAAATGGAACAAAAAACATTAACACTTCTTGTCTTCACTGACGGATGATGGACTGGAACACATTGAAACTAAAAGTTCTACTGGTTTGCCACACAATAGAAAATTTGTATTTTCAATTATGTAGTCGTGCCAACTCTTTTCTTTGTGACAAAAATATAAATAACTAACAAAATATTAATACTTAAACTACTTTTTTCCAACAGAATAAATTGTAAAAACTAAACCTCCACAACGTATAAACTAGACACTTTTTTCAATTTTGTTCTCAGAATCATCTTGTGGCTCAGAGACATGAATTAGAAAGGAGACGACAGCAGAGTAAAGAGTTATGACGCTCCAAAATACTCAGTTTATTGCACCAACCAAATGCACACTCTCAATTTTGTAGACATATTAAAGTCGTATATCTGACATGATTCGGTACAAATGTACCATCTCCAGGGAGCCAAAATGCCAGGTTCAAACCCAGTTGCCAAAGATAAGTTATTATTTAAAGGTTCTGCGGTCTGTAGTCGATCCGTTGTAGAATTCAATTATGTACAAAAGGTAAAACTTGGATAGGTATAAAAACAGTATGCTTTAAATATGAGTAACACATGTATTACATAGCTAAATATGATTTGTACAAAGTAAAATTATTGTTGTTGCGTGTGGCAGTGGAAACGTTTAGTGATGCGGCGCTGTATGTTCTGGCCTTTAGTGCGAATCTGAATCCGAATTGGATCGGGTCCCTGTGTTTGTGGTGTGTGGTGCTTTGGAGCCAGCAGTATGGACAAATTTAACAGAAATGAGACTTGTTTCTTAATCGACGTTTCTGTCTAAGATACTATTGGTTATTAAACAATTAACTAACCTAGAAAGGCAGATAAACTCAGTAGTTTGGGAAACAATGACCTAGAATCAAAAGTGGTTGCAATATTTAGATGTGCCGGAAAGGTTCCAGTAACAAAATTCACAGGCCTGTTACATTACAGGTCAGTAGGAAGAAGAGGTATTGGTAGAGCAATATAAAGCAGGAATTGTCGATCGGAACAGGCTTAAGGACCTAACAACTGGGCGCAATTTACGATGATGTTGGTGGATCTTATTACACTTTTACTGTCACTGTTACGGACACTATGACAGTTACACGTGGTTAGAAAATGCGAGTAATGCAGGATGAGTGAAGGAGAGACAGTGTGTAAGCAAACAGATGATAAAGTGTAAGGACCGGAACTACGGCACATTCAAATGGCATGGTACGCCGTGAAAGTGGCACAAAACTTGTGTACACACGAGTTCATTTAACGATCGCTTGGGCAGTAGCAAATTGAAACCCTATATGATTTTCGCCCTTCCACCCTCCGAAGCGACTGAGCAATATCCGGCAGGCAGACAGCCCCACCTGCGACGTATACCGGTAATTGGAAATTGAAAATGTCCCTTCCTATTCTAGTTATTGGTAAGCAGTTACTTGTTTACCAACTCCCGTCGGTACAGGATGCTTGTGAGAGTTAAAGTGTCTGTGGAAGGACTAGCGCTTGAAAGGTACAGGAGTCGAACCTCGAATGTGTCGTGTCCCATTCGTCTGTAAACTTGCGGTGTCCAAGCGTGTCTCCATGTGTATTTCATTGCATCAGGCAGGTGCCCGAACAGTTCAGAGAAACTGCACTTCGCGGTCCGGGTGATAGTTCGTATCCAGTTTAGTTCTGCTCTCATATTCTACTTAATTAACTTCAGTGTGTCGGGCCATAAGACACCTGCTTGTAGTTAATAATTCACTCCACATCACTGGAGGCTGTAACATGTTAAGAAATGAGTTACGCCCTGTGCACTTCATGAAGACATACCGGAGGGCGAGTATCTGGATAACAGATGAAAGTATGTAGTTAGGTTCACGCCCCGACCGTTTTGTGCCCGAGGAAAGAGTCTCCGGTAGCCAATAAACAATAGAAGAGGACAGCTCCAGAGGCGGTCTGGGCGCTTCGCAGAAGAGAAATATACATTCACTTCTGCCGGGAATCAAATGGGTCCCCCATGTTATCTTTCATAGCCCAGTCACTACTTCAACTACGCTACCCCGCTTCCTGTGACATAACCGTAATACAACAAAGAATTAGTAGAAAATAAAAAAAATTGGCAGCTTACGAAGGTCGTAACACGTAAATTTGGGACAATATTGTATCATGAACATTGAAAACACATGGTCTTTTCGAATGCACACTAAGGATTTTATACTATAGTAACAAAGAAAGGGTTTAATCTAAGGTTTCAGGAATACATTCTAAGGTTGTTATATTATAGGCTATTGGAGCAACTCGTATTCGCCTGGAAATTTGGTGAAATAAAGTGTTATACAATAACAGACTCAGATATTAGGATTACGTGCAGATTTCAACATCTAGTATGTGTGAAATAAGTTCATGCTTACGTATTTCAAAATATCCTCAATTTTAAAAGTTATGTCTTAAAATAAAGTGCTAATATTTTAGTTAATAGACTTACAGAGACTCATTTATTCAGATATCAAACAACACTCGCAGGATCGTTTAACAGATATAGGGAACAAACAAATCCTTCTGCATGACCATGTCATATCTGTCACTTATAATATTCTTACTAAAAGCTGCATGAAAAACATAACTTCAATCACATGCACCATATGTACTACAAGTTATTTTACATTTCCCCTAAGACTCATATTATCTGCAGGCGCTGACATGTATACAAAAAACTTTGGAAGTGCTGTAGCCTATTGTATAATGTAGGCCTATTACAAAATCATCAACCTTTTTTTAAAGATATTTAAAAATGGGAATAAAGATTTAAAAATTAATGCAAGACTCCCATGCAAAATAGCAATACATATGTGGCGGATTTATCTTCTGAATCGAAACATTTAAGATCTTAATGTAAAATGGAGTATATTATAAATCAAAGTTGCAGAATGTAGGATTTACCCGAAAATTTCAGCGCATGTTTTCAATAATGAGTTCTAAGAAACAAAATTTTCTGAAGAGTTTAGGTGCAGATTGAAGTTCAAGGTCACACGGACAGTCCAATGTGGGATCCACAAACTTTAATCTATCTAATTTTTAAAGAATGCATATTGTTTTCACGTACATGTAGATTAGAACGATTAAAGATAAATAACGTCAAAAATTGAATTTTCAATAAAAAGTGTTGAGCTAAATTATGCGTGATTACAAAACCGTATTCGCCTCTTGTTTATACAAAATAACAAGCGCATTTCAAACAATAGAATTAATTGAAAATATAATTCATTAAATTCCAGACATAAAAATAAACCTTTCACAGACCGGTTATTTTTCTGTTTAAAAATTGTTTGGACTTTACACAAGACAGTGCTTTAATTCACTTACGTTTCCTATAACCGAGCTCAAAAATCCATTTTACTCACGTCTGCAGCAATACATTACGCTAAGTATTCATGTGAACTCACTCTGCAGTGCTGTGTTTGTCAGTTGTGTCACTCCGTTCTGCTGTGGGCTCAGATGGTCCGGCCCACCAAATGACGCCTCTACTTTGTGAAAATAAAGAAAAGACCATCAGTTGCAACATCGTTCGTGCTAGTGTACGACCACGTGACATCCGTAAACTGGGCACAAAGAACGATTCTGGACGTGGACAGTCCACAATGAGAGACATTCATATGTGAGTGTGTTTGAAAAGAGAAGTGTTCGCTGGGAGAGAGATATATCGTGGGGTTCGAGATTTTTTAACCACTGTTAAGAAATTACGCTTCCCATAACTGAATTGGTACTTGTAATCTAACAGCAGGAGCAAAACATTTCGACCTAATGGCAAATTGTATTATGTGGAAAGATAATTTGATGGCTTCCATATATATGTGTTTAATTTTGATAAATTTACATTGGAATAAACAGAGAAAATAATATTTGAATAAAGGTTGACCAACTAGATGACACTTGCTTTATTATCTACTGCTCAACATGTTTCAGACGGTAATACGTCCATCTTCAGGAGCTTGTGACTATTTGTTGCGTTGTGTAGGCTGTACACAACGCAACAAATAGTCGCAAGCTCCTGAAGATGGACGTATAAACATCTGAAACATGTTGAGCAGTAGATAATAAAGCAAGTGTCATCTAGTTGGTCAACCTTTATTCAAATATCAAGATGATGCACGGTACAATACGCATAAGAGAAAATAATCTTGGAACTTAAAGATTATAGTGAAACCAAACAAACTTGTGTCGAGATGACAGATCGCAGAGTCTTCCGACCAGAAGTGAGGCAAACAGAGTAAACTGGAGCCGCCTTTTCGGTTTCCTGTTGTATACCGTGCACCTAATACAGATCACCTGAACATACAGAAGTTACCCCCTACTCTTGTCAATATGTAGGGTAGCCATGCCTGATGATTCGATGTTCGATTATGACCCCCAATTTATTGGTTGCAATTCCAATTTTCATCCTTCATTCCCTATCATGATTTAATTACGTGAATAAATTTGTGTCTTAATATGAGTGTTATTTTATGTTTACAATTTTGATTACTACATGATGTGCTACTGCAAAGGCAAGCAACCAATCCCAGGCATAGAACGGGTACTTGTACTACGAAATACTATGAAATACGTATGTCAGTAAGAACCCCCCCCCCCTCTTTCCTGTCACCAGTAGTCCTTGGAAGTAATCAGTACAAAGTTCCGCTTTATGAGATGAATGAATGACTTCGGATATCGTGTTGGGCAGAATGGAGAGCCACGAATCATGTATGAATTGAATGACGTTGCAGACCCGCATTTCGGTGGCCATAACAGTATTACTGTCTTCTGGGATGGGTCTTCGTACAGTCTTGGTAGATACGCGTCGTCATTTCACAAAGGTATGCTTCATCGACTGTCAGGATAGAGTTACGCTGACAATGGAGCCAGCAAAGTTCTTTCGAAAAGTGTATGTGTAGCTATCAGACTGCAGTGTCGCCGCGTCCCAAAGTTTAGATGGGATAAGCTGTAACTGAGAATGCAGGGATAAACACAACAATTGGTTCGGGACAGTAAAATTAATAAAGGATGTTGCAAACAAACTTATCCCAGAGGTCTGAGATTGTACCCGAAGAATTCCTAGATAAAAGGAGGGGCAGATAAGAGCCTGAGCTACTACGTGTTTCAAAATCATAAAAATGACATAAATAGGGGTTTACGTATCTTCAGATCTTCATGTCGTACGTACTGTGCATGATGTTTTATATCACTGTTTATTAACCAACACTTACGCACCACACTGTGAATATCACATGTTAGTTACTGCTCCGACACTTTTCGGTCTGTGTAGACACAATCATGACGGTGACCAGTCTAACTAAATTACACCAACACATCAAACGAATAGTAACACTTAAATTGACCGTTCGTAATAAGATCTTAGTTTTTAGCACCGACGCAGCACTTTAAATATCATTAACGCTCTTCAGAGATGTGTGTGTCTGGAGAAACAGTTCAAAGGTTAAAGCACGAGTGCAAAACGTTTCGAAAACCGTGAAGTTTATAGGCCGTATAAATGTGTTGAACAACGGATACGAACTGCAACTCTTAGAAACACTTAAAACATATTTCACGTTCAGGTGAAAGTGCATCATTATAAATTCTTATAATAAAACCAACTAGATGCGATAATTTCTAAAATTTATTTTTGGAATTAATCTCTACATGTTTCGGACAGTTCCTCTGTCCATCATCAGGAGTTTTTCACTGTACACACAGCAATGGTATATGTCATACAGGTTTGCTGACAGCTGTATGACATATACCATTGCTGTGTGTACAGTGAAAAACTCCTGATGATGGACAGAGGAACTGTCCGAAACAGTAGAGTTTTATTCCAAAAATAAATTTCAGAAATTAGTGCATCTAGTTGGTTTTATTATAAGAACTTAAAACATCGATATTGAAAATCGAGCGTATGTGGAATTGTGGGCGTGGTGACACACATTTTAGCGAAATATTTTGTGTGTGTGTGGAGATCAAGAACGGTCTCAAATTGGGTGTCGTCCAGCAGTTTGTATGCGTTGATATTCCGTTATGTGTGGATTGGGTATAGTGGCTCAGGTCCCCCTGAGGAAATTCAAAGATTATCAAAAGAGAGATGCACGTCTGTCTTTAACTTTTAACTGTTTCATTAGAAAAATGTAACACTGAAAGGCTTTAATGATATTTCAAGTGGTGCATCTTTGTTAAAAATTACGATCTTACAGGGAACGGTCAATTAAGTGCTTATAATCGTTTGATGTGTTGTGAAGAATTTGCAGTTAGACTTGTCTACATGATGGAGTCTACACATACCGAAAAGCGCCGCAGTGGAAACTAATATGTTATTTAATATACACAGCGTAGTGCACAAGTTTTGGATAACTAATAGGCGTTTTAGAAAATCTGTGTTTCGTGACAGTGTATTTCACTTGTGACAGGTCCAAAAAAGTGACTGCACACAAAAATCTGATCTACTCTCGTGAACATAGCCTGCCTATCTCATCCTCCCAACTGCAGCTTAACTTGGCAGGACGCAGCTGCCATTTCACGTTCTGTTACTCCAGTGCCATCGATCACTGACTTCTGAATCTGACTGCTGCAGACGGAGAAAACACTGGCCGAATTGCACGGACCTTCTGCATCTACTTTGAACATGGCCAGGAGACTTAGACAATCAAAGATTTTCAGCTCTCTTACTTTCTGGTATGAAGTCGTAAGAATAAATTTTCACAATTTAAGACTCATGCTGTCAGCCAATCACTGCAGCCATACGCGCTTCCAGTCGGTAACACAGATGACCCGTGTGACAGTCTGTCAGGTTGACAGGCGATATTTGTTTTAAGAGTGCCTATAAAGAAACACAACACAACACAAATGTATAGAATTCGTTGCGATTATTATTTCACATATCAGATGTCAAATTATACGTAATAAAGCAAAAAGTATTTTATTATTTTGGGTCGTCTAACGATTTGTGGAGCAGAACGAGATGAAGTGATGAATATTGACAATGAACTAGGAGAGATGTAAGGAAGTTGTCTTCTTCCGTGTTGAGCTACCCTGTTAGTTGTGATACAGGACGTGACCAAAACGGGGCATGGAAAATGTCAAGTAAGTCGCTGTCCAGTCAGAGATTAAAAACCCTTACTTCCGAAAGAAGCACCAGTACACCGTGACGTTCGTTGCTATTTATTATTTCCATTCACTTTGCCAGTTCTGACCGAAACATTTGTTATAACTCTGGCGTTCTTTGGCGACAGTGAGACTAACTTGAGGAGGGCAGAATATGACACGATAAGAGATAACAACAATTTGCTTGTTCCACAACAGGTAAAATAAATCTGTACTGAATTTTTGTCACAATTGTTAGACATTCTGATTTTCAATATTCTAATTAGTTTAAGGGATCTAAATTGTATGTTTGTTTTTCGCGCGACAGCCCCCAGTGGGCCAGGTCCTCCTGTTTCCCGAGGTCTCTAGATCACACACGACGACGCGCCACAGTCGGTAGAACTCCTCTGGACGAGTGATCAAGTCGTCGCAGAGACCTCTCCCTGAAAACACAAAACACTCACGACAAACATCCATGCTCCGGTGAGATTCGAACCCACAATCTAGGCAGACGAGCGGCCGCAGACCTACGCCTTGCATCGCGGGGCCACTGGGACCGACTAAAATTGTAAGTTAAGTTAAATGAAAGTATTAACCGGATATATTTCTTAATTGCCTTGAAGTCAAATACGACTTTAATGTAGTGGTCCATGATTTGCCTAGAAGAATTAAAAGAAACATTTAAGCTACTGCCATATCATCTAGTCAGGCTTCGTTCGCACTGAGGTCTCCCAGACACGAAACCAACCTTTCGGCACTACGAGAGTTTACTTATTGCTTTGCTTCACTCAAATCTCTCTCCCTGCCTCACTTTAACAGAATGTGCTTGGCACAGCATCGAGCATCTACGTCGTGCTGATAAATCGGTATCACGGCCTGGTTCAAGATTCGCGAGGCAGGAATTACGATGCAAGACACAGAGGCCCGTCTAACCTTTCCTTCGTTTGCGCACGCCCACAGCGTGTAACGTGGTCTCATCCCGAGGAGCGAAAATAAACAAGGGTCTGAAGGCATACAGTGATGTCAACGTGCAGGGTTACCTTCCTGCAAACTATGACGGGAATAAACAGCCGGGAATCGATCTTGTTAGTGGGCGGATTATCGCTTATGTAACAGCCGGCTTTTAGAGTTCTTAGGATCCATTCACTGCGTCTCCTAGGCGTTTCAGAGTTTAATGACATAGTCACATGGCGAAGGCCGTGAATCGGAAGAAACAAATTCAGACTCTTTCTTGTTTTACGGGGTATTCTAGATACATGGTACAAATGGATGTTGTCTAGTGTCGACATAGATACGTGGCGCAGACAGAGAATGGGCAGACACAGAGAAATGGAATAAACTGAAAAACAATTGAGGATATTACCAAACGAGTACCTTGGTAGTCTTCTGCACTTTTGCATCCATTGTTAATAAACCTAAACGAATAAAACTGGGAGAACTTTTTTGGAAGGAATGGGAATTGGATGACTATATTCGGGCGACTGACGATGGGTTCAAGGCGAAATGTCGTTGCAGAGGTATTGAGGTTCAAATAACAAATTTGATTAAGTAATGAATATTAGACTTAGCAGGAGAAAGATAAAATCTATGAAGGAACTTCTGTAGCAGAATAAATATGTATTATTCGCTCTACAAATTTTCGCACGTTTCGTAATTTACTTTTATCCATCAATGAATATTAGACTTAGCAGGAGAAAGATAAAACCCATGAAGAAATTCTTAGACAGAATAAATACGTGTTATTCGCTCTACAAATTTTCGCACGTTTCGTAATTCACTTTTGTCCATAATTTTCGAGGAATTCGGTAAATTATTTCTACTGGTGTTAAGTGAAATTTAGAGGTAAACTGGTATCCGTGTTAAAAATTAAAAGAAAAACAAGGGAAATAAATACAAAAGTAAGAAAATTGGACGGGGAAGGCCATACACTCTGGCAACTCTGACTCAAGTGCAAGGTTTGAATTGCAAAGTCATAGCTTTGTTTGCAGTATGAAGTAAACGTTCATGGATAGGTATATTGTATCAACACATAGTCTTTAAAAAACCGATAATCATAATGAAATATTATAATAAAGGAACTGATTATCTTTATTTTACGGCGTTCGTTGTTGTCGTAAAGAAATGATGTAGGCTCCAGAAACCTTTGAATGAAACTTTCTTTTACTGTTCACACTTCATCAGATTCAAGCGCGCCGACTTGTCCAGTAATTTATAAGGCGCGCAATATGTAACCAAACACAACAGTCAGTCAGTCTCAATAGCACTAAATAATCCCATTACACAACCAGCTGGATCCCCTGAGATGTGCCTAGACTCAGAATAAGCAACAAAGACAGAGTAGCACACAAGCACAACATTTAGATGGGCGCGACCAATAAATTGTATACTAAGATGGAAGCAAGCGATTTGTTTCCATTAGTGGACACCGAAAAAGAACTTTACGGTTGAACTTCCTATCACCCGTTCGCCATTATCCGCACACACCACCCAAAACAGATAATGCATAATTATGATTCTAACCCGTCGACTGAATCAATATTGTTCTGAAAAGCACCTCATCAATAAGCTTCCACCGTCAGTCTTAAGGTGTTATAGTTCCATTCAAAATGTAATGCCAGACATGGCAATTAAATAGCGGGACTGTCGCTAAAAAGTATTTGTCTCTAGCTTTAGTGAATGTTGTCATAATAAGAACGAATTACTACCGCCACACTTTTAATAGCCCTCGAAATACTTTTCGAAATTTCTTCCCCTGTGCCTGCTGTCGACACTGTCCCGAACGCCCGAAGTGATTCAAAATTACAACAGTGAAGGTTCATTTCCCTTTTGGAGGATCGAGAACGTCACATCGAGATATAACAGGAGGTAAAATTAAAGCAGTCCCGTTACAGGCCTGGAGTGGCCCAGAGGGTTCCAGGAAGTTAAGATTCCCAGATTTCATGACAACAGCACAGGATGTCAGCCGTATGCACCGGCCACCTTTACCCCTAGTAAATGCTCCTGGTACTCATTTCTATTAGAGGCTGGTTTGACCCCAGGGCCATAGTGCGATCGGAAGGATTATGTCAATGAAAAATTCCAGTGACACCATCTGGAATCGAGCCAGCGACCTTCCGATTTGTAGCACAGCACCTTAACCACTGTGCTACCGCGGCCCCCTATAACAGGAGGTAGTGTTGAATATTTCGACAACAGTATTAACATCATAATTTAACCCCTTCAAAAGTACTAATTCGTAACCTACGTAAAAGCCACAACTGTTGTTAACACGCGAAATTTCTGATCTTTACATAAGGGGCTTTCGTATTGTCCTCAGGAAAAAAACGGGATTTTTTTTCCTTAAGCAGTGTTAACACAACGGTGCACAAATCCCGAGGGCTGGGTCACAGTGGCGACGTTTTTGAGGTGGTGTTAAATTGATATATTGTATGAAATGGCAGAACGACAACAAATATTCTTATAAATTTAAGTTTGCCATAACGTTAGGGATATTAAGTAAGATTACAGCAGACTAATAACTTAAATTGATATTACTGCTTGAAAAAATTTTTCACTACATATTTGGCGACTGCGAAATGATTGCCTGCAAGAAACGTCACAATATATGATTTTTTTGTTACAGGTTTAAATAAACACGAGAGAAAAGGACAAGAAAAAGAATGGAAGCAAGAGGGATAAAATTTAAAGCGGAACATGGCGGTCCTCTGCAGTAGGCCATACAACAGGAAGCATGTGAATGGGATTAATACTACGACTAAGCAGACTAGGATGAATTAGTGCATAAGCGGACCATCAGGTATTAATTTCCTGTTATTTTACTTTTCATGATTTTGAAATTGTGAGTACGCAGTCAGCTGATTTGAGAAACACCGCATATCGTCTGGACTGACCGGCACAGCTGTAGTAGTTCAGTGGCTGAATGCACGCAAGAATATGAATAAGATAATGATGATGATGGTGATGATTATGATAAAAATTCATGGTATGTGGTTTTCGTAGAGAAATTAAATTAATCTACAGGCCAAAATGTCTCTTCTTTTAGGGAAATGTGAAGCCATTTACCGTTTTCAAAGAGACCAGCTACTGTTCCGCATCCGAACAAAGATCAAAGCAATAAGCACCCTCACACAACATTTTTTTTTACTATTGACCTGATTTTTATTTTATCATTCTATTCGATTTTTGACAACTATTTCACGCATTTTTATATCCGATTTCCATACTACGTGTCACGCCATTTTGACTATTTTGACTGTCCCTGCTGTGAGAAAAAGAAAAATGTTGAAGGGTAACATTCACCCTAGAACAGTTCATGAAGGCCCAGATGGGGAGTAGAGATGTAGCTCTACATTTTCTTTAACCCCGGGGCAGGGGTGGAAATTGGGAAAAACAAAATTTGCCGGCGCCCCCCCCCCCCCCCCTGAAAGAGACTCGTTATAAACAGTACAGGAGGCTAACTTGGTCCAAGGGCCGGTCTAAATGAGTAGGAAATTCTCGTCCCACCGGCTTTCGATCCCCAGACAGCAGTGACCACCTACGCTATCCCGGCCCACCCTTGCTATGGGTACATCATGGGCAATACTATTTAATAAGTGGAAATTATGAAACTGTTGTTTACCAAACTGTCTTCATCTTCACTTTAAGTTCAAATAAAATCCTCAGCACCCTCTTCTCAAGATCTTTTAGTCACTCTTCTTCACACAAAGTGAGCCACAGCACTTGGTCCTCTAACAAGAAATAAAATTATATTTCTACAAATTACTACATTTATTGCTTTAGTTTGAAGAATGACGCATTATCTCTGTTGAACTTCGTGAACGCAGTGATTTGCTAGCGCCATTCCCAACTATTTAAAAATTAAATCTTGTCCTGTATTTTGGTGAATAATTATTGACATTCTGCTAGCAACTTAACATTTCTAGATCATCTGTGTATCAGTCTAAGTAATATTACAAGTCAAAGCACTCTTAGCCACATTCTTAACAACAAGATCGACACAGAAAACAAATGATAATTCAATAATTCAATAATATTAGAGATGAGCCAACAGCCTAATAGCTAAAAACAACAACACAATTTTTATTTTTCAGGCACTAGTTTAAGAGCGCAATAGCCAGATATAAACCTGGCAAAACTTAATGGGAAAAAATCACATGAAGACACACAAACACACACACAGACACAAACACACACACAAACACAAACACACACACACAAACACACACACACACACACACACACAAACACACACGCACAAACACAAACACACACACACACAAACACATACACACACACAAACACACACACACAAACACACACACACACAAACACAAACACACACACACACAAACACATACACACACACACAAAC
>Ga0123354_10007811_pt1 | contig 16193 bp, 7 predicted proteins | sample TergutLab28metaG_2_FD_97872 | JGI IMG/M metagenome (GOLD analysis project Ga0123354, IMG submission 97872) | Labiotermes labralis P4 segment gut microbial communities from Petit-Saut dam, French Guiana - Lab288 P4 | ecosystem: Host-associated > Arthropoda: Insects > Digestive system > Gut ...
AACAGGGGAAAGGGGGGGGGGGGGGGGGACTGAGACAACAAGGAAGATATGTCAAATCGAAGTTACAGAAAATAGCCTCTTGTATTGCCGTCGAGTCACTTGATGTTCCACCACAGTACACACATTTACATCCTGCCCGCTGCCTTGATACTTCCGAAAGATTCGCGTGGATAAAGTTATCTTGTATTCATTTAATCACGCGTTGCCAAAATTCAAAGTTAGACCGGTATCGCCTTAATGCAGGGTCGAAGCTGATTGGCTAAAATCCGCCTCGCCACAAACGAAGTTACTTTGTTGGCAAGCCGACATTCATTCTGTCACTCGATCCCCGCACTCATCCTCATCACCCTCTACACCTGCAGCAAAGGTTGCCAAACGAAGGACCCAAGGCAGGAATTCGCGGTGACCGGAACGGACGTTGACTTGCCGATGTGAACCTTTACATATATAAAAAAAATTATACGAGTTTTTACATAAAATCCTTACATCTCGGGGAAGCCTGTTCCCGGGGTCGAACCTAGAAGGGGCGGCTTCACTATGTAACATAATTTTAAAATAAATGTTGGCTAAATATTTTACAATACGTCCCGTGGACTGCATATGGTTGTTTCAATATACGGACTTGGGACGATGGCAATCAGGATTTGCCTTACACACAAGGGCAGGAAATTTCTTCATAATCGTGTTCCCAATGATTCGGTTACTTAAAGCTAATTTCACGAACGGTAAAGAAATAGTGGTTCAGTCCGGTCCTACATCTTCAGTAAGTCAACCTCACAGAACTAGGCTCGTAGACGGCCCTTGGTCCTTTTAGCCACACCTGTGTCCTGAACGCAGCGCTGCGCTTTGTTATGCGGACGCCTTAGAACTACTATAATTTGGACTCTTGCTTGCGCAGTTTTCCCGTCTTGGCACGCGGACTTGATGTGTTCACAACCAGGACTTTCGCTGCCGTGCGACAAGCGAATACAGTAAAGTCACTGCGAATAACACATTGATTTATGCAAAGAGAAGTGTCAGTGCGTCACGGCACCCGTGTCTGTGTTGGGTACAGAGAATGCCAGAAATTCGCTGGGGCCGACAAACTCTTTAAAATTAAATCCTGCCCAGACAGGGCGACCACTTGTGACTTGCAATCAGTGCACGCATACAAAAGCTCTACATGGTCTTATTTTATGCTGCCAGCGACGAGACACACAGACCATCATTACGCGTAGACACAAGTGTAGTTAGTTGCGCTCCCTTGTTTTCAATAAAAGCTTATATTTAAAAAAAAAAGAACTGACAAATCTGGAGAGTTGGAAGGTGTTCGATCGACTGAATAGAGTACTTAGCAGCTTTAGCTAAACAGATTCATTTTTTCTGAGGTTGCAGTAAATTTCAGGTTAATAAATTTGGGAAAAGAAACAACCACACAAAATTCAATAATGTTGGTGGGTGACCCCTAGGTCTTGGGAAAGAAGGTGAGCTGGTGGCAAAAATAGTGTCTGCTAGTACAAACCCCGAGGGGGGGGGGCTTTGGGCAATAAATAATCGTCAGTCTTCCAGGGAGGAAAAGCGCTAATTTAAAAGCAAAGCGCCGAACTAATTTGTCACTCTGTGAAACAAAAGTGTTCAATAGGAGATGTTCCCCAGAAATAAGCAGTTAAACATTCCACATTCACCTTTTGAAACCTCACTCAAACACGGCTAAATGTGTTCGTAAAAGCGGAATTTGCAACTTGACAACGCGCTTTCCCACAGACACCTTTTGACAAAAGATTCCTCGAACATTCACAATTTCCCCCAGATTTGTCCTCATGATATTTCCTGTTCTCAAAACTAAAAGTGGCCTGCAGAAAATCTCATTTTGGAATTACTTAAAGACACTCAGAAAAGTATGCCATCACTGAAGTAAATCTCGGGAAATTATTACCAGTAATATTTCAAGATACGGAAGATACGTTTGAGGACGTACTGAAAGAGGAATGTGAAAATGATTACGACTAACATAAATTCTAGTCAAAGCAGAATAAATCCGATAACAACCAACACAGTAAGACAAGCGGTTCATTAGCTTCCGGCCTGTGCACGAGGTGAATAAGAACAATGAGACAAACAAGATTAAAAGCACACAACTACAATTTTATACAGTTCTTGCAGTGCGTATGTTGAAATACATTTGTTAAAATCGTAAGATGAACCGGACGGATAAAACAAAGGTCGAGCCAGCTAAACTGAAGATCAGCAACTGGACTGAATCCCCTAAATGTAAGAGAAATACAGAAATGTGGCATCACACTAAGAAGAGACAAAAATAAAAAGAATTGTTATTAAACACATCTTCAGAAGGGATGAAGACAGACTCCGAAACACATTTCCAAGTGAAAAGTCAGGAAACAGGGTTACTGGAAGACCAAGAAAAGCTAAGAAGACGAATTCAATGTAAAACGAACCATGCCAAAAAGTCTAACAATTGAAGCAGAAGTTCTAACCCATGATTAAGAATATTGAGTGAGTTTCAGTTGCAGTGTACCCGATGCGACTTGACTGAGGAATTTGTTCACACCAGGTGCACATGTTTTCCCCATACGCGCAACTGAAATCAAACTATCGAGAAACGAACTAGTATCATGGGTTCGGACTCCACCTGCCACAGCCAGCAGTCACTCTGCAGAATTGGTCGCAAGATTACGTACTGCAGTGGACGAACCTCGCAGTTAAGACAGTGCTTTATTGTTCCAGATTAAAGTTCTTTAACTAAAGAATGTCCAGCACCTGCTGAACAAGCAATCAACACCACGAGGCTAGTACTCGAGCCTAGAAGTTCCAAACAGGAATTCCACGCCCAATCTTCACGTGCACAGATTCGACACATTACTGCTACTACTACTACTACTACTACTACTACTACTATTAAGGTTCTCTAGAGATCTTTGGTTCATCACATTAGCCTCGTTGACATATTTTAACTCACAAAGAAACCCTCGTATACAAAGGACACTAATATGTTTATGACCTCCCTCCTTATTATTGAATTGCATCTGCCAAGTAACAATGGATTTTACTCATCGCTACACAATAGAAAACTAAATACAAACATTGTACTTCCGACATATTGTTACTTTTTTCTTTCGGCGCAGCAGCCCCCAGTGGGCCAGGACCTCCTCATTCACGAGGTTTCTAGATCACACACAACGACGCACCACAGTCGGTAGGACTCCTCTGGACGAGTGATAAGTTCGCCGCAGAGACCTGACAATACACGACACACACAAAACAGACAGGCATCCATGCCCCCGGTGGGATTCGAACCCACAATCTCAACAGGCGAGCGGCCGCAGACCTACGTCTTAGACCGTACGGCCACTGGGGCCGGTTATTGTTACTTTGGTTCTATGAAAACATTACCGTAACTACAGCTGCGTATTTTTCCTGTTGTTTCAGAATCTCAATGTAAGTAGCGCTACTGGATCTATTATCTGCCAAACTGAAACACAGTTCAGACAAAAATTTTAAGTTGTTAGAATTAATCCGTGTTATATAATGGGAACCGAATGGACAAATTCTATGTTCGAGTTTGAAGTTCCCATGACGATGCCAATTAAGAAACTATACCGTGTCATAACACAAAGATCAACACAGTCTTTTAACTTTGCACAGTCTATGCAGTTCAACGAACGCTGGAACACCTGCAGAGACTTGTTAGCCCGTGTCTTTCTGTTCCTTTCTAACAGTACACATTTTACAAGTCGAGCGTCATCGAAAATGTTTCCGCACAATCAGCAAAACTGGATATCAGCAAGGAGTATTACATTACAGAATCAGGGCGCGTCGTAACATGCACATAATGGGCCACGCAATCTTCTGTTCTTTGGTTGTACTTGCAATAGGTGGGATGTATAAGACAACTTTTATATTCGAAATCGCATATCACATTTTCGGAAAACTCGTTTCATCGTTCACAGATATCCTGGGTATAACAAATCTAAAATTTATCCATCCACGTCAGTCATGTTCTGATAAAATAGACACTCTGCAAACGGCATATCTTGTTATGCCACAAAGCAACAGTATTGAATAGGCCCCATTAGACAGGCATACTTGACGCGACAAATGGAAAAATTCTTTATGATTTACGTACTGATAATCCATTTCATTCGTTTTTCATAAGTAACAGTTAACGCTGTTAGGTAAAACAAACTTACCTTTCTATCTTCATGGTGGTGTTATCTTCAAGGACGCCATTTGCAAAGTTTGCTAGTAACCCGTACCAAACCAAATAACGTTACTATTCCGCTCTAAGTAGCTATACACATTCGAATTTATTCTTGTAAACATTCGTGAAGTCTGATGTTACACACTTTAAAATAGGAACGCTATTAGAAACACCAAATGGATCACCACTAAACACCAACAGGCACACTGTGGACAAAATGCTGAGACAGTAATGTAGAAGCAGGTAAATATCTAAGTTATCACTACATTTTAAGGAGCTACAAAAACACACAACACGTTTCCCTTTTTCTCAAGCTAAATACTCGTCTGTTCAACAAACACGGCACTGTATACACACCACACATCAAGCAACCACGAGACTGAAGCCTTCTAAGTTCGGCTACCCCTCACCCCTTCGGCTGTGCTGCTTGCCACATAACAGCATAACCAGCTGTGGTTGGTAACCAGTTACACTGGCGACATCTGTAGGGTAGCGTATGGAGTAAGGACAGTATAATCCAACGAAAAGAAACAAATAGCCACTTAGGAACCATTCGAACAGATAGATTCTTTGGGTATTTAACGACACTGTTTAACTGCATTTTATATTACGTCGAATGACAAGAGAAAATAATCAAAAGTTGTTAGAATTAAAGGTTTTGAAAAATGTGTTTGTATGCTATTGAAAGGTAATGTACTGCTACATGTTTGAAAAAAGAGCAAAAGCAGCGTGAAGGCCAGTAACATGCAGGAGATTCTGAACACGACCTGAATAAGAGACCAAGCGTGGCTGCTAAACCGAGTTATGCCGTAGAACCAAAAGGAGTGGCATAAGGAAAGTAACTGCAAAGTGCAGTCCTTGAAAGCAAAATACTTGCACTTGCACTCTAAGTCAAAATAACTATCCCCAGGCTTTCATGGTACCCGTACAGTCACTGCTGTATTTTCAATATCCTACCTCTTCTTCATGTCGTAAGGTCAGTCTCGTATAGATGCTACATTTAAAAGATCCATATTAATATATTCAATCTATGGGTGTGCCTAAGGCAGGTTTCCCGGCTGTGGAACAATAAATACCTTCAATGATAGTCACTTCAGCAAAGTAATAAACTCAAACGTGCTTAAACGCAGTACGATACAAGATCAGAACCGCAGGTCGTTAGATAATGAAAAAAAAAAAGGCCCATTAATTCCTCAAGCCATCACATGTGCCATTGTAGAAATTATTAGACGCAGCAGAAGAAGTATTATCAATCAGACAAATATAATCAGACGAGAAGCCAAATATATTGGGCAATAAATATCACTTCCACGAAAGGATACACTCCGCCCAATTGCCTGTCCTACGCCCCCAAGCAGGAGAGTGAGCGAGCCCCACTTTTCACGTAAACTGGCATATTCTAATGCTCCGTAAAAAAACATACACCAGAATTCGTGGCTTAGTTGCCACGCGGGCTCAGCCGTCATATCATACCAACGTACGTATACTGATCCACATGAATTCAATTCAAATTCTCGCATCCTGCTTCTATAAAAAAAAATCCCCTTATATCCTCCTGTCTACATCTCAGATTTCAAGTGGCATCTTCCAATGACTGGTTTCCACAAAAATTTTGTATGCATTTCTCAGCTCCACAATATATAATACCTGTCCCGCCCATCTCATCCCCCTCTACTCAAGTCATAATTTGGTGTGGAGTAAAAGCATGCTTTTGTCTTCCAGTATACTGTCCAAAAATACACATATTAAAATACAGAGAACTACAATTTTGGATCTTGTTTTGCATGGGTGCGAAACTTGGTCGCTCATATAGAGGGAAGGACACTGGCTGAAGATGTAGAATAAGATGCTGAGGAAGACTTAAGGGGAACGAGGTAAGAGGAGAAGACTACATAACGAGGAGCTTTATAATCTGTACTCCTCACTAAATATAATTCGCGTTATCAAATAAATATGATATGGGTGGGACATGTAGCACATATGGGGGAGAGAAGCGGTGCGAAACCTGAGGTAAAGATACCACTTTGAAGGCCTAGACGTAGATGGGAGGAAAATATTACATTGTATCTTCAAGAAGTGGTATGGGTAACGAACTTGATGTGCTTCAAGAAGGGCATCACGAAGTGCTCTAACGAACTAAATAACAAATTGACTAGACACGTCAGCACAACAAATATTTATTGGCGAAATATAGGCTACATGCTTCGAACTGTTAGCTCTAGGCATTAAATGTTTCACATTTTATCCAGTATCAGTTTTTGTGTACGGACACAATTGTAAAAATATTGGGATCCCAATATCTAAACAGCACATGAGACTTACTCGGATGGAGGTCTGATGATGACCTGTTAACAGATCGAAACATGTATCCTATATTTCTCCAATAAATATTTGTCGTGCTGACGTGTCTAGTCAATTTGTTATTTAGTTTATTGCTGTGGCTCAGGACAGGGACACGTGCCGGGCTTATGTAAATGCGGTAATGACCTCCGGGTTCCACACATTGCGGGTTATTACTTGACTAACGGTGAGAACTGTTAGTTTCTCCAGGAGGACTCTGATCCACGAGGTTGGTTGGTTGGTTAGTTAGTTAGTTAGTTAGCACAAGTACGTGTAACAGTAACAAGAACGACAGTAACAATGACGAGTATTTAGTAACGGAAAGCCCTTTTATTTGTGAAGTATGAAAGTTAAAAGTTCGCGATTGGTTTCCGATAAGCCCATAGGGCGAGATTATTGCATCACTTTTACACATAGTTACACTTCCATCTGTGTTCATTTTCAAGTAAATTTTAGTGCTTACAGTTTCATAATTCTGATCAATGGAAAGGTATGTCACTCAAATTAGAGCAAGATTTCCAATCTTAACACGAAATTTAATTTTACTACAATATTTCGACTTGCCATAGAACTAATTCCGAGATATGTAACGCAATACCAGCTACAGTGTTATCAGAAAGCGACATTTATAGAGAAAGTGTGGTGTTAGCAAGCAACATTGTACGTGGCCCTTCTGCAAGCACACACATTAGTGCTGTGTCATTCATAAACATATCTGTACTGACAAACTTTCTTAATCTTTATCGTTGCACCTCGCATTTCGTAGAATCATTTAATTAGCACACCAACTAATGCACATGTGCTGTGGCAGCATGTCGTAAGACATGCTGCCACAGCACCAAGTTAATATAAGGAAATTAACCAGTGAGTGTTTTTAAAAATGTTACTTTAGCAAGGAAACGTGCAGCTCCCTGAAGATGATCTTAGGATCGAAACATGTTAGAGCGATTTTAAATGTTTTAATGTTAAAAATTTTATGTATGTGCATTAGTTGGTGTGCTAATTAAATAAAAAAACTATCTTAAATTCCTCTTGGACCGCTTGGTCCTCAAGATTAAGGCACGAAGACCCTTAAAAATGTCGGCAACTATTTACCAGTCAATACGACGTAACACATCAGAAGACTTACATTTTCAGTTTAACAGTTAAAAAATTAAAGAAGAAACTCCTTATATGTTCCTACAATTATACATTTTGAAAACAGTTGTATCTTACTAAAACAAGATCTTTTATCTTACCTCAATTGAAGGCAGTCTGCATTGTGTAGTTGGATTTATTACGAATACATTCTTGAGGTCTTCGATATTCTGGGACATAGCACCGCGTCGCTGGGTGACTGGTAACCGACGTTTTCAGACAGCATGATGGTTTTATCTTCAGTGGTCAAAGAGCCTAATAAATTCATTCATCGGACGTCTCATCCCTTGAAGAGGAAACCACCAATCACCCAGCGATAAGGCGCTATGTCCCAGCGAGCGAAGCCCTCAAATTGCCCGTTGTTAAAGCATACAAAACTCGCACAAATTCATTCCCGTTTTAACAGTAACTTCATGGATAAAGAAAAGGAATATTTCCGCATATACAGCCAATCTCAACTTATGAAACACAGCAGCGTGTAAAAATAGTTTGGGTAAGTTGCGTGGAATAACCACCTGGTATGATTGGACCTTAAGAAATTGCAATTGATTCTTAACAACTTCTCTGCAAATTTACCCAAAGAAGAGAACAAGAACTTGGCTGATTAAAACTCCTGCCTGCAGATGGTAGGCCGATTAAACCACGATACATGGGCACGCTATACACAGTCTGCACATGTTGTCGCCTTTGGAGCGTATCTATTTCCTTACTCGAACTTGGTGCCTGCCACACGCGATAGCGTGTTCTCTTCGTATTTCGGAGACAGAATTTCGATTCCAACCCAAAACCATACGTGTACAGCCCGGCGAGTGGCGGTTCGTAACCCTAGGCTGTCCCTTGTCGCGAAATGAAGCTGGTAAAGCAGCTTCCTTCACGATCAGCCGTGGGATTGAAGTCCCCACACTGTCTCCAGTTACGTCACAGAAAGTACGGCACGCTGACCACCGCAATTACAGGCAACACGCAACTCTCGAGCTAAAACCTACAAGACTCTTTGAAACCGATATACACCGTGTATACCTCTTGAAACTTAAGCTCATCAAATCTGGGCAACATTATCCCGTTGTGCTGGTCAATCACCAGAAAATACGGTCCACACAAAAACAATACATGAACTCTGTACGTTCAGGAGGAAAGTGTAGACACTTTTCCTTCTGTATTCTATTGACGACAGTCAATATGTATTGACCAAAATATGCAGTAGAAAATAAAAGACGAACTATAGAATTTATGTGTTGTGTTTTTGTTGACAGTATTTACTGGTGATTAAGCTCATAATCTGCAGCATCTGACGATAACCCAACTGACGTCACCAGACAAAAGAGGGGAAACGGAATAACGAACACGGAATACAGACTAGGCTACGGCCTCGACGACAGAGGAACTTCTATTCGACTCCTGGCAGGAGCAACAGAAGTGCCTCCTGACCACAGCAACCAGACAGACGTGTCCACCCAGCCTCCTTTCCAATGCGCACAGGGGTGTCTTCATCCGGAGGTGGCGTCTTAAGATGACCTCTCACCTCCATCTAATGACAAGATTACGACTATTAAGATCCACAACTCCACCCCCCCCCCCAATATGCGTTCATGATGTGAACAGGGACAACTTTACCTTGACAATCACGAAAATACGAGTACCAAGAAGAAAACGCATTCTAGTGGAGAATTCGTTCAACAGCGTCATAACGAAATTCAACAAGTACTTTTATTTAAATTTCGTTTTGCAACAGGCCTTAAGGATTTTTTTTAAAAGACTGAAAAAAAATTCCATTTCTTCGTCACTTCCATCTGTCATATTACAAACCGGACGTTACTTCATCTTCCATCACATTGATGTCCCACGCAGAACATGAAATGCTGTCGTACAATTGTCACTTGGGTTGGATATGGATCGTTTTAAGAGCCACATTACTGGCACAGAAGAGCTTCACGTCTAAGTCCACATTTGTCCGACATATTTTCATAAAACTTAATGCATGGTAACTATATTTTTGTAGTATACACTTCATTCGCCTTAATCCATTTTGAGGGTAACTTTTCTCTCAAGAGCCTAATTCAATTGCATGTATGATTTTAAATATCCCGAACAGACGTAGCAAAGGCTGCCTACCAAGGAGAAGCCTTTAAATTTAAATTTTACTACCATTAAATTAAAACAACATTATTCAAATTACCAAAATTTTCCACATTCTACTGTTGCAATATAATACAGCGTTTGATTCCACAATGGGGCTCACACAATAACGCCAGCCTATCTATCGACGTGTACCAGTGCACGACATGCAGACAGCAGCCCGAACGACAACTGAACATTACGTTACATTCCGCCCCTTGCCCTACAGAAGGGATATCATTGTCAGTCGCGGAACACAAGCAAGACTTGCATTATTCAAATATGAAACATCCATAGCAGCCTTCACTCACGTGAGGCCCAACAATATTACAATACATGAAAACTTAAAAATTGTGACCTAACAGGTAGTGTATAAACGTCAGACGACCCGTTTGTGGCTACTGACGAGTTTGAAAGCAACCATAAATTCGTTTCATAATGTAGTAATGCTGTACAGAACACACAGATTGTATGTCACAGGACAAGAGATACAGATAAGTCACGCATGTGTCGCATGTAATTTACATGTACTGATATTACAGGCCTACCATGGACTGAAATATGACGCAAACGAACAACGTACAGTTCTAACTATGAATACATTGTGCGGTTACTGAAATCCGTAGTTGTTATGGAGAAATGAAACACTGTACTACAGATATGGCGAGTCTTTAACCTTTCTGGTGCCAGATTTACGTCAAAACTTACTTACCAATAAGAAATGGTGCTAGCTAACCTCTTTACTCCTGTAGACGTTAGGGCGTCTGCACACCTGCTAGGTGAGTACTGCAGTTCCTAGTTCCTGCGTGGTTTTGAGAGCGACACAGACTGCACCATGTAGTGCGGAAGGCGGCTAGTTGAACTGACTTTATACGTTTCACATTTCAAAATAATCTACAAGATAATGTAATATTTTCTTGTAACTGTTTTTTTTTTCAGGGTAGCCAAATTTCTCGGTATTGGGGATGCATGCAAAACGTCACAGTAAAAACGTACCTTACGAAAAAGATTTCGAACTACCGAATTATCGAGTAGCTCATTCTTAGCAAAGACAAAACCTGTAGTCACCGTTGCCAGTCGATATACCCGTCGGTGCTAAGCGTGGCACCAGAGCTAATGGTTCGCTTTTCGTGTTGTTGGAGAAAATCAAGCTATCACTATTATCGTTGTAGAAATATGTCACAGACATTACATACGCAGTTCTAAGTTGAAATGGTGAGTACGGTTTGCAAAATTGTACGTTTACAGTAACTAACAACATCCGGCAGAGTCTTTCTTGGAAAGTCAACAATCGCTCTGTTTGTCGTAAACCGATGGTTCATTAACGTTTTTACAACGACCAGCTGATGCAGAAATACCTCAGGGACAAATTGCGTTGGGGTTCTGCGACCTTAATTCAAACGTACTAATTCAGGCATGTAACTCATCACATACGAAATTTAAAACAATCTGCAGATTTGTCGTTTAACTCTGATGATACCGGGCGATTCAAAAAGACAGACTCAATTTCGTACGTCTGTATTTCCAGAACTTTATAAGGTATGTGAATGATCTACATAACATTTGAAGAGAAAGTCCTAAATTTTCAAATACCACCGCTAGAGCGCTCACCTAGTGCACAGACGTGCAGCAGCGTCAGTTGAGAGCAAAATGGCCACGATGCAGCACAAGATTTTTGCATGTATCAGAGGAGAACGTGAGACGAATTCAAGAGAGTTTTGAGTGTAGCCCACGCAAGTCAACCCGTAGAGCGAGCAGAGAACTTGGAATACCGCAACCAACTGTCTGGCGTGTGTTGAGGCGCCGTTTACTGTTGTTCCATTGAGTCCATCTTTTTGAATCACCCTGCATATAATTTATGCTGGTAATGCTCTAATTACACACTGTATTATCTAAATGTAAGACTCAGTAACGTATCGAATCAAACACAAACTTCATTTCTACTGTCTTCATTGTATGTACTTATACTAGAGTACTACACCTCGCCTAGCAGGGCAGAAACTTGAGTAGGTGAAAACCACAAAGTGTTATGTTTTCACTTAAGCGTTATTTACGAAGCAAAAGGGGGGGGGGGACGCTCTGTGACCTACTATCAGCGACTAAACCATTCTCGGGTTTTCATAAAATTAGGCAGGGTTTTTTACTAAAAGCTGCAGAGCATACCCAAGTTTCGTGAAAATCAGCTTAGTAAGACATGCTTCACTTACGGGCGTGAATGAATTTCTATCCGTATTTCCCCGACTTTATTTTTCGATTTGTGTGAAAATCGGTATATCGTGACGTAACGCTGTTGAGTAATGGTGAGTTTCGTGAAAATCGGCGTAGGTACGTCCGTTCTGTTCTTATGGGAGTTAATGTAATTACATATATGAACATATAATGTTTCAGTCAAACACTACAAATTTTAATGTTATTTTATTATTTAGGACAACATGTTTCGACTTATACAGTCGACACAGTACGATATGTTGAAAGTGAAGAACGCCTAGGTACAGCCTGTAAGCTCAGTTTCGGCGCACACCATTCGCAATATTGTCCATTCGCGCGTATCAAATATAAACAAGTAGACTATTCTGCAAGTAATAATTAACTCCTTTAGGTCCAGTAGTTATGTCTTGTACTACTAGGTTTGCCGGCCCCAGTGGCCGCGCGGTCTAAGGCTTAGGTCTACGGCCGCTCGCCTGCTGAGACTGTTGGTTCGAATCCCACCGGGGTCATGGATGCCTGTCTGTTGTGAGTGTTGTGTTGTCAGGTAGAGGTTTCTGCGACGAGCTGATCACTCGTCCAGAGGGGTCCTACCAACTGTGGTGCGTCGTTGTGTGTGATCTAGAAACCTCGTGAATGAGGAGGCCCTGGCCCACTGGGGGCTGTAGCGCCAAAAACAAACTACTAGGTTTTAATGTTCAAAAATTCTACACTCTGCCTACAGAGAGAGATTGTTATTTTTTTAAGAATCTCATAAAGAGCAAAGATTATTTCCCTACACAGCATTACCTCACCGATTTTAAAATGGCGAATAAGAGTTTATTGCGCGGTACGAACTACAATTCTACCTACAATCCAGGTCAATTTTCATCTTTGAAAAGGCTAATATGATCCACGTTTCGATATTTACAGCCTTTCATTTGAAGTTTCTTTTGTCTTAATTTCAATATCAATCGGCAATACTCCATCCTCCTTACAACGGACATCAAACTACGCAGCCTGGACACTTTGACATAAATGCGTTAAACAGTAAATTACTCGTACAATTAATACCAGATAAAATATCAACATTTACAGTTCCATTGCAACCCTTAATTGCATATGTTACAATGTTCTTGTTATTTAATTAAAAACGTTCGTTGCCTATTAGAGAGACCAATGTCATTTTGTACTAAATACCATGAAATGTCAGCACTCTACAGAGATCTCGCACGGTATAGTAACTAGGCTATGTGGTGGAGAATCGAGTTATCGCCGTTCGATTCCCGATGCTGACAGGACCATTTTCCTGTCATCCAATGACCAAGCAGGATTTGCGGTCCACCCAGCGTCGAAGCCAGTGGATAATGGGGACCCTTTCTTCGGGGATACAGCTGCCGGGAAGCGAGGCACCTCACTTACTTCCAACTAGTGCTGAAATTAGAAATGCATCTGTACCTTCACACCTCGTACCTATTCATGTCACTGAAATTAATTAAGAATGAGGGTAACATGACTTTTACTCTGTCTTTTGACTGTCTTCGAAGTACGTTATAGCAAAAAAAAAAAAGCGAAGTAATATAATTAATTCATAAGTAAAGTTCTGTGTACCACGCCAGTAAATTGCAACTTGTTGGTGCCTTAGCCTAAGGCCAACAACTATGCCAAAGAAATGCTGGACGTTTTGTTGCATTCGTCATGTCTATAAATACGAACTTTTTACATTTCAACTCCACATTCATTTCTTCTCATCTCAGCTTCATCCTCTGGCTGAAGCAAATCAAGCGCCTGCTTCAACACTCATTACCCCACAGTCTTCTCTGCTAGAATGATGCAGCACACTTACACTGACATCGCCTGCTTAAAGTGTTCGTGTTACTGTGAACTAAATATTTAAAATCTAATATAGAAGATAAACTTCATCCTTTAGAGCTATGGACTTCGAATGTGAAATTAACTTCAATGTGTTTTTACCAACGATTTGCTAACATTATAATTCTTTGTTCTTTAAGAAAATATTAAGAGACAATAAGTTGCAAATCATACAAAAATCTAGACAATTACTGAGCTCAATCAAGCTTAAAAACCACCAATTTACGGCTTTTTATTTCGTAGGTGCGTAGCCAGTATTTTTTCATCATCAACAAACGTCTCCGGCTAAGGACTCTTACGAACAATTTATAAATTCAGCAGAGGTAAGATCTTAAAAATCCCTTATCGGTAGACAGATCCATATGACGGTTTTTTGCTTTTAACAGTTACACCAATTATATGGCTTACAAATTTTCTTCGTTAACGCAACGAGAAATGTTACTTGTGTGTGTGTGTGTCTTGACAGACATTTCTGCTAAGTGTTCAGAAATTAAGAAAATGGACAGTCTATCAGCTGTAGGGCCTGCGATTGCCTACAAATTGTTACTTAATTTTAATAATTCTTATAAATCATGAAAATTTCAACAAACTAGACAGTTACTGTCACTGAGAGTCTCATATATACGGCATAAGTGCAAGAAATAATTATATGATCTAGGAAAAGTTTCGTGGGGATGCAGTGGATTTAACCAGCTGATTTTTACTCAATATTCGGGTTCCCTTACCAAATATTAACGCAGAATCTCCCTATATTAGAGAGGACCCAGCATATTGAGACTTCCAAATTTCTCTGACAATCCACACCAAAAGGAAAACGTTTCTTCTCAAAGCAGGACACGTAACCAGTTAGAAATGTGGCCTAAATGCGACTTTTGTCCAGATGATTTCACCGTTTTCAGACTTCACGTGCAACTGACATATCTTCAAACAGGCCACGACCATGTCTGTACAGTGTTACTAATCCACAGTTCATGATAAAACAAATGATTCTTACGCAAAAAATTCGAGTGGAAAATCCTTGTAAAGTGACATACGCATCAACCTATTACCGGCAGAGTCAGTCGGTATATTCGCTATGTTACCGACTGGACAACGGAAGAACCGTGGTTCGATTACCAGCATCGCCAAATGATTTTCTCCTCTCCTAAATGTCCAGACTGTCTCCACGGGCCACCCAGCCATCTTGTCATGACCTTCCCTGGCGTGAAGCTGGCCACTCCCAAGAATCTAGTGCAAAGATTAAGAAGGCGTGGAGCTATACCTCCAATATCCCATATGTCTGGTTGGCGTGGTGTTGTCAAGCGCAGAAGAAACTTAGCTTTTACTTTTATCTCTGACTCGGTGACATGATTCTGTTACCAGCGTCACAAAACGCGGCTCTTCTCAGTGAGGCACAAAACAGTCAGCAGTGTCTTTATTGCTTCGTTGGACATAAAGAGAGAAGGAATTGCCCTTCTAGGTTTTCCGCACCCGTCCAGACCGGCCCTGCGGCCCACCCAGGCTCCTATACAAAGGGTACGGGGTATTTCCCGGGACTAAAGCGGCCGGAGCGTGGCGTTGACCACCCACCCCCATCTAGCGCCAAGGTTAAGGAGAGTAGAGCTATACCTCTACCCCCCTCTGGGCCTTCGTGGCCTGTTCTAGGGTGAACCTTACCGTTATTTACTCTTCTGTGTCTCAAGGAGTTACACTTACCGCAAGACCCAAAGCCTAGGTACCAATTTTGGAGTTCAGCGACTTAAGTGGAAAATGACGTCATCTTATGCAGATTCGAGTTTTCTGGGATGTTACGCCCTGTCGGCTAGTAGATACCGACGTGCTGAAGACACTGCCATCATTATCAACCTCGGCAACTCTTTACCAGGCGACACGGTGTTACTACCTTAGAAGAGCTGTATCTTTAACAACATCGCTGCCAGGACCCCACACCTCGCATAACCTTGTGTGTTATTTCATAACCCCCATAAAAAAAAACCTTCACCGCCTCCACATAGCGACTGTTTTGATTTATTTCACACAACACCGAAAGTTTTACGATTAATTTTGCCAAGGTAATTAATATCGTATTTGCGAAAGAAATATCAAACCATGACAATATAAAAAACATCCCTACCATGCCCAACAAAAATATTAAGTAAAAGTGACAGGCCAACAAGAATGTCCCAGTATTAAATCCGTATATATATATATATATATATATATACATATATATAGCGACGGTACAGCAATTCTTACCCGTATCCATATACAGGGTGTCCCAGGAGGAATGTGCCAGACTTCGAGAGGGTGTTCCTTATGTTAAAGTATACCGATATAACCCAAAACACCTATGTCCAAAGTTGAACGG